>Ga0316194_10001984_pt1 | contig 14295 bp, 15 predicted proteins | sample CroRivsedime1_MG_FD_204936 | JGI IMG/M metagenome (GOLD analysis project Ga0316194, IMG submission 204936) | Coastal sediment microbial communities from Maine, United States - Cross River sediment 1 | ecosystem: Environmental > Aquatic > Marine > Coastal > Sediment | place: USA: Maine...
CTGTAGCGTTCCGGCAGGCCAACTTGCCCGCCAGGCTCTCGAGTACAGCCAGCACTTCCAGCTTTTCTTTCACTTCTTCAACGGTTAGCTCCGTAACCACCGCCCCTCTATTGGGCAGCAGCTGGACGAGGCCCTCCAGCTCCAGCAGTTTTAGCGCTTCTCGCAGAGGTGTGCGCGATACGCTTAATTTGTCGGCGATGGCCTGTTCGCGGATCCATTCTCCGGGCACCAGTTGATCCTGAATGATCATGTCTCGAATCCGGACGGCAACTTGTTGCGCCAATGGAAGTGCAGCGTTCTCATCTGAATCTTCCGATTTTTGATGGTCCTCGATATTACTAAGTTTAAGATTTTCCGGCTGTTTTTTTGATCTGACCATTTTTCTGCGATTTTAATTCTTATTTTCGATAACGTCGACAATCTCCTCATAAATAAATTGAATGCAAAAATCAAATAATTTTTAATAAAAAATAAAAATAATTTTGTTTTTAAAAATATAGCAAAGCCTATATTCACAAGGAAATCAACATGATAAAGATTTTAAAAAAATCATGAAAAAGGTTGACAAAAAATTTTTGCTATTATAACAAAATTGCATGCAATATTTTGGTTTTTATTAAAACAGATTGAGGCAGTTTTTAGCGGTAAGGGGATCTTTTAATTTTTAGACTTTGCATTCAATAACTCAATAAGGAGGTAGCCATGAAAAAAATTTTGTTAAGCATTTTAGTCGTCCTGTTGGTTTTTTTAACCTCTAACGCAATGGCCAAAACTGAAATCACTCTCGCCATCAGCGCTGCACCGGGTTCTACTCAATACATCACGGCCGAAGAATTTACCCGCCGGGCCAATGATCTGCTCGGCGACAAAGGCACGGTGACTTTCTACGGAGCCTCCCAATTGGGGAAAGACAAGGACCTAATGCAGAAGCTGAAGCTTGGCACCGTGCACTTGTCCATGCCTTCTTCTATCATGTCTTCGATTGCCGGAGAAGCGGGTTTATTCGACATGCCCTTTCTGGTCAAGGACCGGGCCCACCTAAACCGGATCGAACACAAAATCTTCTGGCCGATGATCGCGCCGGCAATCGAGAAAAAAGGATACAAGATCATTGGGTTCTGGGAGAACGGCATCCGCCACATCTCCAACAATGTCAAACCCATAAACTCCCCGGCTGATCTCAAGGGAGTTAAAATTAGAACACCGAAGAGCACCTGGCGCGTTAAAATGTTCACGGCCTGGGGAGCCAATCCGACGCCGATGTCTTTTTCTGAGGTCTTTGTCGGACTGCAAACCGGGGTCATCGACGGTCAGGAAAATCCGCTGACGAACATCTACGCAGCCAAGCTCAATGAAGTTCAAAAGTATCTATCCGTCACCGGCCATGTTTACACGCCCTCCTATCTCACGACGGGTGCCAAGCAGTGGGACAAACTTCCGGCAGATGTCAGAGAAATTCTGGAGCAGACTGCCCGTGACGTGCAGGGCTGGATGTATGCCATGGGTACTCAGGGAGATTTGAGCCTCCTTGAGAAGCTTGGCGGCAGTATGGAGGTCAACGTCGCCGATCGCGCCGCATTTGTCGAGGCCAGCAAACCTATTTACGAGGAGTTCGCCAAAGAAGTCCCCAGCGGCAAACAAATGATCGACCTGGCCTTGCAACTGGCCGATTAAATACAAGCAAATTCTAATGATTAAAACCCTAAACCGATGGTTCGAGTGGCTTCTTGAAGTCGCATCGATCATTTTATTGATCAGCCTTGCCCTTGTCGTCGTGCTGGCCGTTATCTTCCGATTTTCCGGATCATCACTGGTCTGGTACGACGAGGTGGCCTCGGTCCTGCTGGCATGGCTAACCTATTACGGCGCCGCACTTGCAGCCCTAAAACGGGGACACCTTGGCTTTGCCGGTCTTTTTTTGGCCTTGCCACGAAAAATACGGTCCCTCGCCTTTGTGCTGGCCGAGTTTTTTGTGATCAGTTTTTTTCTGGCAATCGGTTGGGCCGGCTGGTATCTGCTGGGTGTTTTTGGTGAGGAGACCCTCATCAGTCTGCCCTGGGTTCCGCTGTGGTTCACCCAATCCGTCATTCCCATTGGGGCCGCGCTGTTTATTGCCGCAGAAATCCTCAGCCTTCCGGATGCCTGGCACAAGGCCTTGGTGGGAACCGACTATGAGAAACAGGAGATCGAAGAAGCCATCGAAGAAGCGAGACAATCGTCATGACGATCGCATTCATAGTTATCGGGCTGTTCATTCTCGTATTGATCAATGTGCCCATTGCAGTTGCCTTAGGGCTCGTTGCGATTGTCGGTATGATGATATCACGGGGATACGACAGCGTTTACAATGCGGCTTTGACCATGTTTGACGGTGCCACCAATTTTCCCTTGCTGGCGATTCCGCTGTTTATCCTGGCCGGCGCCCTGATGAATACCACCAGCATCTCGCGGCGGCTTATCAGTCTGACGTCCGCCTTAATCGGTTTTGTACGGGGCGGCCTGGCGATGGTCAACGTCGGTGTGTCCATGTTTTTTGCGGAAATTTCGGGCTCGGCGGTGGCCGATGTGGCTGCCCTCGGATCGGTGCTGATACCCGCGATGGTGCGCCGGAGGTATACAGCCAAGTTGGCGGCGGCGGTGACATCATCGTCGGCCTCCATCGCCATCATCATTCCACCGTCGATTGCCATGATCATTTACGGTGCCCTGGCCGATGCTTCGATCGTTCAGCTTTTCGTTGCCGGCATCGTCCCCGGTGTGCTGGGTGGCTTGGCCATGATGGCATTATGCTACTGGCATGCTGTACGGCAGGATCTGCCCCGCGAGGAGGCCTTTGATCTCGGCCGCCTATGGAAAGCTTTTAAGGAGGCCGGCTGGGCCCTGATGTTGCCGGTCATAATTCTGGGAGGCATCTTCGGCGGAATCGTAACAGCCACGGAAGGTGCCGGGCTGGCAGTGGTGGCCGCCCTGTTCATTGGGGGGGTGATATACCGCGAGCTCAATTGGAAGCATCTGCGCAAGGCGATGATTGAGGGCGTCATGCAAACAGCAGTCGTGATGCTTCTCGTCGCGACCTCAGCCGTACTGGGCCTTTATCTGACCGAGATTCAGGTGCCCCAGAATTTTGCTCGCTGGGTGATGGATCTGACCAACAATAAATACGCCGTTTTGGCCTTATTGAATTGCGGGTTGTTTGTGATCGGGATGTTTTTACACGGTGCGGCGGCCATTATTCTGGTAGTTCCGATCGTAATGCCGCTGATCAACCAGATCGGTATCGATCCCATTCAATTTGGTTTGATCATGACGCTCAATATTGCCGTCGGGCAACAGACGCCGCCGGTGGCCAGCGTGCTGGTCACATCCTGCTCGATAGCCAAGACCGACATATGGGAGACGACCAAAGTCAACATTCCTTTCATTCTGGTGCTGCTTGGCGTACTTCTGCTGGTCACCTATGTACCGGCCGTATCACTCACCCTGGTTGACATTTTTTACAAATGATACGATGGACTGGAGATGACGCAATTGATGATTGATAAACCTACCATTGCGATACTACTGGGAGATCCGGCAGGCATCGGTCCTGAGCTTGTTGCCAAACTACTGGCCGCTGAAGCGGTTTGCCGGCAGGCCAATATTTTTTTAATCGCCGATAAAAAAGAGTTTTTGAAAGGGCAGCGGATCGCCCGGGTGGACGTCTCTGTTAGCGAGGTCGACAACTTCGATAATGCCGATTTCTCGAGTGGCCTGCCGGTTCTTTTCGATTACAAAAGTTCCTCCAAAGGAAAATTTACCGACGCCAGAGCCACCGCTGAAGGCGGCGGGTACAGTTTGGAGACCCTCCAAAAGGCGCTGGATCTGGTCCTTAAAGGTAAAACCGACGCCATCTGCTTTGCTCCGCTGAACAAAGAGGCCATGCACCTTGCCGGCATGACCGCAAGCGACGAACTGAGCTGGTGTGCCAAGCGTATCGGTTACGATGGATATTTTTGTGAGCTGAATGTGCTCGAAGAATTGTGGACGGCGCGGGTTACCTCGCATATCGCTTTAAAGGATGTCAGTTCCATGATCTCCCGGGAACGGATAATAGCGTCCATTGAGCTTGTTGATGGTTGTCTGAAGCAGGCGGCGATAGAAACACCGCGCATCGGCGTGGCCGCCCTCAATCCCCATGGGGGCGACGGCGGCAACTTCGGACGCGAAGAAATTGACATCATTGCTCCGGCGGTCAACCGCGCGCGGGCGAAGGGTCTCCAGGTTGACGGTCCTTTTCCGTCCGACACAATTTTTCTGAAGGGTTTGGCCGGCGAATATGATGCCATCGTTACCATGTACCATGATCAGGGTCAAATTGCGATGAAACTGACCGGATTTGATCGGGGCGTGACGGTTTTTGGCGGCGTGCCGATGCCCATTACGACGCCGGCTCACGGTACCGCATTTGATATCATGGGTAAAGGCACGGCCAATGTCTCGGCCTTGCGTCACGCCTTTGATTTGGCGTGCCGCATGGGTTTGCAGCGCCGACGCAAGCCGGTGTAGTTGGATGTCTCGGAAATTCTAAAATTTAGGAAATATGAAATGCAAATCGGGTTCATTGGTGCAGGTTTCATGGGATACGGGATCGCCCTCAACCTGATGAAATCAGGACACCTGCTGCGGGTGATTGCCAACCGCAATCGAGATAACATCGAAAATCTCGTAAATCAGGGAGCAACCGAAGCGCGAGATTTTAACGATCTATTGGAGGAAGCCGAAGCGGTGGTTTCCTGTGTGGGCACTGCCGATCAGATTGAACATATCGTAACCAGGTCCGAACCTCACCTGGAGAAAAACGTCGTCTGGATCGACTGCACGACATCGAGGCCCCAGACGGCCGTTGCGATTTCCAAACGGTTAAAAAAAATAGGGGTAGATTTCGTGGATGCCCCGGTGACTCGTGGCCCCAAGGACGCTCTTGACGGTCGATTGATTTCCTTTGTCGGTGCAGATAAGCCTGTATTTGAAAAAATTCGGCCGCTGGTTGCCTGTTATTCGGAATCAGTCACCCACATCGGCCCTGTCGGATCCGCCTTGCAGGTCAAACTGCTGAACAATTTTATCACCATGGGCCAAGTGGCCCTGGTAGTTGAAGCCATGCAGGCAGCCGACCGTGCAGGCGTTGATCGCCGAACGCTTTTTTCAATTCTCAGCCAGGGCGCTGCAAATTCAGGCACACTTCAGAAAATGGTACCACCGGCTCTGGAAGACGACTATACGGGACATGCATTCAGCCTGGGCAATGGCGCCAAGGATGTCCGGTACGGCAGAGAATTGCTGACCGACAGCGAAACCGGCAACATCATGTCTGAAGCCTTGGATCGCTATTACACCCGCCAATTAAATAAATATCCTGATGATACCTTGTTGAGTCGTTTGCTTGTGCCCGAAAAGCCCTGAGGTAGAGGCAATCTAGTACTCAACCATAAAAAAAACCAAGCTTCTGCTTCACCGGAATCCAATTTCTACCTGAATCGATCGGTTCCAGGTTCAGGGTTCTGGGTTCAAAGGTTACAACTGTTTGAAACTGATTATTATATTGATCATCATTCGAAATATCCAACTTCACCCATTGGGTGAAAAGGCGTTATAAACACATAAAGGCCGAATTCCTTTGATAGGAGCGGGTTGGGAGTTTTTCAACCCGGAACCTTGAACCCCCTGGCCCAGACCTGACTTTACGTTGCTCAATTATTTAGATTCATATTTGGGAACCTGACACGGGCCATAATATGATTTTATGAGTCGCACCAGGGCGGGCTGAACCGCTCAACCTTGATGTGAAGAAAGCAACACAAAATACCAAATAACAAGGAGACATCATGATTTCAACCGAAGAGTGGTATACCAAAAAGAAAGCAAACATCCTGGAATACACCATGAGTGAGGATTCACCGGATGAAATCGGCCAGTCTATCGCAAATTTTATTCGCAAGATAAATCAGTGACATGAGACAGGAATATTGTAATTGTTATTCCTAGAGGCTAGTTTTCAATAATGAAAAATGATGGTGTAAAGTATTTGAAATCTCTTGAGTTTTGGATAGAGATATGAAACAAACATCTCACCTAACATGATCTTTCGTACCTTGTTGGGTGCATAAATAAGTGGATCTTTAGCCCCACGTCATTCAAGGCATAAAAAAGGAGGTTATTATGAAAAAAGCGTTGATAATGCTAATTCTCACACTTTTTTTATTGGCAACAGTGGGAAATGTTTTTGGTGAAGAACTGGCAAAAGAAGGTTTGGAGTCAGGTAGAAATTATGCAACTGGTACTTCCAAAGCGATTCCTATGGGAGAGGAACGTATACAATTGAATTACGAAGGCTCTGGCATATACATTAGCGACACTGAAGGGGGCTTCTTACACAATGCATCTATTCATTTTTTGGGAGCATTCCATGCTGTTAAAGGCGCCTTTGAGGAATCTGGCGGCATGGTTTTAACCGCCCCAAATGGAGACAAAGCGTTCGTAACCTACAAGGGCTCAGGTAATTTGGGAAAAGACGCTAAGGGAACCTATACCTATGTGGGAGGCACTGGAAAATATACAGGTATAACGGGCGGTGGTGAATTTACTCGATCAAATTTACAATCTGCCTCCAAGGGCGTGTGGGCAGCTATTACCTTATTCAAGGGCAATTGGAAGCTGCCATAAAGCACAAGTCCGCCTATTTTACTGATATTGTTTAAATATCTCAGCGTCGATTAGAAGAATCTATCCAGACTAAAAAAAGCCGCATACCATCTTCTTGTGTGTGGCTTTTCATTTGAAGAGTTGATTGTAATAATGATTGCCATGGATGGGGTGTCTTTCCTTGTTGACTTTAGTCCAAAGATGTAATACTTTTATTAAAATGCGATACTTTATTTGGTATAGGAGGTGAGTTGATTATGCCGTTGAGTCTGAGAATTCCCCCTCAAAAAGAGGAAATGATTAAAAGGGCATCCAAGAAGGCCGGAAAAACAAAATCTGCCTTTATCGTTGAAGCGATTGATGAAAAATTGGGCATCGTGAAAAATCGTGAAAAAAAGATTCGGCAGCTGGCCGGCTGGCTGACGCATGAAGAAGCCGAGGAGCTGAGAACATCTTTAAATGCTTTTGATCAGATCAATGAAGGAGATTGGCCTTGAAACTCGTTCTGGACACCAATGTTTACAGCGACTATGCAGAAGGCGTGCCTGAGACTGTGGATCTTATAGCAACCCAGGGTGAGCAGATTTACCTTCCATCTATTGTTCTTGGCGAGCTCCAATTCGGGTTCATGAAAGGGAAACGCCAGGCATTTAATGAAAAAAAGCTTCGGCAATTTACAGATATTTTAAATGTTGAAGTCATAAATGTGAATACCGATGTCGCTAGAAAATATGCTACCATATATTTATCGTTGCAGAAAAAAGGGACTAAAATACCGATCAATGATGTCTGGATAGCAGCAAGTTGTATGGAAGTGGGTGGCACGCTATTGACAAGAGATAGACATTTTGAAGTTGTCGATCAGATTGATACGATTATCCTCGAAGTTGATTCCGAGGAGCAAAAGAAATAGATATCAGATACGATAGGCGCTATATTCTAAGTTGAGTGGTCAACGTTCACGCTCGCCCTGATGCGCGGCGGTTGTCGGGAGAATCAAACTTTTGCTATTAAAAACATAAACTGTGGTTACAACTTCTTGAAATCAAGTCTGGGCCAGGGATCTGTAGTTAAGGCGAACCCAAAGCGGTCGCAGAGATTGTAACGGCATATGGTGATGTACTCTATTTAAAATCTCTTAAGTTTTGGATAGAGATATGAAACAAATATCGCAGGAATCGGCTCACAACAGAACTTAATTGAATATAAAAACATTCGAAAAGATTGAATTGAAAAAACAAAAAGAGAGCCGTTATTTGATTTAACCTGGATCGGTTGAAGGGCGCCAGTTGATAAAAATGAAGAGGGCATTCCCCCAATATTCGATGGAATGCCCTTTTTTAACTCAGAATTTCAGATTTAAGACACCGTCACATTTGCTGCAGCAGGACCTTTTTGACCCTGCTCAATGTCAAAAGTAACTTGGTCGCCTTCATCAAGAGACTTGAAGCCGCTTGCATTGATCGCTGAATGATGGACGAATACGTCCGGTCCATCTTCCTGCTCAATAAAGCCGAAGCCCTTGCCACTGTTAAACCATTTTACAGTTCCATTAGTCATTGTAGCACCCTCCTTTCAAAAAAATTATCATAGCTTCAAACTTCAGGTGGCCACTTTGATAAATGAAAAAATGGAACTTTCCTTTAGAACGAAACCAGCCCGGCAATTAAGAACGGGCCTAAATTGATTAAGATAAAAGTAACTATTATTTCTTTAAAGTCAACTTATATGTGATAAAATACCAGTCGTTTTGCAGTTTTTTGAAACAGGGTAAATTAGTTGTCCCAATAAAAATGCAAATGATACAAACTGATTGTATTTTAAGATGATTTGTCTTAACCTAATACCTGAAGATAATTATGCGCAATTAATTAAGACGCTGTGCAAAATAGGAGTTCATCCATGCCAAGAAAATTCGGACAAGATATTATTCGTCGCTGGAAAGAAAATCCGGTAATCACCTCTGAGGATATCCCCTTTAAGTGTCACGATATGTATAATGCCGGTTGTATTAAGATTGACGGGGAATATCTATTGCTCATTACCATTGAGAAGCTTGACGGCAGACCTGCCATTTTTAGAGCCAGAAGCGAAGACGGATTATTTTTTGAAATAGAAAGGGAACCGTTTATTGCCTCCTCAACGGATGTGGATTTTAAAGAATACGAAGAAATGGGAGTCTTAGATGCCAGAATCACTGCGCTTAATGATGAGTTTTATATTGTATATCTGGCCATGGGAAGGCATGGGATCGTTTTAGTCCTGGGCAAGACAAAAGATTTTAAAGAGTTTGAAAGAATGGAGGTTGTTTCACAACCGGATACCAAGGCGGGTGCTCTTTTTCCCAGAAAGATAAACGGCAGGTTCGCGTTGTTGGAAAAACCGAGATACGGAGGAAGTATCTGGATTGCTTATTCAAATGACCTTTTGACCTGGGGTGCCAGAGAGGTTGTCCTAACGCCTAGAGCCGGATTTTGGGATCAGGGGCGAATCGGGTGTGCGGTTCCACCGATGGAGACAGAAGCAGGATGGCTGCTTTTCTACTATGGAGTTAAAAAAACCTCTGCGGGCACGATTACCAAAATAGGGGCCGCCATTCTCGATAAAGAGGATCCTGCCAAAGTAATAAACCGATCCATTATACCGATACTCTCACCAAGGAAATTATATGAAAGGATCGGGGACCTTAATAATGTCGTTTTTTCCACCGGGGCCATTCTGGAAGATACTGGCGAAATTAAGCTTTATTATGGAGCAGCGGATAACTGTATATGTCTGGGAACCACAACACTTTCCGAGATCATCGATTTTTGCAAGAACGATTTGGAGGCATTTTAAATAATGGTTAGAAAAATAGGAAGAGATTTTTTATATCGTTATGAAGAAAATCCCATACTGACTGCCGAGGATATTCCCTTTAGGTGTAATACGGTGTTTAACGGGTCTCCGGTTAAATATGAAGGAGAATACCTGATTTTGTTTAGAGTGGAGGGATTACAGGGATATTCATTTTTTGCACTGGCCAGAAGTAGAAAAGGGTTCTTCTATAAGGTCGATGAAAAACCAGTCATGTTGCCCGCAAAGAAGGGTAAATTTGCAAAGTATGAAGAAAGAGGAATAGAGGACCCGCGAATTACGTTTATGGACGGGGTTTATTATATTTTATTTACAGCCGCCTCAGCTTTTGGGCCTATGATTGAAATTGCCAAAACAGAAGATTTTAAAAAATATGAGCGGATTGCCCTTGTTTCTTCGCCGGGCAATAAAGACGGCGTATTATTTCCCGAAAAGATTAAAGGAAAATATGCCAGGCTTGACAGACCGATCGGCAATGATATCGGTTCTATCTGGATATCTTATTCGGATGACCTTATTTACTGGGGACATTCCAAGGCAGTCATTACCCCAAGGCCGGGTTACTGGGATTCTTATCGAATCGGTGCATCGGTGCCGCCTATAAAGACGGACAAAGGGTGGCTGGAGATCTATCACGGTGTAAGAATGACCGCCAGTGGACCGATTTACCATGCCGGAAGTGTTTTGCTGGATTTGGAGGATCCCTCAAAGATTGTTGCCAGATGTGATGAACCGATTCTCTCTCCCAGAGAGAATTATGAGAGGATAGGAGATGTCAACAATGTTGTTTTTGCGTGCGGTGCCATTGTCGAAGAGGACAGGACGATAAAAGTTTATTACGGGTCTGCAGATACATCGATATGTATGGCCATGGGGGACCTGGATGAATTAATCGAGAGGACTTATAATGGTTAAAAAACATGAGACGAATCCCTTGATTGAGCCTAAATCAATCAAACCTTCCCGCGAGGGTTATCGGGTAAAAGGGACTTTTAATGCCGGGGCCGCTGAATATAATCGTGAGATAATCCTCCTTTTACGGGTGGCTGAAGATTGTGTGGCCGACGAGGGTTTGATTTCTGTTCCTTATTACCGTTTTGATGCTGAAGGCGGGTATCCTGAAATTCTGGAAGTAAAGGCTGATGACCCCCATGTCCGATTAAAAGATACAAGAGGGATTGTTTATAAGGGCAAAGACTATCTTTCCACCTTAAGCCATATCCGAATTGCTAGAAGTAAAGACGGCATCAATTTTACAATAGAGGATAAACCTTTTATTTATCCTTGTAGCTCAAGCGAATCATTCGGCACGGAGGATGCGCGAATCAGCAAAATAGATGACCTCTATTATATAACTTATACCTCGGTTTCAGGTGACGGCTGGGCAACCGCACTGGCCACGACACGCGATTTTATAACGGTGGAGAGAAAAGGGATTATTTTCCCCCCTCCCAATAAAGATGTGTCCATTTTTCCGGAAAAAATAAATGGGAAATATTTGGCTTTGCATCGTCCCCACAATGAGGGTTTTGGAAAACCATCCATATGGTTTAGTGAATCACCGGATCTTCTGCACTGGGGAGGTCACAAATGTCTGATCCGTCCCCGTGATACCCGCTGGGAAGAACAGAAAATAGGCGGTGGTGCTGCACCGCTTAAAACAGACAAAGGATGGCTGGAGATCTATCACGGTAAAGGGCGAGATCAAATATATTCTCTTTACTTACTTTTACTGGATCTAAACGATCCTGCCCATGTTCTAAAAAGAGGTAAGGAGCCGATATTGTTTCCGGAAGAACCGTATGAGACCAGAGGATTTTTCCCTAACGTGGTCTTTTCCAATGGGGTGATTGCCGGGGCGGACGGCTCGGTTAAAATATATTACGGAGCATGCGACGAAACCGTATGTCTTGCTGAGACAACAATCGATGAAATGCTAGACACCTTAAAATGAGCGATTAAGAAATGAGAATCGGGTTTATTTCGACATATCCGCCTATCGAATGCGGTATTGCCACCTATACCAGCTATCTGAACGAGGCTCTTAGAAAGGTTGGTAACGAAACCTTTGTTGTGAGCCCTCTGGGGGCTCATGGGGTAGGTGTATTTCCTATCTACAGGCCGGAAAGCACGTCAATGCCTACCCAGATATTCGATATCAGTGCTGAATTCACTCCGGACATCATCCACATTCAACATGAGTATGGCCTCTACGGCCCGCAAAAGGGCGTTCATGTGATTGGGCTGATTGTCATGTATAAACTCGTAGGCATACCGGTTGTCACAACGCTGCATACCGTTCAGGAGGAGCTTGATCATGCCGAAAGCACCCTTCTACGTTTGATCGTAAGCGAAAGCGCTGCGGTGATTGTCCATGAGCAATTTCAAAAGGATACTCTTGTCAAACACTTTGGGCACGAGGAAAAAATTCACGTTATATATCATGGTATCAGGGAGGTCGAGGTCATAAAAGATGCTAAGAAGAAATTGGGGATAGAAGATAAAAAAGTGATTCTTTTATGCGGGTATTTCAGGCCGACCAAAGGATTCAAAGAAATCGTGGAACTTATGCCGGAGATCTGCAAACAGGCGAATGATATTGTTTTACTGGTTGCCGGGAAAGCGAGGGGATTGAAATTTCTGGAGTATCAAAGAGAATTTTATGAAACGATAAACAATTCCCCTGTAAATGACAGGATCGTGGTTTTACGGGGACAGTTCCCCCAGCATACATTCGATACGATTGTTTCTGCCAGCGACATAGTGGTTTTGCCTTATGTAATGGGCGCTCAAAGTGGGATTATGGCCCAATGTTTTGCTTTCAACAAGCCTGTTATCACCTCAAATCTTTTGGCTTTTAGAAAGCTTGTGAAACGCAGCAACGGCGGATGGATATGCAAGAGCAATAAGGAATATATACAAGACATTATTAAGATTCTAAGAGACGATGGCCTCTACCGGACATTACAAAACAATATCAAAGAGTATGTCAAGAATTACAGCTCGTGGAAGATAATAGCGCAGCAACATATTGAAGTATACCACTCAGTCGTCAGAATTCCCTATGGCAGAGCAAAGTACGTCTACTGGGAGGAGGAAGAATAAGGCACCTAAAGAAGATGATTTTGCCCGAAAAACATTGCTCCAATTGCATTAGGCTCTTTTTGACTCTGCTCTACATTAAAAAAACCTTCTCTTTACCTCACATGGACCTGTAATTTTTTGGCCGGATTTTTTAAATTCGCAAAACCTTGCCGTCTTTGACTCAATTCATAAGCCACCCCGCCTTGGCGGGATGAGAATTTAAAAGGTTCTACCGTTACCGCGAGGGCATGCTTTATGGGTGCAAACCTGATCGATGCCGGCGGCTTATGAATTGAGTTGACGCGATTTGCAGGAAAGCCTAATGACTGCTGATGGGAAAATTTGGCTAAGCGCACTGCCGTCCAAAATTCTTGTTCTGGCCGCCGCCTATTCTGTCGCAGGGATACTGACATTGGCGGCCAACATTCCTCCAGTGATTGTCACGGTCGTTTGGCTGCCGGCCGGAATTGCCCTGACCGCAACCCTGGTATGGGGATACCGGGTGTGGCCGGGAATCCTGCTGGGCGCGTTTGCCGCTCACGCTGCCGTTCATCTGGATGCGTCCAACGGCGGAACGTTCTTCATGACGCTGGTCGTTTCGGTTTTTATTGGTTTGGGCGCTGTTTTGCAGAGTTTCGCGGGGGCTTACCTCATCTTGCGCTTTGCGGGATTTCCAAGATCTCTAAACCGGCTCCGCAAGGCCAACATCCTGCTATGGGGCGGACCGGTCAGCTGCCTGGTGGGTACCGCTGTCGGCGGGACCGCATCGTGGCTGGCCGGCAGCACTCCGGCGATAGGCCTCGTCGGACACTGGTTGAACTGGTGGGCGGCAGAGACCCTGGGCGTTTTGACCATCCTGCCCCTTGCTTCGGTTTGGTTGGCGGAAAGACGCCGGATCTCTTTGCGCATGCGACTGTTTGTGATCCTTCCCGTATGTCTGGCGACGGTTCTGACGGTCCTGGCATTTATTTGTCCAACGGCTGTTTGACCGTCATTCGGGCATTCAGGCCCTGGAGTGGATTCCGGTAGTGACGCACCAGCAGCGCAGCTCATGTGAAGCGGCTGCCCGGCGCGACGGATTTTCCGAATTTCAAATCACCGAACGCCAAAGTCAGGGGCAAATGGTTCCGGCAGCCCGGCGGGCGGAATACTTTCCGGTCTATTACGTTGAGCCCTACGCGGGCAACGAACTTGCGCTGGGCTTTGACCTGGCGTCAAATTCGGCACGCCAAGCGGCGATCAACCGCTCAAGGAACACCGGCAAGCTGACCGCCACAGCCCGGGTCACCCTGGTGCAGGACCGGGAAAAACAGAATGGGGTGGTTGTCTTTGCTTTGGTCAACTCAGCCCCAGACGCCATTCTGATTGTCGATCACCAGGGCCTGATTACCTTTGCCAACCGCCAGGTCGAAAACATCTTTGGCTACCAAATCGCTGAAATCCTTGGTCAACCGCATGATATTTTGCTGCCCGAAGGTTTTCGGGATATCCATGCCCGGCACCGAGCAACATACCGCGGAAAATCTGACGCCCAACACATGGCCGAAGGCCGTCAGATTTCCGGACTGCACAAGAATGGAACTGAATTTCAGGTTGAGGTCGGCTTGAGTCCCTTTAATACCGATACCAACCCCCAGGTCATCAGCATCGTCCGCGATATTTCGGAACGCAAAC
>Ga0316194_10001986_pt1 | contig 14285 bp, 10 predicted proteins | sample CroRivsedime1_MG_FD_204936 | JGI IMG/M metagenome (GOLD analysis project Ga0316194, IMG submission 204936) | Coastal sediment microbial communities from Maine, United States - Cross River sediment 1 | ecosystem: Environmental > Aquatic > Marine > Coastal > Sediment | place: USA: Maine...
GTTTTTTCGAACAAAAGTATTGGCGACATTAAAAAGGGCAAGCCGGTTATCATTCGCGATCTGGAGGAAACGGACCTTTTGCAATATCCCCAGGAAGCAAGAGAGGAGGGAATCGGCGCCATCGTTTCACTGCCGATTAAATTCTACGGCAAGAATATCGGAACCCTGCGTTTGTATCATCACGAGCAATGGGAAATTTCTGAAACGGATATCGACTCTCTGCTGGTGCTGGCCGAAAATATCGGTCTGGCCATGACGTACACCCGTCTTCTGAACGCTTTAAAAGAGGTCAAAGACACGGTAAATGATGTACATTCGATCTGGTTCAATGCGATCGGAGGTTAAGTCTGACAGCACATTCTTGCCGTCGTCACTTTGGAGGATGAGTTCATTTTAACTTTTAGCTCATTTTTTATTGACAATTCTGCCACAATGTAGCAACATATATCAATTGTTAATTAAAAGCACTATAAACCAGGGACCAATTTAATGGACAGCACTGAATTCAAATCGTTTCGACAGCAATTAGACAAGACCCAAAAGCAGATGTCACAATTACTCGGAACATCCTTGAAAGCCATTCACAGCTATGAACAGGGTTGGCGTGCCATTCCGCCGTCCGTGGAACGACAAATGTTTTTCTTGATTTCCCGGATATCCACCAACCCGAACGCCAAAAAACCATGCTGGAGAATAAAAAAATGTGCTGCCCAACAAAAGAAAAAATGCCCTGCCTGGGAGTTTAAAAGCGGAAATCTTTGCTGGTTTATCAATGGTACCATCTGTGACGGCGGCGTTCAAAAGAATTGGAAAGAGAAGATGAAGGTCTGCCGCTCCTGTGAGGTTTTCAACAACATTTTTTGATCGCCCCTCCTTTCTTCTTCCTGACTGCCTGCCAAAAACCATTTAGTCTCTTCAGGTCGGTGAATCCGGGGAGGACGTCCCAGCACTCGCAGATTAGAACGTCGCTATTCTTTATTTTATAAAATTGTGGTTAATTGGGGGAATCATTCCCGGCAACCGGGAAAAGATGTGCAACCACGGCTAAGCGCCCAAATTTGGGGAAACATTAAAAAAGACTGCAGCAGACCATGACTGCTTAACGCGGAGCAGCGGATAGTGTCCTGCCAGCGTTTGCTGCACACAATGTCTTGAGAGAAAGGAGACGCGTTATGAACGACGACTACAAGTTTGAAACATTATGCCTGCATGCCGGTCAACAACCGGATGCCGCCACAACCTCCAGAGGACTTCCGGTTCACCGCACTTCCTCTTATGTGTTTAAAAGCACCGAACATGCGGCCAATCTATTTGCACTCAAAGAACTTGGCAATATATACACCCGCATCATGAACCCGACCCAGGACGTCTTGGAGCAGCGGGTTGCCGCCCTGGAAGGGGGCGCTGCCGCCTTGGCCCTTGCTTCGGGTACATCCGCTGTCTATTATTCCATTATCAATATCTGTTCGGCCGGTGATGAAATTCTATCCGCCAATAATCTCTACGGCGGCACCTATACCATGTTTGACGCCATATTGCCTCAGTTTGGTATTCAGGTAAATTTTGCTGATCCCCGGGATCCGCATAACATTGAAACGGCAATCACGGAAAAAACCCGGGCGATTTTCATTGAAACCATCGGCAACCCGCTGCTCGAGGTCAGCGACATCGCAGCCGTCTCCGAGATCGCCCACAAACACAATCTTCCGTTGATCGTCGACGCAACCTTTACAACACCTCATTTGCTGAAAAGCATCGAATATGGTGCCGATATCGTTATCAACTCGCTTACCAAATGGATTGGAGGACACGGCACCGGTATCGGCGGCATCGTTATTGATTCCGGAAAGTTTGACTGGACGAATCCCAAATTCAAACTTTATAATGAACCCGACCCGAGTTACCACGGGATCCGTTATGCCCACGATCTGGGGGATCTGAATCCCCTTGCATTTATTATGAGAATGCGGCTGGTACCGTTACGCAATCTCGGGGCCTGTATTTCTCCTGATAATGCCTGGATCTTCCTGCAGGGGCTGGAAACATTGCCGCTTCGAATGCAGCGACACTCTGAAAATGCAATGCGCGTGGCACAGTTTCTGAAAACACATTCCAAGGCCAATTGGGTGCGATATCCGGGATTGGAGGATGATCCCACATACCCGGTGGCCAGAAAATATCTTGAGAACGGATTCGGTGGTATGGTAGTGTTCGGAATTGCAGGGGGCCTCGAGGCCGGAAGTAATTTTGTAGATAATTTGAAACTCTTCTCTCACCTAGCCAATGTGGGAGACGCCAAAAGCCTTGTGATTCACCCCTCGAGCACAACCCATTCGCAACTAAGCGAAGCGCAGCAAAAAGCCGGCGGACTGACGCCGGATCTGATCCGATTATCGGTGGGCATCGAACACATTGATGATATTATTGGAGACTTGGAGCAGGCGTTTGCCAAAGTGTGAAAGACCAATGGCTATGAAAAATTGATTGCAGAGTGTAGATCCTGTCGCCGTTTGGGGAGAAGGGGTAATGGAGTATTGGAGTAATGAACAGATCTTCAACACTCCAATACCCCGGCACTCCAACACTCCAGAATACTTTGATATTCTCCAATATATTTGAAAGCGAAAATGTTGAAACAGGGATTGATATTGATCTGATGGTCTAGCATGAGCGAATATATCGAGCATGATAAAGACGCCAATTCGGTGGGCATCGTCGAAAAAAAGTCATACACGTTTGCCGAACCGCCGATGGAAATGGTGCTTGAAAGCGGTGCCAAACTGGGCCCGGTAACCCTGGCTTACGAAACCTGCGGTACGCTGAATGCAAGCAGGAGCAATGCCATCCTGGTGCTGCATGCCCTGTCCGGAGATTCTCATGTTGCCGGCTATTACAAAGCGGAAGACGATAAGCCCGGTTGGTGGGACAACATGGTGGGCCCCGGCAAAGGGATTGATACCAACAAATATTTTGTGGTTTGCTCCAATGTTATCGGCGGTTGCATGGGATCAACCGGACCCTGTACCATCAACCCGAAAACCGTGTTGCCGTATGGGCTAGATTTTCCGGTGGTCACCATCGGTGACATGGTCGATGCCCAGAAAGCACTGATGGATCATTTGGGAATTAAAAAGTTGCTGGCCGTGGTGGGAGGATCCATCGGGGGCATGCAGGTGCTGGAGTGGTGTACCAGGTATCCCAAAATGGTAACAGCGGCAATTCCGCTGGCAAGCACCACCCGACACTCCGCTTTGACCATTGCATTTAACGAAGTGGCCAGGCAGGCGATTATGGCCGATCCCAAGTGGAACAATGGAGAATATTACTTTGGACCGAAGCCGGACCTCGGGCTGGCGGTAGCCCGCATGATCGGCCACATCACCTACCTGTCCGATGAATCCATGCGTCATAAATTTGGCCGCCGGCTGCAGGATAAAAGCGATTTTTCTTTTAACTTTGATGCCGACTTCCAGGTGGAAAGTTATTTGCGCTACCAGGGCAAGAAATTTGTGGAACGCTTTGATGCCAACTCTTTTTTATATCTCACCAAAGCCGCCGATTATTATGATCTGGAAATACAACATGGGAATGGTTCCGAGGTGCATGCGTTTTCAAAGACCAATGCAAAATTTTTGGTTGTCTCCTTTACCTCCGACTGGCTATATCCAACCTACCAATCGCGGTCTATGGTCAAGGCCATGAAGAAAAACGGACTGGATGTAAGCTTTTGCGAAATCGAAGCCAAGTGGGGCCATGACGCCTTCTTACTATCCAATGAGCGGTTATTCGCTTTGATCAGGGGCTTTTTAGAGCGTGTCTACAGAGAATCCCAAAAATAAGAAAATGCGGTTTGATCTGCAGATCATCGCTTCGTGGATTGAACCGGGGTCGCGGGTGCTTGATCTTGGATGCGGTGAAGGAGATTTGCTGAAATTTTTAATACACCAGAAGGGCGCAACCGGCACCGGAATCGAACACAATGAATCCAAGGTTACCCAATGTATAGAAAAAGGCTTGTCGGTTCTCCAGGGCGACATCAATGAAGAAGTTCTCGACTACCCTGAAAACAACTTCGACTATGTTATTTTGAGTCAAACGCTACAGCAGGTCTACGAACCCGACACCCTGATCCGAGCCATGCTGCGTATCGGCAAAAAGGGAATCGTGAGCTTTCCCAACTTCAGCCACTGGGGGTGCAGGCTGCAGTTGTTGTTATCCGGTTATGCCCCCGTCACCAAACAACTGCCATATGCGTGGTATAACACGCCGAATATTCGTGTCATTACCATCAAGGACTTTAGAAAGTTTATCCGAGATGTCGGCTTTAATATTTTAAAAGGGGTTGCTATAAATACCCATTCGGAAAACAGGTACGGAAATATCATTGCTGTCTTACCCAATCTGCGGGCAACCTACGGGATTTTTTTAATCGGTAACGGCACCTAAATAATGGGCTCTACAAAGATATTAGAAAAAATTTTTAGAATATCAAAGCGTAATTGAATCCTTGAATTGAAATTTAAACGACTCCTTTATGGAAAAGGAACCCAGATATTGAAAATTGTATCAATCGCGATAAGCAAGAAAAAGGGTACCCCCAAAACGCCGGTCAGTGAAGCATTTATATCCAGGGACCATGGTCTTGAGGGAGACGCCCATGCCGGAAAATGGCATCGACAGGTAAGCTTTCTATCGTCTGAAAGTATCGAAAGTGCAAAATCACAGGGACTCGATGTAACCTTTGGTGATTTCGCAGAAAACATTGCCTCGACCGGAATTGACTGGAAAACGCTGCCGTTGGGAACCCGGGTTCGACTGGGCGAGTCCGTTTGGGTCGAAATCACCCAAATCGGCAAGGAATGTCACAATAAATGCGCCATTTATTATAAGGCCGGAGACTGCATCATGCCGCGTGAGGGGGTCTTTGCGCGGGTTCTGGAAGAGGGTAAAATTCGCTGCGGTGATGAGATCCACATAGAAACCCAATTGTAATCCTGTATGGGCTTTATCTGACAACATGTTTTCAGAAATTGAAGGTGCCACTTATCGGTGTTCGGACTTCAGCAATAAAAAAATTCAAATAACAAAAACCAAATACCAAACAAATTACAATGACCGAAATTCAAAATCCCAAACAATTGGCTTTTGACCCGCCGACGGCGGGTTTTGATATTGGAATTTGGGATTTATTTGTAATTTGGTGCTTGTAATTTGTTACTTCTGGTTTATCCAGGACAGGGTAAACCTTCTCAGTCGCCCTATGCAGACATTTATTGGTTTCAAAGACGCCCTTGATCTAACCTTGTCAAACGTATCCATCGGCAAAACAGAGTTCCTCGCACTAAGCCGTTTAACGGGTAAAATTCTTGCAGAAGATGTTGTTGCGAAAGTAGATTGCCCGTCCGTCAGCAGCTCCCGCAAAGATGGCTATGCGATTGTATCCTCGGATATATCTGAAGCCTGCAGTCAAGCTCCGGTAACATTAAAGGTCGTCGGTAGTCTTGTGGCGGGTAGCTCCCTTGACCTCAGAATCAAGCGCGGACAAGCAGTTCGCATAACCACCGGCGCTCCTTTACCGGGCGGTGCAGATGCCGTCCTTTCGGAAGAGTTTTGCCGGCCGGAAGAAAATGCAATAATTGCTCACAATACGGCCGAAGCGGGACGAAACATCCATGTCCGGGGAAGGGATATCAGTCGGGGCGAGACCGTCGCTGAAAAAGGCAGAAAGCTGACCCCGGCACGAATCGGTCTTCTGGCAGCGGCTGGTCTGGATGGGGCCCTGGTGTATAAATCACCCAAAGTATCCGTAATTGCCACTGGAGACGAAGTTGTGCTTCCCGGCGACCCTTTGCGAAACGGTCAGCTGTATGCAAGCAATATGGTGACGCTATGCTCCTGGCTCACCCTCATGGGCTTGGATTATACAGCGCAGCGAGTTTCTGATCGCAAGGAGGACCTGGAACAAGCCATCACAACAATTTTGCCGGGTGTGGATGCTATCCTAACCAGCGGCGGTGCCTGGGGCAGCGAGCGGGATCTGATATTAGATGTCGCGCAATCTTTGAACTGGCAGGGTATTTACCACCGGGTTCGCATGGGACCTGGAAAACCGGTGGGATTCGGCTTGATGGAAAAAAAACCTTTTTTCTGTTTGCCTGGCGGCCCCCCCTCCAACGAAATGGCGTTCCTTCAGTTCGCCATACCTGCCTTGCTCAAAATGAAGGGGGACAAGCCGTTTTTTCTTCCGGTCACCTCAGCCCAGCTATTTGAATCCGTCAGAGGAAAATATGGCTGGACGGACTTTGTTCATGCTCGCCTTGAACACCGCCAAAATCAGTGGCTGGTTCAACCGGCCAGACTAAAAAGCAGTCTGCAATCCATGGCGAGAAAAGAAGCATTGATCATTATTCCGGAAGACCGCGAAAAAATCGACGCCGGTGAGACGGTTGATATCCAGTTATTAACGTCGTCAGCTGTTTCTCATTTAGCAACCTCACCCATCACCTAAATGTTTCATAACCTCAGATCATTTTAATCTCTCCTCGGAAATGTAATGTTTACATACAGAGAAATATAGGCCAATCATCAAATTTTGATTAGTGATTATATATTGGAAATCTAATTGAAAATCAGCTATAGACCATTAAAGGCAACTGCATGGCGAAAAGAATATGAAGGCGCTCTTTTTCCTCCTTGTATTGTCTTGATCTCACCTGTCTGAATTCAACAACATTATTAAGCGCCTATTCCTTGTCTGCATCTGTCAAGTGCTTAATATATAGTTTTTATTCAATAAAAATTATTTTCGGAGGATTAATTCATTGACCCCTGATATCGCTATTGTATTTTCTATTCTCGCTGTTGCTGTTGTGTTTCTGGTCACTGAATGGATTCCCATGGAAGTCACCGCTTTGCTTTCGTTGGGAGCAGTTGCTTTGCTGGGTCTCGTCAGCCCGGTGGAAGCGCTGGCGGGTTTCAGCAGTCCGGCGGTCGTCACCGTGTGGGCCGTATTCATTCTCAGCGGGGGCTTGACCCGCACGGGCGTTGCAAATGTCATCGGCAATTTTGTGCTGAGACTGGCCGGCGACAGTGAATTGAGGATGATTGTTGTCATCATGACCACTGCCGGTGTGATGTCGGCCATTATGAACAACGTCGCCGTCGCAGCCCTGATGCTGCCAGTTGTCATGGATATTGCCCGGCACACCAACCGGCCGCCGTCTCGATTGTTGATGCCACTGGCATATGGCTCCCTCCTGGGGGGGTTAACGACCCAGATAGGGACCCCTCCGAACATCCTCGTCACCGACGCCTTGCGTGACGCCGGACTCACATCATTTACCTTTTTCGATTTTACCCCGGTCGGGCTGGTGGTGATGTTCTCCGGAATAGTATTTATGACTTTCATCGGTCGCCACCTTTTGCCGCAACGTGACGTTGCCAAAGAATCATCGACCGGCACTAAAGTCGACTGGCAAAGCCAATACGACCTGCAGGAGCGCCTCTTTCACATCCGTATACCCCGCGGCTCGATCCTTGCCGACAAAACCCTGGCCCAGGTTAGAATGGGTTCGGTCCTGGGCTGGAATGTGATCGGCATTACCCGTGGTGACCGAACCACATTGGCTCCGGGACCGACCGACACCTTGAAAGTCGGGGACCGTTTAACGGTTGAAGGTCGCATTGAAACACTAAATGAGCTGAAAAACTGGCATCAGCTTATTGTCGAAGAGGGTGGAATCGACCTGCGGGAACCTTACTCTAGTGAAATCAAAATCGGCGAAGTCTTACTTCCGGGCAATTCCCGGTTTGTCGGCAGCACGCTCAATTATCTTGACTTCCGCGCCCGTTTCGGCCTCAATGTGCTGGCGGTTCGCAGAGATGATGAAATCATGCGGACCAACCTGCAGGATGAGAAACTGCTGCGCGGCGACATACTTCTCGTGGCAGGCACTGAGGAAAACCTCGAAAATTTAGAAAAAACGAAAGGCTTCGATCAATTTCGCTCCGTTGAGCTATCGGAACTTACCGATGTCTATCATCTGCATAAACAGCTAATGGTCATGCAGGTACCGCCGGACTCAGGCCTGATCGAAAAATCGTTGAAAGAAAGCCGCCTGGGGGATATTCTGGGAAGTCGTGTTCTCGGAATCTTACGTGGCGAAAACCCCATTATTATGCCTGAACCGAATGAGATTCTGCAGGCCGACGATCGTCTTGTGGTCGAAGGACGCAAGAGGGATTTTGACAATTTGCGCGCACTTGAGGAAATAGAGATCGAGCGCCGAACCGGCACCGATGTGGATAAACTGGTTTCTAGTGAAGCCGGTCTAGTGGAAGCCATTCTATCACCACACACAACCCTGGAAGGCAAGACCCTGCGCCAAATCAATTTTCGTGAAAAATTTGGTTTGAATGTTCTGGCTCTGTGGCGCAAGGGACGGGCCTATCGATCCAACCTGAGGGATATGGAACTACGGTTCGGTGACGCACTGCTGTTGCTCGGACCACGAGCCAAGCTGCAATTGCTGGGTCGTGAACCGGATATAATTGTTCTTACGGAGACCGCCCAGGAGGAATTGCGTACAGAAAAAATGAAATGGTCTATCCTGATTATGGTGGGTGTATTGCTACCGGTAATTTTAGGATGGGTCCAGATATACATCGCAGCCGTGATCGGCGCCGCGTTGATGGTTCTCGTCGGCTGTCTGAGTATGAAAGAAGCCTATCGCCAAATTGAATGGAAAGCCGTCTTTTTGATCGCCGGAATGTTGCCGCTGGGCACCGCTTTGGATCAGACCGGTGCAGCCAAGCTAATTGCAGATGCGGTAGTTGCTCTGGTCGGACCCTTTGGACCCAAAGCAATCATGCTGGGCCTGGTTGGGTTGACATTTCTGGCAACCTGTTTTGTACCCACCGCCGCTTTAGTGGTGCTCATGGCACCGATTGTGCTGAACACATCAGCCAATATGGGATTATCGCCTTACGGCTTGATGATGGCCGTTGCCATGGCAGCATCCGCCAGTTTTATGACACCTGTATCCCATCCGGCCAACATCCTGGTAATGGGGCCGGGAGGTTATCGCTTTTTGGATTATCTAAAAATAGGTGGGATATTAACCCTGGTAATTTTGGTGGTGATAATGTTGGTAGTACCTGTTTTTTGGCCGCTGGTACCCTAATTATTCTTGACTCCCAACACTTCGTTTTATAAAGCTTGCTCAATGGTGTTTTTAATAACATCTAAGTGGGAAAAAGCTCAATCAGGCGTTAATGGAGGTTTTCAATGAGCGATTATTATGAAAAATTGGGTGCTTTTTATCTCGGCAAGGAATACGATCTGGGTTCACACACGCTCAAAGATGATATCGTTTTATACGATTCCAAAGATCTCAATACCCATGCCGTTATCATCGGTATGACCGGTAGCGGTAAAACCGGTCTGGGTATCGCCCTTTTGGAAGAAGCCCTCATCGATAACATCCCGGTTATCGCCATCGATCCCAAAGGCGATCTGCCCAATTTATTGCTAAACTTCCCGGAGCTGAAACCGGATGATTTCCGTCCCTGGATAAACGAGCAGGATGCCCTCAACCAGGGACTTACCCCGGAGAAATATGCCGCCAAACAGGCCGAAATGTGGCGCAAGGGATTGGCGAGCTGGGGCCAGGAGCCTGAGCGTGTTGCCCGCCTTGGAGCCGCTGCGGAATATGCGATTTATACGCCCGGCAGCAGCGCCGGACGGCCCGTAAGCGTTCTGAGGAATTTTGCGCCGCCACCACCGGCGATTCTGAATGATACCGATTTACTTCGCGAACGAATCCAAACAACGACTACCGGACTGTTAGCCCTGATCGGCATAACGGCCGACCCGGTTACCAGCCGTGAGCACATTCTGCTGGCCAACCTGTTTGAAAATAGCTGGACCCAGGGCAAGGCCCTTGACCTGGCCGGACTGATTCATGCCGTCCAGAGGCCTCCTTTTGAACGCATCGGGGTGATGGACCTTGATTTTTTCTTCCCCGCCAAAGACCGACTCGCACTGGCCATGCGGATCAATAACCTGCTGGCGGCCCCGGGATTTGAATCCTGGATGGAAGGCGACCCGATGGATATCGGCCGTATGCTGCACACCCCCAAAGGTAAGCCCCGGGCGTCGATCTTTACCATCAGTCATCTTGCAGATGCGGAACGCATGTTTTTCGTTTCCATGCTGCTAAACGAGATTCTGGGATGGATGCGAACGCAACCCGGCACCTCCAGCCTGCGGGCCATCCTGTATATGGATGAGATTTTCGGCTATTTCCCGCCGGTTGCGAACCCGCCTTCCAAAGCGCCCCTCTTGACATTGTTGAAGCAGGCCCGGGCCTTTGGGCTCGGCGTGGTGCTCTCAACCCAAAACCCGGTTGATTTGGACTACAAGGGGCTTTCCAATACCGGGACCTGGTTCATCGGGCGTCTGCAAACCGAGCGCGACAAGCAGCGGGTCATGGCGGGTCTTGAAGGCGCCGCTGCAGGCAGCGGCTTTGAACGCAACCGCATGGAAGAAATCCTGGCAGGCCTTGGAGAACGGGTGTTTCTCTTACATAACGTACACGAAAACGAACCGGTCATTTTCCAAACCCGCTGGGTAATGTCATACCTGCGCGGACCCATGACCCGGGAACAAATTAAAACGTTGACGGCCGAAAGGAGGAACGAGGTTTCGCCCGTCACCGGAATGGAGCCCCTATCTGAAACCCCAGCCCCCGTAAAAACCGTCGCACTCGCTCAGTCTATTACAGCGCCTCCCCAGGGTCCACCGGGGATAGACACTTTTTATCTAACTGCATCAGGTGCCGGGCAGGCACTGACTTACTATCCGGCGGTTATCGGCCGTATGGATGTTCATTATTCCAACGCCCGATACAAGGTCGACCGTACGGAAACACTGGCGTTCCTATCCGAGCTTGAAGATGGGCCGGTTGCCTTGGACTGGGATAATGCCATGGCGTTTGACCCGCATACCATCGACACGTCACCACTGCCAGGTGCGACTTACACGGCACTGCCCATCGCCGCCAAAAAGGCTGCCGCGTATCGCAAGTGGAATAAAGACCTGTTGCGCTGGGTGCGCCAGACCCGGCCGCTGGTTCTGTTTCGCTCCAAACGTTTTAAATTGACCAGCCAATTGGGAGAAAGCGAAGGCGAATTCCGCGGACGACTGGCACAGGCGGTTCGCGAAAATCGCGATATGGAAGTTGGAAAGCTGCGCAGGAAGTACAGTTCTCGCTTCACCACCCTAAAGGATCGCCTCATGCGATCCCAGCAAGTCATCGCCCGGGAAGCGGAGCAGGCAAAATCCAGGAAAATTCAAACTGTTGTGTCCTTTGGTACCGCCATCCTCGGCGCCTTTTTAGGACGTAAAACGGTGAGTGTCGGCTCGGCCTCGCGCGTGGGAAGCGCTATGAGGTCCGCCAGCCGGATGCAAAAAGAAACAATGGATGTCACCCGTGCCCAGGAAAGATCGGCGGCAATTGAAGCGCAGCTCATCGACCTGGATGCACGCATGCAGGCGGATATCGAAAAAATTGAGTTCTCCTTCGATCCGGAATTCGAGGAACTCGAGGAAATAAGTGTGAAACCCAAAAGCACGGATATCACCCTGGAAGTCTTTGGATTGGCGTGGGTACCCTATCGCAAAAATGCCGCCGGCCAATTGGGTCCGGACTGGAGTTAAACCCAATGTTGGGGCCTCAGTCTGTTTTTCTGATAATATGAGGTAAAGAACGCAGGGTTTCAGCAAATCACAAATACTATTGATTGAAGATTGTCGATTGAATATTGAATATTTAAGGTCCGCCTTCGGCGGGATCAATTTTAAAAAAAATCATAGAAAAGGCAGAGCGAAGCGACATCCACAAATCTTCAATCTTCAATTCCAGCTTGGCCGGGTTAGGGTTAAGCTGGATAAATCCGAATCTATGCTAATTGTCCGATTGACTCCAGAAGAAAGGGTATCGATGATGAAACTGAATCAAACATTATATCAACTATTTGAGAGCAAAGCTCAGCAGGTAGTCATTGACACATTATGCCTCGGACTCGGTTATACCGCCGTAACGACATCAGAGGGCGGCATCGGACTGTCTTATACCTACTTTGGTGATAAAAAATCCTGTATGGTTCTAAATGACCGCACCGATTACGAATCACAGCCGGCGTCTCTGCTGCTGGCAAAGATAAAAAACGACAACAGCCTTGAAAGAAGCATGGCTCTGGCAACGATCAACGCGCTCAATTATGACGCTGCGTTGGCGCTACCCGAGGATAGTGATAATAATGTCATGGTCGATGAATTTAAAATCGATAGGGATTCCAAAATAGCCATGGTCGGCTTCTTCGGCCCCTTGGTAAGAAATTTTAAGGAGAAAAAGATTCCCCTGGAGATTTTAGATGAATCCCGGGGTCTGGGTCGCAGGAAAGATTTTTATCATAAACTGGGAAGTTGGGCCAATGTATTGTTGTTGACATCCACTTCGATATTAAACCAAAGTACCGAAGAAATCCTGGCAAATGTCAGCGATAATGTAAAAACCGTGATGCTTGGTCCAAGCACCCCCATGGCGGCAAAAGCATTTGAGCATTTACCGGTGCATATGCTCGCGGGTACTGTGCCGGTCGATAAAGAAAAAACCTTAAAAGCAGTTCGGCATGGTATGGGGACACCGGTCCTCCATAAATTTAGCCGCAAATCGTATTTGTCTTTGTTTTAATGTATAGTACGTAAACTTTGGTTTTTCCTGGAATGCTTTAGGCGTATCGCGAACCTGTCAACAATGATAACGTTAGGTTCAAAAAGTGCGTACCGCTTGAAAGCTGGGATGCTTGAATGTTGATAGGCTGGCAGAGGTGCTTCCCAGCTTCCTAACATCCCAGCTTTCCAGCCCTTAGTGGCGCTGTCTATTTTTGTGGGATACTACGCAGATTTTGTGCCAAGAAAAGCCTATATTGAATCACGCCAATCGTCATTAAAGCCGAAAGCTGCTTTCCTTCTGATCATCTTCACCGCCTTTGTTGACCTCCCAGTTTGTCTTTGCCGGGATTGGTTTCTTTTTTTCCTGCCACGGGTACTGGATGCGGGAATGAAACGATGCTTCAAGGGCATCGACCAGTGCAGTGACAAACTTTGAAAGGTCCCGTGTGGACAGGTCACATTCGGAAAACTGCCCATCGACGATGCGTTTGACCAGGATAAGCCGGACCATTTTTGTAAATTCTTTGCGATTCGGGTCCAGCAAGGACCGGGAAGCAGCCTCTACTGAATCACAGACCATCAACAGGGCTGCTTCAACACTCTGGGGCTTCGGGCCCGGATAGCGGAATTCCTCCTCCCGGATTGTGCTGTTCGGATACGTTTTAGCGGCAATATTGTAAAAATATTCTATCAACTGGGTTCCGTGGTGCTCCAAGATCAGATCCACGACAACCTTGGGCAATCCTGCATCCTGGCCGATTCTCATGCCGCGTCTGACGTGATTCAAGATAATTTTAGCGCTTTCGCGGGGTTCAAGAACGTCATGAGGATTTTCGCTATCAAACTGGTTTTCGATGAAAAATTTTGGATTTATCATTTTACCGACGTCATGATAATAGGCACCAATCCTTAACAATCGCGTATCGGCGCCGATGGCCTCACCCGCCGACTGAGCAAGGTAGGCAACTGCCATACAATGCTGGTAAGTTCCGGGTGCTTTGGCAAGAAGTTCTTTCATGAGCGGCCGATTAAGATCCATATAGCGGTTGAGTTTGAAAGTCGAAGCGGTGTCCCAGCCGAGTTCCAGCAGCGGCAATAGCAAAAGGGCCAATGGCCCCGCGGCCAAGCCCCCGATAACCGCCCAGATGATATCCGATGTCAAGGCCGCATCAACGATAGGCACCAGATTTTCTATTTTTATGGTTTGGGGTGACACAATTTGTGATGAAATAGCTTGCCAGTCCATGGTGAAGACGATGATGCTAAGCGCATTGATAAACCCCACCATCAATGAAGGAACCAGGATTTGCAATCGTTTTCGCAGTCCCGAAGAAACCAGCACCGCCACAAGCCCGCCGAATGTAAAAAAGAGCAGGATTTCATAGGTTGGCCCGGTAAAGAGGCTAACCAGCATGGCGCCTATCATCGTCGTGGCGGTAGCGATATTTTTCCCATGTTTTAAAAAGATGACGAGCATGGGAAGAATACAAATGGGCAGGCCATATATGGGGAATGGGAATAAGGCGAGGTACCCATTGAGGATGAGAAC
>Ga0316194_10001987_pt1 | contig 14281 bp, 15 predicted proteins | sample CroRivsedime1_MG_FD_204936 | JGI IMG/M metagenome (GOLD analysis project Ga0316194, IMG submission 204936) | Coastal sediment microbial communities from Maine, United States - Cross River sediment 1 | ecosystem: Environmental > Aquatic > Marine > Coastal > Sediment | place: USA: Maine...
AGGTAAAATGCTTTTCAATTATCCGGGCACCCAGCATATAGGCTGCCACCGCCATGGCAATACCATTGTCATGGGATGAGAGTCCGATAACCGTGTTGGGAAAACGCTGGCGAAAGGTGGCGATGACACTCAAATTAAGTTCATCAAAATCGGCCGGATAACTGGCCGTGCACTGCAATATCGCCAGCTGATCGTTTATCGGCATAATCGCATCATAGGCCCGGTTGACATCTTCCATGGTGCCGCCGCCGGTGCTCATAATCATCGGTTTCTGGAATCTGGCGACATGGGTGAGAAGCGGGATATTGGTCAAATCCCCAGAAGCGATCTTAAAAGCAGGGGGATCGAATTTGACCAGAAAATCAGCACTAGCAACATCAAATGCCGTTGAGAACATCGTAATTCCGAGCGCTTTGGCGTAATCGAACAATTCCCGATATTCGACCCATCCGAATTCGAGGGCCTCTCGATGCTCGCCATAGGTTGCGCCGTAACTGTTTCTGTTGTCATAGGACTTATCGTAAATGGCTTTGGTATACAGGTTGCGATTTTCGCGTTTTTGCAGCTTGACCGCATCCGCACCACATTCCTTGGCGACCCGGAACATCTTTTTAGCCGTTTCGAGATCTCCCTGATGATTATGGCCGATCTCGGCAATTACATAGCTGTTGCTTTTGTCGTCAATGATTTTATTGTCTATCGTGAGTTTACGCATGAGACTTACCTCCTGTATGGGTTGGTATCTAAATTTTTAAACTGCCTGTCGTAAGGGATGATATCTGTCTTGTATTAAATTCAGCGGCTTAGAGTCGGTGCGAACCACCCGCTGGATATAATCTTTGCGTGCTTTTGATCGCGAGAGTTTTCCGGATGTCGTGCGCGGCAACGTATGGCGCGGAACCAGTTCGATTTTGCAATCAATCCCGAACTCGCGACGAATATGACTCTTTACATTCACGGCCAGAGCGGAGCCTGTTGCTTTTTCAGGATCGCGGCATTGAATCAACAAAACCGCCGTATCTGAACCATCCGCTCCCGGCAGCGAGAACGCCGACGCATCACCGGTTCTCACTTCGGGCTGCTGCTCCGCGATACTCTCCAGGTCTTGAGGCCATACGTTGCGGCCATTGATGATGATCAGATCCTTGGCACGTCCGGTGATGATGATACTGTTTGCATTCCAATAAGCGAGATCACCGGTGTCAAACCACCCATCTTCAGATAATACCTCTTGGGTCGCCTCATCATCATTGAAGTAGCCGCGCATGACGCTGGGTCCCCGGACAAACAACGTGCCCACCTGACGCTCAGGCAGCACCCGACCATGTTCATTGCGAACCTGCACGTCATAACCTGGCAGCGGTTCGCCGCAGCTCACAAAGGTTTTCATCCCGCTTGTCATGTCGCCGATAGCTGGGTTGAACGGTATCGCCTTTTGAAAATTGACCAGATGATCCCGCTCTACATTATCTGCGATCATACCCAGACCCAGAGGCGAGAAGGAAACGGCCAGGGTGCACTCCGCCATACCATAGCCGGCCACAAAGGCGTTTTTATTGAAGCCGGCCGGAGCAAGCGTCTCAGCAAAACATTTCAGAGGTTCAAGCGTAATGGGTTCCGCACCCACGCCGGCCACACGCCAGCTATCCAGATCAAGGGCCTTGACGTCATTGGGGCGCAGACGCCGCTGACACAATTCATAGCCAAACGGAGGGCTAAATGAAATCGTACCGCGATTTTCCGACATTAACTTCAGCCAGAGGCGCGGGCGCATCGCAAAATCACGCGGACTCAAATAGTCTACGGATATTTGAGCTGCCAGGGGCGCCAGCACCATACCGACGAGGCCCATGTCATGGTAAAATGGTAGCCAGGATACGACCCGATCCGACTGCTGGAGCTGAATTCCATAATTGATCATTGCCGACAGGTTATTTATCACCGTTTGCTGGGTTATCATTACGCCCCGGGGAAAGCGAGTGCTTCCCGATGTATATTGGAGATAAGCCAGCTCGTCGGCGCCGGAAGGATCGAGTTCGACCGGTTCTTCGGGCAAATGTACAAACGCATTGGTACTGCCGTAATAACTGACATCCAAAGGGTCGGCAGCCTCCCGCAGATAGGGAAGATATTCGTCCGGTGCGATGGCGATGTCTGCTTTGCAGCTCACTAACAGCCGACGCAGCTGCTTCACAAATGCCTCACGACCACCTAAATAAATAGAAGCCGGCAAGGGTACCGGTACCAGTCCGGCATACTGGCAGGCAAAGAAATAGCGCATAAAATCAGGATGGGTATCCGCCACCATTGCAACTCGTGCGCCACGCTCCGGTCCCAATCCCAGCAGACGACGCGCCAAAGATCTGGCTTCCTTTTGGAGTTTTTTATAGGGAAGCACAGCGCTCAATTTACCGACGCCATTATAAAAGTTAAATCCGGTTTCACCTTCGGCGGCATAATCCAGAGCTTCCGCCAGAGTGTTGAAAGACCCTTTCCGAAAAGGCAATCTGTTTTTCGTTGGTGTGGGTGTCATCATGTATTACCCCTTAAATTTTAATGTCGAATGGGCCCGAAAGATTTCAGGCCTGTTTGTGCTCGCTTATCCCGATGGTTGATATTTCACATCTTAAAAATTTTAAAAAAATAATGTTTCGATAGCAGAAATGTTCTAAATATGAACATAATATTATCAAACAATTTAGGTTGTCAAGCTTTTTCAATAAAAATATTTTTAAAATAAAATATTTTTATTATTGATATGCTCTGGATTGGATGAGTTTGCAGAAATCTAGCGGATTGAAGATGGATAAAATGTCGTGGAATATCAAAACGTTAATTTATGACCTGGATTTTGCACAAGTCGGAGGCTTTCATATGCAAGATGCACACCTTAATTTGAACGATCAGATGTGTAATCCCGCACTGCGGGGGCACTTAAGGGCGAAGTCGTAGTTTTAGCGCAATATGAAATAATCCGTTCAGGGGCGATGACCTATCCCACTGTCAGCACCAGTTTACCTTTCACGTGACCGGCCTCCAATAGCGAGTGAGCCCTGCTGATCGTCTCTTCAGACAATTCGCCGAGTTCTGTGGCCTTTGGCAGGATTAGTGTGTTCGTTTCAACCCGGGAGGCAAGATTTCTCATCATGGGTTGGTAGACATGCCAATCTTTGGGTTTACCGTTGCGGGCTCTGGCGCTCAAAGCCACAAAATGATAGGTGCCTGATTTGGCGAAAAACGGGCTGATATCGGCGCGCCAAATGTTAAAATCGAACTCCGGCGGCTCTTCGACGATGCTGACGATGCGGCCGTCAAATCCGGCGACATCAAAGCATAACTTTTTCATTTCCCCGCCCACGAAATCGAAAGCAACAGAAACTCCCCGGCCATCGGTCAACTCGCGAACACGATTTTTGATTTGCTCTATATTAAGCTCACGGTATCGAATAATATGATCGCCGGCGATACCCATGGCGTTTACCAGATGATCGCAGCTTTCCTGACCGCCTGCAGTAGCGATAATAGAAACAGCACCGCCATTTTGTATCAGGGGGATGGCGAAACTGCCGACGCCACCAGCCCCTCCTGCTACCAGCACCGTTTCGCCGCTTTGAACTTTGGCTTTATTAACCACCGCGTCATAGGCCGTCATTCCGGCGACGCCCAGACAGGCAGACTGCTGAAAAGACAGCCCTTTTGGCTTGCGGCACACAAACGGTGCCGGTGTGCTGACATACTGGGCATAGGCGCCGTTGCTGCGGGGGCCGAACAACACCGCGAAAACCTCGTCACCGACGTCAAATCCCGTGACGTCCTCACCGACCGTCTCGACCGTACCGGCCATATCACGCCCTAGAACGTCCGGCAGCGGAATCGGGAGATGGCCGGAACGCATTTTATAATCGACAGGGTTGATGGAGATCGCGCGAATACGGATAAGCACCTCCCCGGGCTTTACTTCCGGATCAGGCCAATCTTTCCAACGGAAGTTTTCAGGCCCGCCGAATTTCTCTGTTACCATTGCTTTCATGATATTGTCCTCCCCATTGCGCAATATTGTTTTGCAGGTCCTTTCGGGCTTTTCAGCCATAGCATGTGTTAAGAATCCGACGGTTTCAACCCAGCCCGCGGCCCGATAAACCTCCAATCTGATCAAAAACAAACATAACAGTTCACCGCGGAGCTCGCAGAGAACGCCGAGAATCATAATTTAAACCATCTCTGCGTGCGGTGAAAAATTTCTTAGAACGGCATCGGTTCCAATGACGTTTCATACAAGGAATTATCTCAGCCGCTGGCCACCTGCGATTTAAGATCTAACACTTCAGGTTGGCAAGGTCAATATCAAGATCAAGGAAGCAAAAAATACCGATTTTTGTTGACACGCTTAATCCCGACTTTCTATCCTTACCTGAACCGAGTATCTCAGATCAGAAAAACATTACACAAATTTTAATGATAAATCTTTACATTGCAAAATAAGGGTAAACCCAAAGGGGGGGAACAATGGAGCTTTTTGATCTCAAAGAGAAGATTGCAATTGTAACCGGCGGCAACCGGGGAATCGGTTTTGCCATCGCCGGGGGCCTTGCCGGGGCGGGAGCGACGGTGGTCATTGCCAACCGCAATGCTGAAGCAGGGCATAAGGCGGCAGATGCCATCAGGGGTAATGGTTTTACAGCAACATCTGTTCCAACGGATGTGTCAGAAAAATCTTCGGTGAAAAATCTGGTCACCAAAGTGATGGAAGATTTCAAACGGATCGATATTCTTGTCAACAGCGCGGGTGTCATCGACAGGGGTCCGGTTGAGGATTTTACCGAAGAACAGTATGACTACATCATGGATATTAATCTGAAAGGTCTATTTTTCTGCTGCCAGCTTATCGGCAAAGAAATGATTAAACAGGGCAGGGGTAAGATTGTCAACATATCCTCCAATGTATCTGAAGTTATTCAGGCCGGACGGGTGGTATACGCAGCCTCCAAAGCGGGAGTCTCTCATTTGACTCGTGGTTTGGCCCTGGAGTGGGCCAAATATAACATCAACGTCAACGCCATCGGCCCCGGGCCGACCATTACCGAGCTTAACAAAAAATATTTCGCAGAAAACCCCGCTGATCTTCAGGAGCGCATCGATTCCATCCCCATGGCGCGCGTCGGGGATCCAGTGGATCTGGTCGGAGCGGCCATATTTCTGGCCTCCGACGCATCCAATTTTGTCACCGGCCAGACATTGCTGGTGGATGGGGGGTCAACCCTCTGGTAAAGCAATCCGGCAGCATCGCCTTATCCTGAGATAGCTATGAAGTGCCGGATAGATCGAACCGCCTGGCCAAAGCAGCTAACTGTTAATCTTATCCCTCAACTTGCGAGAGCAATTAAAGGTCACAATTCTCCTTGGTTCCAGCATCATGTCCTCTCCGGTTGCTGGGTTTCTTCCCCGGCGTTCATGCTTTGTCTTGACACAAAATTTGCCGAAACCACTGACAAGGACATCCTCACCGAATTCAAGGGTTCTCTTTATAATTTCCAGCAGGGTTTCGATCAGTTCGGAAGATTGGTGCTTTGTATAACCAATTTGTTCTGTAACCGCTTCGACGATATTGGCTTTCGTGAGGGTCATTGATAATGCTCCTGTCTTTTAACTGTTCAGACCAATGTATTTATTCCCCGCAATAGAGCTGCCGGGGGGTCTCAAATAGGTTAATTCCTATTCTATCGAAGCGAGCTTCGGGGAATTAAACCCTATGAATTTCACACCGCCCTTCAAGGGATTTGTGTAAATCGTGCAATCTGCGAAATCTGTGGATTAATGCCTTGATCCAACCTTACTTCACACCAACATAAATTCCTTTTTCCACCCTTGTAATTTTCCCCTGTTTGTATGTTCTGTTCAGCATGTTGCGAACTTTTTTCTGATTGAAACCGGTTTTTTTCATCAAGGTGGCCGTATCTACCCCTTTCTTGGATCTATTGATTACTTCAAGAAGCTTGTCGGTATCAGTTTTTTTAGCAGCTTTTACCGGCGCCTTTTTGGTGACAGCCTTTGCTTTGGCCATTGTTTTGACAGATGTTGCCTTCGGTTTTTCCGCTTTCTCGAGTGCAGATGCCAATTTTTCGATTTGCTTTACCAATTTTATTAGTTCTTTGCTGATAGCTTGAAGATCCCTGGTCATTGTCATTTCTGTTCTCCTCCTCTGTTTTTGAGATTAAAATATGCTATGATAACAACATGATATAGATTGGCCGCAGTTGTTATGACTTCCAACCATCTAATTTACCTATATAAATTATTATTTGTCAAGAAAATAAGCAAGTTATCTGATTAAAATTCTTGACAATTTATGCTGAGTCTGTGCAGAAGTGCTGGAGCTCATCAAACAATCCTTTAATCCGGCGAAGACGTGTTGATCTCCGGCTTCGGAAAATTCAGCGTTCTAATATAAACGTAAATACAATAAAAATAGTGGGAGAATTGTAAAATGTCGGCTCTTTTTGATTCGAAAGTTGTACTGGTAACCGGTGGAAATTCAGGCATTGGGCAGGCTACCGCGTTGGCATTTGCTAAAGAAGGTGCCAAAGTTATGATGGCCGCTCGTCGCGTTGCGGAAGGCAAAGAAACTGTGGCAATGATTAAAGAAACAGGCGGCGAAGCTAATTTTGTGCAAACGGATGTTACGAAAACAACCGAAGTTGAGGCGCTGATCGCCGCCTGTGTCACCAATTACGGTGGTTTGGACTACGCAGTGAACAATGCAGGAATCGAGGGAACACCTTTTACCCTAGCAGCGGAATACGAAGAAGAAATTTGGGATAAGGTTATCGATATAAACCTCAAAGGTGTATGGCTTTGCATGAAATATGAAATTCCTGAAATGCTCAAGCATGGGCAAGGCGCCATTGTAAACATATCGTCTGTGGCAGGGTTGAAGGGGGGGCGAATGGGTGTGGCTTATCACGCTGCCAAGCATGGTGTAGTTGGCTTAACAAAAGCGGCTGCGCATGAGTATGCGGCCCGAGGGATTCGTATCAATGCAGTATGTCCGGCTGTAGTCGAGACAACGATGGCGGATCGAGCGTTTTTTCATGATAAAGACATTACGGCACGAACTAAAGCAATGCACCCGATGGGTCGATTTGGTCGACCGGAGGAGGTCGCTTCTACCGTTTTATGGCTATGTTCGGAGGGCGCGTCTTTTATTACTGGCCATGCTCATCCAGTGGATGGTGGATTTTTAATATAATCGCAAAAATTGGAAGGTGTGATTACAAAACGATTGATTGTATGGATTCATTCTCAACTAAGCATCACTCGTGTTCTTCTTCACCCCACTTTATGTATTAATCAATGTGTGGGAACTTAAAAGATCGAGGAGCCTGAACTATTAACGACTTTATTTTGGGAAAGGAGTGTTCAAATGCACGAGAAAGACTCACTGTTTCCAATTGCCAATTCACATGGCAGGCTCGAGTGTAAGGAACTCTGGGGAGGCATACGCAATAAAGATATAGAGATTTCGGCTGGAAAAGTCATTGGTTCTATATACTCCGCATCCAGCGAAGGGGGACAAGGTGGGGACATCTACTACTTTGGAGTTTGCAAAGGCGACACGATTTCGCGTTTAGCTATCGCAGATGTTACCGGTCACGGCGAGGCTGTCTCGGAAATAAGCCAGTACGTCTATGACTCTTTAAAAGCTCATATGTGAGCACCGGACAGTCGAGTCATTCTGGGCGAAGTTAACCAACTAATTAGCAGCCGTAGCCTGGATGCCATGACTACCGCGGCAGTTGTCGCGTACTACAGTCAGGAGAGTTTAGCGAGAATCTCTTATGCCGGACACCCCCCTCTTCTGTACAGGCGAGCGGGTGACAAAGCCTGGTCCTATGCTAGACCGTCAGACCGGAAAGATAAGAGCGATGGTTTTCCGCTAAACATCCCCCTTGCAATCGAATTGGATACGCTTTACGAACAATTCACGATTTCGATGGTTCCAGGAGATCGGCTCTTTGTCTATACCGATGGCATCATTGACACACCCAGCCCAGAGGGTGAAAGCTTTGGATTAACGCGTCTTAAAGCTGTCCTTGACGCTAATCCGCAAAGCTCTCTTTCTGAACTCAAATCAGAGGTACTCAAAACATTGCATGAATATACTGAAAAAGAGCTAACCCATGATGACATTACACTGATTGCTTTGGAGATTTGTTAGTGTTTAGAATTGTACCTCCAACCAATCGACAAGAATTAGCGGCACAAAAAACTTTTGATATCTTGAAGCGGGCAATCTTTTTTTTACCGACCCATACCTTCGAATTTAATCCCATCTCAAAACCCACCTATAAACTGTGTGCAAAAGATTAATCACATAGTCACTTTGCTTAAATACTTCTTCCATTTCAGCCGGGCCATAAACATGGTCGACCCATTCGAGCGGCTGTGGACTGTTTTTAACGCCTGTGACGCGCATATCCGGAATTAATATTTCCGTATCCGAATTACTGTTCCTCAGTCTTAATTCTCCGGTTCGGTGGCTCTGTTTCGAAGATGTGGATTTTATCCATGTTGACGGCCAACTCTATATCCTGGTGACGTTTGGCCGTTGTCCGGGGATCCACCCGGGCCACCAGATTGTGCGCACCGCTGCTCACATCGAGTTGTATCTCAGCGCCCAGGGTTTCCACCACCTCAACCACAGCCTTGAAGGTATCGGTTATTTTACTGTCATCCGGGAAAGCGACATCCTGAAGGTGCTCCGGACGGATGCCGAGAATCACTTCCCGGTCGATATTACTTTGAAGAAACGAATGTTTCTCAGCCGGGATCAGAAGCTGAAAGCTGCCGGCATCTATATAGAGTGTTGAATCTTTAGAGACAATTTTGGCAGACAAGAAGTTCATTCCCGGATTGCCGATAAATCCTGCCACGAACTTATTCACAGGAAAATCATATATCTCCATCGGTGAACCCACCTGATTCACCACGCCATCGTTCATGATGACAATTTTGGTTCCCATGGTCATGGCTTCGACCTGGTCATGGGTGACATAGATGATGGTGGTATTTAATTGATCGTGCAGTTTGGAAAGCTCTGCCCGCATTTGGCCCCGAAGCTTGGCATCGAGGTTGCTCAAGGGTTCATCAAAGAGAAACACGGCCGGCTTGCGCACGATGGTGCGCCCCACAGCCACCCGCTGACGTTGACCACCGGACAATTCTCTGGGCTTGCGATCCAAGAGATTTTGGATACCTAATATTTCTGCGGCTTCCTTAACCCGCTGATCGATTTCTTCCTTGGGAAATTTTCTAAGCTTTAGTCCAAAGGCCATATTCTGATGAACCGTCATATGGGGATATAAAGCGTAGTCCTGAAATACCATGGCGATATCGCGATCCCGGGGTGCCATGTCGTTGACCAACACATCACCGATGTAGATATTGCCCTCGCTCAATTCTTCCAATCCCGCGATCATTCGCAATGTTGTTGATTTGCCGCATCCCGACGGTCCGAGCAGCACCAGAAACTCCTTATCTTCAACATCCAGATGAAAGGATGAAACCGCCGGAACCTCGCCAAAATTTTTAGAGACATTCTCCAAGGTTACCTTCGCCACTGTTGACCTCCCAATCAAATCCAGTTCGTAATGTGTGTGGTATTTATTTGATCGACCCCCTCGTCAGACCAGCGATATAGTAATCCATCAGAAAGGCAAATAGGATGACCACCGGCACTGACGCCAACAAAGCCCCTGCCATGAGTTCGCCCCAAAAATAAACGTCTCCTCTGATCAGGGTGGTGTAGATTCCATTCGTCAACACTTTTTCTTCATCTCTGTAAATAAAAGCCAGCGGATACAGGAACTGGGCCCAGGAAACCGTAAAAGCGAACAGGGTGGCTGCGATCAAGCCCGGGGCGGCCACCGGTAAAAAGACCCGCGTGAGCATCTGGATATAGGTGGCCCCGTCCACAAAAGCGGCTTCATCCAGGGCTTTCGGTATGGCTGTAAAGTATCCGATCAATATCCAGGTGCAGAATGGAACCGTCAATGTCGGGTAGAGGAACAACAGGCACCACTTGGTGTTCAGTAGCCCCAGCAGACCCACTACCTTATAAAATGGGATGAACAGCAGGGCGGGCGGTACGAGATAGGTACAAAATATGCCCACCCCGAAGTGTCGTGAACCAAAAAACCGCAGGCGTGAAATCGCATAGGCACCGAGGACACTGACCACCATCGTTATGATGGTGACGACCGCAGCGATTTGAAACGAATTCCAGAACCATTGGACGTATCTGGTTTCAAACAGGATAAATTTATAATGGTCGAGGGTGGGGGCCGAATTAATGATCAGCGGTATCCCTTTAAGGCTCGTGATTTCAGAGTCCTGTTTAAAGGACGTTAGCAGCATCCAGTACAGTGGAAACAGGAAAAAGACCAAAAAAGGTATCAGCGCCAGATAGGAGTAGGTTGTTTTTCTTTTTTTCTGCTGGGCCAGTGAAAGGTTCATTCTTCGCCTCGTGCAATATTGCGTAAGATAATGAAGGCGGCTACGGCCAGGACCGGCAACATGAACAGGGCCACGGCCGATCCCCGCGGAAGATGTCCTCCGTCGATACCAATACTAAATGCATAGGTTCCAAACAGATGGGTGGTATACCGCGGACCTCCCCGGGTTAGAATGCGTACGATGTCAAAATTGGCAAAGGTGACAATGGTGGAAAACATCACCGTGATGCTGATGAGTTTGCTCAACATGGGGAAGGTCACATACTTGAATCGCTGGAGTGCGGTGGCACCGTCAATTTGGGCGGCTTCATAAAGGCTCTCCGGAATCGACTTGAGCCCGGCCAGATACATGATCATAAAAAACGGGGTGCCGTACCAGATGTTGGTCACAATACATGCAGCTCGGGCCCAATAGGGTTCGCTCAGCCAGGGCTTGTTGGTCCCGCCGAGTTGGACGATGATCCAGTTGATGGCGCTGTGAGTCGGCTCGAAAATCCACCACCATCCCATGGAGCTCAAGGCCAGGGGCATGACCCAGGGTATCAGTGAGACGCCGCGCCACAGGCGCTGCCCCCGCATCGGCAAATTGTTGAGGATCAGCGCCAGTATGAGTCCCAAGGTTGCTTTGAAGAAAACCGCCGTGAGGGTGAAGCGAAATGAATTGCCGGTTACCAGCCAGAAGGTGTCATACTTTAAAAGTCTCTTATAATTTTGCCACCCCACGAATTTTGTTTCAGCCTTGTTTTCAAAGCTGAGCCACACGGAGTAAACAAAAGGATAGACCACAAGCCCTGCAATCAGAATGACCAGGGGCAGTACCATCCAATAGGCGGCATACCGTCTGGACCTCAATTTTCTAAATATACCGGGTGTCGACCTTCCGTTTACCGTCGATGCAATCGTAACCATGTGAGAGTTCCTTCGGTTTAGGAAAATGGGGGAGGGCGAGCCTCCCCCGTGATCAATGCGTCATTAGATTACCCGGTGACCATCTCGAGTTCCTGGGCGCACCACTTCATGGCATCTTTGGGCGTCATTTCTCCCGTAGTCGCTTTGGCTACCATGACGGCCAGGATGCTCTGACTGTAAATCGCGTTGCCCGCAAGGGGATGGGCCGGATAGCCGCCCACCACCAATTGTTCATCACCGCGAATGACATAATTGTAAATGCCTCCCGGAGGCGGACCTTCTTTTTCCCATACCGGATTGTCATACATCGGCTTGAGTTGGGGCATGTCATAGCCCTGTCCGGCTTCAAGCATTTTGTACTGTTGCGGTTTTTCCAGCAGGTAAATCAGGAGATCCTTGGCCGCCTTTTTCTCCTTGCACCAATCCCACAAAATAAAGTTGTAAAAAAGGGCTCCCCGGAAGCGTCCGTTGGGTCCTTTGGGAGTGTCATGGTGCCACATCTGGGCCGCATTTTCCGGTTGCGTCCGCTTGGCGACACTCCAGGCACTCGGCGGATTCTGAATACAGGAGCCTTTGCCGGAGATAATCCAGCGGTTGTTGGAGGCATCGTCCCAGCCGTAGATTTCCTTGGGCATATACTGGGTCAGCTCTTTCAAATATTCGAGGCCGGCCAGCGTGCCGTCGGATTCGATCGTGATGTTGCCCTCTCTATCCATGGGTTGGGAGCCGAAAGACAACAGGAGCGGACCGAGCCAATCCATGCCATCACTGGTTTCAGCAATGGCACCACCGAACGGGAACCCGGCGGCATGAAGTTTCTTGGCCGCTTCCATGAAGACATCATACGTCCAGGCATCCACTTTGGCTTTATCGCGCTTGCCCACGTCCGCTGGAAAGATGTCCACCAGATCGATGCCCGCGTGCTTTTTAAAGTAATCGATGCGTGAGACCATGGGATAGCTGTGGGAGCCGATGGGGGCAGGCAGTGCGTACCAGGCCTTGTCCTCTTGCGAATAGGACAGATAGGTTCCGAGGGAGTCGAATTTTCCGTATTTTTTTTCGAGGAAATCCGCAACATCGTTCAAAGGCTCACACTGTTTGTAAAAAGACCAAGAATCAAAGGGGCCCAGGGCCATGATGTCATGTCCGGTACCCGCCCGCGATTCGGCGGAAGCAATCGTCCGGATGTCCCGCACCTGGGGGCCGATGAGGTCGATCTTGACCTCGATGTTGTTCTTGGCAGCCCAGTCCTTGATAATAGCCGTGTGAACATCGGCTGCGCCGGGGATCCAGTGATTCCAGAGCGCGATGTTGAGGCTTGGCTTGGCCGTAAACGCCTTGCGTACGATACCGGGTGCGGACATTGTTCCGGCGACGGCAGCACTTCCAGCTACCATCCCTTTCATAAACTGTCTTCTTGTGATTTTTGCCATTTGTAATCCCTCCTTTTGTTAAAGGTGATTGTTTACGGTTTCTCACCTTCTCTGCATATTCATTGCATTGAAGGCCGGCAACGGCCTCCACGAAGGTCAGACCCCTTGCTTGCGAGAAACCTGTGAGGGTACAGAAAAAAAACCACTAAATAGAATCCACTTGAGTCGATGAACACCTGCGATAATGAGTTCCACTCCTGCACCAGGTCGGTGCAAAGTTTGCGTTGGGCCGGCGCAAATCGATTTTTCCCGTTGGTGAGTTTATTAACGGTGGCAGACCGTACAAATCGGTTCGGCATGGTTATGCCGTAGTGTTGATAGGAATCAAAAAGGACACCCATATGGCCTCGATATTTAGAGGTTACAAAGGTTCACGTCTTGGCGGATGATCCGCCGGGCCTTCGGTTGCGGAAAAATTATTCTCTGAAAAACGGTGCTCGTAAAAGGCTGGACCTATGATTATCGAGTGTCAGTTGCTTTCGATTATTGATGAAGATTGCAATATGCAATATGTATCCTTAGCGGAAAGTTTTCTCGCGGTCAATAAGAAATTTCTCGAAAAAAAGCATACAGCCGTGTATGATCTGATAATGGGAATTGCGGGTTCGGATCCGGAAAAATGACGGTAAGTATTTAATTTATAAAGGGAATTATTCCGTGTGACTAAAAAAAGGAGGCAGCATATGAGAAATCAGTCTAAAAATTTTTTTGCACGTTTAGTCTTGACGGGTTTTGCCATCTGTTTTTTTTCGACGGATGTGATAGGGCAGACCGGCAGCTCGGAAGAAGTCGGTCAGTTCGTTGAAGATCTGCAAAATGAGTCATGGCAGATCCGATGGGATGCCGCGGCTGCGTTGGGTGAAACCAAAGACCCGCGGGGCATAGACCCGCTGATCACGGCCTTGAAAGATGAAAATTCCTATGTCCGTATGACCGCCGCACGCTCTCTGGGAATGATCAATGATCCCCGAGTCATTGCCCCCCTGATTCAGGCGTTGAGGGATGAAAGTCACGGCGTGCAGAAAAATGCGCTTTTATCGCTCAAAGAGCGAACCGGCCAGGATTTTGGAAAGGATTATGAGGCATGGCGGAGGTGGTGGGAGCAGAATAAATAGGAACGGCTCTGGGTTAGGGTTTAAAGGTTCCGCCGCTGCGGATCAGGACAGCCGACGGCTAACAAAGCGAATCTACCTTCGAAATTCGATTCGGCTGAGTCGTTCGACCCTGAGGGCACGACCGAAAGCCCGTCGCGGGCTGCGGTTCGCTTATTTAAAAATCGACAAAGCGTAGTGTCATCAATATTGACAAACTCGTAAAAAGTCCGAAATTCCGTCATGCCTGCGAAGGCAGGCATCCAGAACTATTTGAAAATACTGGATTCCCGCCTTCGCGGGAATGACGCCAAAAGATGATTTAAGACTTTTTACG
>Ga0316194_10001988_pt1 | contig 14281 bp, 13 predicted proteins | sample CroRivsedime1_MG_FD_204936 | JGI IMG/M metagenome (GOLD analysis project Ga0316194, IMG submission 204936) | Coastal sediment microbial communities from Maine, United States - Cross River sediment 1 | ecosystem: Environmental > Aquatic > Marine > Coastal > Sediment | place: USA: Maine...
CAGGTTCCTGTCGTTACCAGCTCTTCTGCCAGTAACGGCTCCAAAAGGTCAGCCGGGAGGTTCTCTCGCTTCAGAAAGCGATTCAAGTCCCTCTCGGCCATTTCAATTTCCAGCATCCAACCACCATCTTCGCATGCCTCCTCTTCGAGGACAGCACCGATTTCAAAAAGTCTGGCACGTTGTCGACCCTGTGACGGATCTAAATGTACTTTTCCGCGCAAGGTCTCGCGGCGCAGCCGATGCCCGATAGCGTCCAGCAACATCGGGATACCTTCACCGGATGCGGCCGACAGCCAAACCGCGCGCCCTTCACCGTCGCGATTATTCGCGACCTTGGGCTTGCGATCCATTTTGTCGATCTTATTGTACACCCGGATCTGTGGCACCTGGTGGGCATCAAGTTGTTTCAAAACTGAATTAACCTGTCGAATTCGCTGCCACCTATTTGGGTCACTGGCATCGATAAGATGCAATATCAAATCGGCCTCACGCGCCTCCTGCAGTGTCGAGCGAAATGCCGCTATCAACTCATGCGGCAGATCGCGGACGAAGCCAACTGTATCCGCGAGGACAACCTCCCGACCATTTGGCAACTCCAGCCGCCGCACTGTTGGATCCAGCGTTGCGAATAGCTGATCCTTCACGAAGACGCTGGCGTCCGTGAGCGCATTAAAGAGTGTCGACTTGCCAGCATTGGTGTAGCCAACCAACGCAACCGTAGGCACTTCAGCGAGTACCCGGTTTTGACGATTCATCGTCCGCCGCGCGTCCACGGTCTCAAGACGCGACTTCAACTGACGAATTCTCGCACCGATTAAGCGTCTGTCAGTTTCCAACTGTGTTTCACCCGGGCCGCGCAGGCCAATGCCGCCCTTTTGCCTTTCGAGGTGAGTCCAGCCACGCACCAGGCGCGTAGACAGGTGCCCCAACTGCGCAAGTTCGACCTGGAGTTTGCCTTCAAAACTGCGCGCCCGCTGCGCAAAAATATCGAGTATCAGACCTGCTCGATCGAGCACCCTGCATTTAAGTTGCGCCTCGAGGTTTCGTTCCTGGCTCGGAGACAGCGCCGCCGACGAAATTATCAGGTCGGCTGAGTTTCGTTCGGCACTTTCGGCAACGTCCTCGAGCTTGCCCTTGCCGATAAAATAACGCGCGTCCGGCTTACGCCGCGCGCAGATGATCTCATCAACAATAAGGGCTCCTGCCGACCTTGCCAGTTCAGCAAACTCTTCGCGTTCGGATTCTTCTGGCGCGCCGTCAGCGCTTGCGTGAACCAGGATTGCACGTTCGCCGCTTTGCGGTCGTTCAAACAAAAACGACCTCCTGCGGAATCGTTGGTTTCAAGCTAGTCGTCCTCGACCTCGTCATCCGGCAACGGCAGACGAACATTACGCGACGGTACAACCGTCGAAATCGCATGTTTGTAGACCATTTGGTTGACGCTGTTCTTGAGAAGCACAACGAACTGATCAAATGAATCGACCTGACCCTGCAGCTTGATACCGTTGACGAGGTAAATCGACACCGGCACTTTTTCTTTGCGCAGTATGTTCAGGAAGGGATCTTGCAGTGATTGCCCTTTAGCCACGTTGGGGTCTCCTTATTTTTGTCATTGTTTGAACACCGCATACCGGTGGCGCCGGCAGCCCGAAGCGAGTTCTGTTGAAGCGTTGAAAATTCTATCACAGGCCGGAAATCTCAAATGCGTGAATTACGCCAACTGGTCAACCAGAAATGCAGATATAGCGTCAACGCTGCCAACTTCAAGTGGGTCAAACGATTTAAGGTCTGACTCGCTCCTGAGCCACGTTATTTGCCGCTTGGCCAATTGTCGAGTTGCAAAAAGAGCCTTTCTTCCTGCTTCATCGAGCGTTGTCTCGCCATCCAGATACTCCCAAATCTGGCGATAGCCGACCGAACGCATTGCGGGACTTTTCGCGGTCAGCCCTGGAAGTTGATAAAGCTCTTTGACTTCCTCAATAAAGCCATTGTTTAACATCAGGTTTAGTCGCTCCTCAATACGTGCATGCAGAAGCTCTCTCGTGGCAGGTTGCAACGCGATCTTGATGAAACTGACATCGTTCCGGGCTTCGTCCCGCCCACTCTGTTGCCATTTACTCAGGGGCTTGCCACTCGCCATAAACACCTCAAGAGCCCGTTGAATTCGCTGGCTGTCATTGGGATTGATCCGTTCTGCCGCCTCAGGGTCGACATCTCGCAAACGCTCGTGCAAAACCGGCCATCCGAGCTCCGCAGCATCCGCATCGATGTTCGCCCTTATTTGCTCATCAGCTGCTGGAAGCTCCGCAATTCCGCCCGTCAACGCGCGAAAATACATCATTGTGCCGCCCACCAGCAGAGGTACACGCCCGGCCGCGAATATCGCGTCCATCTCCGCCCGTGCGTCGCGAACGAAGTCGCCCGCGGAATAGCCCTCATCGGGATTGCGTATATCAATGAGCCGATGTGGCGTTTGCCGCAACGTGTCTGGATCTGGTTTTGCCGTACCAATATCCATGCCGCGATAAACGAGCGCTGAGTCGACACTAATAACGTCAAATGGAAAACGCTGACACAACTGTATCGCGACATCCGTTTTGCCGGACGCGGTCGGGCCCATGAGACATATCGCGGTATTCACGTTGTGACTCTGTCTACTGCCCGCGCAGAAACAGGCGATCGAGTTCCGCCATCGTTATGGTGGTCCAGGTTGGGCGCCCATGGTTGCACTGGTCAGCGCGATCGGTCGTTTCCATTTCCCGCAGCAGCGCATTCATTTCTTCAAGCGTAAGTTGGCGATTGGCACGTATCGACGTGTGGCATGCCATTGTCGCAAGGAAATCGTGGCAGGCATCTTCTACACGGTTGCTACGCCCCGCTTCGGCGATATCCGACAAGACATCGCGCAGCAATCCCTCGGCATCTGAGTTCTTGAGTAAAGCGGGAACCTCTCGAACAACCAGACTAGTCGGCCCCGCACGATCAATTACAAGCCCAAGGCCTTCAAGCATCTCTTTGTGCTGCTCGACGAGATCCGCCTCGCTCTCCGCTACCGCTACCGCTGTCGGCACCAGCAATGGCTGGCGTACTACGGCTTTGTCGTCGTAGCCACGTTTGAGCTTCTCGTAAAGAATGCGCTCGTGGGCTGCGTGCATGTCGACAATAACCAGTCCATCGCTGTTTTCTGACAGAACGTAGACACCTGCGATCTGCGCCACTGCGAAACCCAATGGGGGAACTTGCGCCTGCCCGGTCTCCGGATTCATGGCCGCAACCGGGGCGGCACCGGACAAAGCACGATACGCTGCTAACGATTCGCGTACCGCCCCACTGCCGGGCTGGTGCGAGCCAGAGAACGCCATTGCACCTTGGTTGTAAGAGTTGCTGACATTCGGCGGCGCAGACACGACGGAGTGACCTCCGGGCCTCGTGTCCTGCAAAGCAACTTCGACAGCCTGCGATACCACACCATGCACGCGCCGCCCATCACGAAACCGCACTTCATGCTTCGCCGGGTGCGCATTCGCATCGACCCCTTTGGGATCCATCGTAAGGCTCAGCACGTAAGCCGGATATCGGCCGTGAAACAACACATCGCGGTAAGCGTGCCGCGCGGCATGAGACAGCGTCTTGTCAGAAATACTGCGCCCATTGACGAACCAGTACTGCATGTCAGGCTGACTTCGATTGAATGTCGGCAGCCCGACCCACCCCGATAGCGCAATGCCTTCCGTTACATGCTCCAGGTAAATAGCCTGGCCGGCGAAAGCTTCGCCACAAATCTTCGAAATCCGCGCCAGGCGCTCACCTTCCGAGTCCGCTGCGCCAAGTTGCAATACGGTACGTCGATTGTGCGTCAGCGTGAACGCAACATCTGGCCGTGACAAAGCAAGCCGTCGAATCCACTTTTCGATATGACCGAACTCGGTGCGTTCGGTGCGCAAAAAGCGGCGGCGCGCTGGTGTATTGAAGAACAGATCGTGAACTTCGATGCTCGTACCATTGGGGTGCGCTGCCGGCTTCGGATGGCTGACCTCGCCATTATCGACATCTACCTGCCATGCAGACTCGTCATCGCTGACTTTCGAGCACAGCGTAAGCCGAGCAACAGAGGCAATGCTCGGAAGGGCTTCACCCCGAAAACCAAGCGACACCACTGCTTCAAGATCATCCAGGCTGGAGATTTTGCTTGTGGCGTGACGTGACAATGCCAGGCTGATCTCATCCTTGGGAATACCGGCACCGTTGTCCCGAATGCGAATCAGTTTCTGCCCACCAGCAACGATATCGACCTGCACGCTACTGGCACCGGCATCGAGACTGTTCTCGACCAGTTCTTTCACCACGGACGCGGGTCGCTCGACGACTTCGCCGGCTGCGATCTGGTTAATCAGGTGACTGGGTAATTGCTGAATCGGCATACGTTGACACGGGCGGCACGAGGGCGGCCTGCCATTTTTTCAAAACGGCGACGAAAAGTCTTGTTTGGTGTTGAAGCTAGCTGCCGGAGAAGACCGGGATGGAGAGCGTTTGGCCAATGCGGATATTGTTGCCACTCATCCGATTCGCCGCACGAATGGCTGCGGTGCTCACGTTATATCGTTCCGCAATCTCGGATAATGTGTCGCCTCGCGCAATAACATGCCGAACCTGACGATCAGGTGCGCGCTGGGAGTTCATCGCAATTTGCGTGTCCGGCGGAGGATTCGTGTAGAAGTAGGTTCGAATTCCGGACCATATTGAGCCGGCCAGCTTTGACTGATAGCGCGGATCGCGCAGGTTCTTCTCTTCGGTAGGATTAGAGATGTAAGCCGTCTCGACGAGTATCGACGGCATGTCGGGAGACTTCAGCACGAGCAGTCCCGCTTGCTGAACATTCTTGCGGCGAACCCTGACAGATCCGGCAAGCTCACCAATGACCCGAGCGCCGACCTCCAGGCTCGCACTCAAGGCAGCACTTTGTGACAAATCGAGCAAGACCTCGGCAAGGACTTCGTCTTTATCTTCCAGGGAAACGCCGCCCACCCTTACAGCCGCATTCTCGCGCTCAGCCAGCAGGCGTGCTTCCTCATCACTCGCGCCCTTCGTAGACAGGGCGTAAACGGTTGCCCCGTGCGCGCGCCTGTCATTCACAGCATCAGCATGAATGGAGACAAAAAGGTCGGCGTTGTTGCGCCTTGCAATGGCCATGCGCTCGCGATGATCGACATAAATATCGCTGTTGCGAATCAACACTGCCTTCATCCCTTGCTCGGCGTTGATACGCGCGGCGAGCTTACGGGATATCGCCAGCGCGACGTCCTTTTCACGTGTTCTCGCTTTGCCAATGGCGCCCGGATCGTGACCACCATGACCTGGATCTATCGCGACAACGATATCGCGGCCGGGTGTGTATTTCTCGGATGCGCGTTTGACGGTGTGCAGGTCGCCCGCACGCTGCAGATCGATAACCAGCCTGTCACCATACTGGTTGTTCGGCCCGGCCGTGAAGCTGCGCGAGCGAACGTTTTCGTTAAGATCAAGCACGACACGCAGTTGTCCGTTGGAGCGGATACCGCTGCGGATCGATCGGACCGAGCCGACGCCGCCGGGCAAATCTTTCAGCGCCTTGGCCAATTGCCCGTCCTTGAGATCGACGACCAACCGATCGGGGCCTCTAAGCGTAAAGATGCTGTGCTCCGCCGAGCGGCTTAAATCAAGCACAACCCGCGTCTTGCCGCTTTCAGCCCAGATGCGGATATTTTCGACCGTCGTCGCAGACTGTGCTGCGATAGCAGGCAGCAACAGGAATGCGGTCAATATCAGGCGTCGGCAGTACATCGCAGGTGGTCAAACTCACATCGCGGGATTATGTCGGGTGAGTATACCGTCGCAAGTGAGAAATCCAAGATTTTTTTCTTCAAAATTATGAAGATATCGGACTTAGTTAATCCTTGAGGTGACTCGAAATGGCTGCTGCGAGTTGCTCTTCGACGACGTGGCCGCGCGGATTCAGCCCCTTGAACTCCGCGTCGCGACCGGATTCATCGTAACTGAGGCTCAGACGCAGGTCTGCCGCAGTTGCCAGGCCGGGCGCCCGATCGGGCCATTCAACCAGGCGAAAGCCGTCTTCCAGCTCACCCCAACCGAGGTAGCGCAGCTCCTCTTCACTGGATATCCTATATAAATCAATATGATAGACTTTTCGATCGGCAAGCTGATAGGGCTCGACGAGCGTGTAGGTGGGACTTGGGACCGCGCCAAGATGCCCCATCGCAGTAATGAGCGCCCGCGCGAACGTCGATTTGCCGGCGCCAAGCTCGCCCTCGAGGAGCAGCGTCCAGCCAGCCGTATTTGCGGGCAAAACCGTAAGGAGCTTGCTGGCGAACGCTTCGGTCGCCGCAGCATCGGCCAAATGCAGCTTCATGGGTTAATGAGCCCTTGAAGCTCAGACATCAGATCTGATGCCAGGAGCCCGCGCTCGCCTGCCTCAGCAGCTTTGTCGCCAGCCCGCGCATGTATTTCAACGCCAGTGGCAGCAGCCTGTTCTACAGCAAGACCTTGTGCGAGCAAAGCCGCAATGATTCCTGCCAATACATCGCCCATGCCCGGCGCCGCCATGCCCGGGTTCCCCGATGTACATATCCACGGCGGCCCCGAGTCGCTGGAAACGAGGGATCCGGCGCCTTTGAGTACGACAACGCCGCCGTAGATGTCTTCGAGGCCCGTCAAAGCTGCTTGTCTGTCCGCCTGCACCTCTGTTGCCGTCGAACCCAAAAGGGCTGCCGCTTCGCCTGGATGCGGGGTAATGACACGATTTTTCGATTTGCCTGGCGACTCAGCCAGCCAATTGAGGGCATCGGCGTCCCAAACTGACGGCAGTCCGCACTCTGCAACCACCGCCATAAGTTCAGCCGCCCAGGGCGATCGACCCAGTCCCGGGCCGGCAGCAATGACATCCGCGGTATCTATCAGTCGCTTCAGATCGTCGGCGCCGTTCACGCCGTGACACATGAGCTCCGGCCGATTCGCCACGATAATTGCAGCATGTCCTGCAGCGGTTGCAATGCTTACTCTGCCAGCCCCGCTTCGCAACGCCGCTTCGCCGCACAAACGGATAGCGCCAGGCATGCCAGCGGCGCCACCAACCATCAGAACGTGCCCGAAGTCACCTTTGTGCGCAGTCCGACGACGCCTGGGCAAATTCTGCCTGACGATTTTGTCGTCGATACGCCGAAACTCAATTTTACTTGCCGCGCTCGCAGCCGCGGGGATATCAAGGCCCGCAAACACCAGTTCACCGCAACACTCGGGCCCTTGATCGAGGAATAGACCGGCTTTGAGGCCGACGAATGTCACCGTCAGATCGGCCAGTACCGCGCAACCCAGAACCGAACCGGTGTCGCCATGCAGGCCCGTGGGGATATCCAGCGCCAGTACAGGCGCCGCGTGTTCATCAATTGCCAAAACCCCTGCTGCGAAATCGCCCTCAACGTCGCGTATGAGCCCGCTGCCGAGCATAGCGTCGACCAGAAGCTCCGCCTCCGCATCAAGCTCGCCTGCCCAGGGCAGGACCACTCCGCCATCGGCCGCGAAGTCTCCATAGGCAGTTGCGGCGTCGCCGCGCAGAGTCGTCGGATCGACAAGGGCCACCACGGAGACAACAATTCCGTCGAGCGCAGCGAGGCGCGCCACCACGTAGCCGTCACCTGCGTTATTACCGGCACCACAGATAACCTGCCAGCGCCGAGCATCCGGAAAACGCTCACGCGCCGCGGCAACCGATGCCGCGCCCGCACGGGTCATCAACGAGTATCCGGAGATGCCCAACTCTTCAATCGCAGTACGATCAATCTCGCGGACAGTGGCTACCGAGTAAATATCTGCAGGTAAGGTCATCATATCGGCGATTATACTGTGCGCAGACAAGGAACATGAATTGCCACTACCACCTATACAATCACCCAAACAACCGGCCGATGACCTGACGGCGCTTAAGGGCGACATCGTGCGCTGGGGCCGAGAGCTTGGCTTTCAGCAAATCGGCGTCAGCGACATTGATCTTGCCGCTGCAGAGTCCCGGCTCCAGTCGTGGCTCGATGAGGGCTGCCATGGTTCGATGCTGTACATGGGAAAGCATGGCACGAAACGCAGCCGACCCGAAGAACTCGTGCCCGGGACAATGCGCGTGATTTCCGCACGCATGGATTACCTGCCGCAAGAAGACGAAGATCCAGCGCAGTTGCTGGATCATGAATCACGCGCGTACGTCTCACGTTATGCGTTAGGCCGTGACTATCACAAAGTGCTGCGCAGCCGACTGCAAAAACTCGCGTCGAAGATCGAATCCTGCATCGGAGAATTCGGCTACCGCGTATTCGTCGATAGCGCGCCTGTGCTCGAAAAACCGATCGCTGAAAAGGCCGGCATCGGATGGATTGGCAAGCACACGAACATCATTAACAAGGATGCCGGTTCATGGTTTTTCCTTGGCGAGTTGTACACCGACCTTCCATTGCCAATTGATGAAGCGGCGGTCGGTCATTGCGGTACATGCCAGGCATGCATTGACGTATGTCCGACGCAGGCGATTGTTGGGCCGTACAAAGTTGATGCGCGCCGCTGCATTTCCTATCTCACGATTGAAAATCGAGGGGCCATTCCCGTCGAGTTCCGAAAAGCGATTGGTAACCGTATTTATGGCTGCGACGACTGCCAGATATTCTGCCCATGGAACAAATTCGCAAAACCCACTGCTGAAGATGACTTTGCGCCGCGGCATGGACTCAACTCGGCCGAACTGACAGAGCTGTTCGCGTGGAACGAAGCAACCTGGTTGGCGAAAACTGAGGGCAGCGCAATTCGGCGTATAGGCTACGAAAGCTGGCTACGCAATGTCGCGATTGGTCTTGGCAATTCTGCCACAACGCCGGAGATCGTCACTGCGCTGGAAGCGCAACGGCACTCGGAATCCGATATTGTTGCTGAACACGTTGCATGGGCATTGGCGCAACACACGATGAAGAATAGAGAATAAATGGAGAAAACCGATGACGTTTGAAGCACCCGAGTCACCGTACCTTGTACCGTTTGATGGCAGCTTTCGCGTAAAAGACGCCAGCACGACGCCAATAACCGAGGGTCATCTCCACAGGAAGAAGCATCGCAAGGAAGCAACGAGCAACCTCAATAAATTACAGCGGGTTTTGGCGGCCGGCGATCGTCACTCGGTACTGATCGTATTCCAGGCGATGGACGCTGCCGGCAAGGACAGCACGATCCGGGCTGTGATGCAGGGCGTTGACCCATCAGGTTGCCAGGTATTCAGTTTCAAGAAACCGTCCAGCCAGGAACTTGACCATGACTTTCTTTGGCGCACGACATGTCGTTTACCAGAGCGCGGACGCATCGGAATTTTTAATCGGAGCCAGTACGAAGAAGTACTTGTGGTCCGAGTTCACCCGCAGATACTGTCTGCACAGAAATTACCGGGTGAGATCGATCTGAATGCGATCTGGGACGATCGTCTTCTGTCGATCAGAGAACAGGAAGAGCATCTCGCGCGTAACGGCACGGTGATACTCAAATTCTGGCTCAACGTTTCCAAGGACGAACAGAAGAAGCGCTTCTTGTCGAGACTTGACCAAGCGGACAAGAATTGGAAATTCGAACCAAGAGACGTCGTTGAACGCCGCCACTGGGATGACTACATGCATGCGTACGAGCAGGCGCTCAACGCTACGTCTCGTCCCTGGGCGCCCTGGTACGCTATTCCTGCAGACAACAAACCTTATATGCAGGCGCGTGTGGCCAGTATCATTGTTGATGCATTGCAAAGTATTGGGCTGGAGTACCCGACGCCATCGGATGCAGACCGCGCAGAATTCGAATCCGCCAGGGCCGAGCTAACATGACCGCTGTATCTGGTTGATTTGCTTCAATTCTGTGGCCTGGTCGACTTTATTCAAAGTCATTTTACGTGACAATAACCACTTCGTTCAGATGCAGATCTGGCAACAGGTCCACATGGCCACAGGAACATGGTTTTGACACAAAACCTGGCACTTAATTCGGATCACAGGCGCTCGCTGCTCGAGAGCCTGGAGCTGTTCAAGGGTGTCTCACCCGAGGACGTGCAGCACCTGTTCCGGCGTTGTGACCGACGAGACATTGCCGAAGGCCAAACGCTGCTCTCCCCTGAAGCCAAAAACGAGTACGTATTTATCGTCTTGTCAGGTCGTCTGAATGTGCATGTCAGTTCGCCCGATTCACCCATTCTCGCCACCATGGATATTGGAGCCTGCGTTGGTGAGATGTCGATTATTGAGGACCGCGACCCGTCGGCCTATGTCGTCGCTGCTGAACCAACGCACCTGCTCGAGATTCACCAGACAGTTTTGTGGCAAATGGTAGACGCATCACACGAATTCGCAAAAAACCTGCTCGTCGTCTTGTCCGAGCGCGTGCGAAGCCACAACCGCGTCATTGCAGACAACTATGGCGAATTGAAAAAAGTGGAGAAACAGGGGAGAACAGATGCCATCACGGGGTTAAGAAACCGTCACTCGATGGAAGAGTCCTTCATGCGGGAAATTGTTCGCTGCCAGGAGGGCAAAGAGCCGATCTCGCTGATCATGATCGACATTGATAATTTCAAGGTCTTTAATGACCAGTTCGGCCATGTTGCCGGTGACCGCGCGTTAGCCGCTGTATCCGATATTCTGCGGCAGCAGTTTCGACCCAGAGACTTGCTGGTGCGTTACGGCGGCGATGAATTCGCTGTGCTACTACCGGGTGCCGGGAAGGATCATACGACTGTTATTGCCGATAGAGTTCGCCAGTCGGTGTCTGGGACAACGGCAGATGGCAGCGATTCTCTGATTCAAATACCAGTTTGCATTTCAATGGGCGTCGCAGAGCTTGAAGAAGGCGGTAACCTGACGACGCTGATTCGTGCGGCAGATGCCGCACTTTACCGTGCAAAACATGCGGGCAGAAACATCGTTTCAAACTAGATCGTAACGACAATATTGTCGATGAGCCTCGCCTTGCCGAGGTGTGCCGCTACCAGCAGCACAAGTTCGTCACAGTCGCGATTCGGAACACTCAGATCGAGCGCACGCCTGATCGCAACATACTCAACCTCAAATCCCGCTTCTGATAGCTGTTTACTCGCCGCATTTTCAAGCTCTTCAAAATTGCGTTTACCGCTCTGCAGCGCCTCACCTGCAGACTCCAGAACTTCATGGATCTTCGGCGCCATCGCGCGTTCCTCATCACTGAGATAGGCATTTCGGGAGCTCATTGCCAGACCATCGTCTTCGCGCACAGTCGGCGCGGTGATGATATTGATCGGTAAACCCAGGTCATCGACCATACGGCGAATTACCAACTGTTGCTGATAGTCTTTTTGTCCGAACACAGCGACGTCCGGTTGCACCAAAGCAAACAACCTTGCAACGACGGTAGTAACCCCATCGAAGTGCCCTGGTCGGAACGAGCCGCAAAAATTCTCGGTCAAACCGGGCACTGTTACCGATGTCGCATTTTGTAAGCCGAATGGGTAGAGCGTCTCCACGTTCGGTACGAATATCACGTCAGTGTTAACTCTTTGCAGCCGCCTTTTGTCGCGCTCCAATGTTCGCGGGTAGTCTTCGAAATCTTCGCCTTCTGCAAACTGAGTTGGGTTAACGAATACTGTTACGACGACGCGCTCAGCATGTTCGCGCGCCAACTCCACAAGACTGACATGGCCGGAATGCAAGTTGCCCATTGTCGGCACAATTGCCACATGCTCACTATGCTGACGCCACTCGAGGAGCAGTTCTTTGAGGGCGGTCTTGTCTTCAATGACTTCCATGGAGTATTTCGCACTTGCAACCTGACACCCGTCAGGAGAAGCAATGCTCCGGTGCCGGATACTCGCGATTCCTTACGGCTGCAACGTAGGCTTGCAGCGCGGCAAGCGGCGAGTCGCAGCCTTGCTGGAAGTTCCTGACGAAACGTGGCGTTCGCCCCTGCGTAATATCAAGGACGTCATACAACACCAGGATCTGGCCGTCGACATGTGGCCCGGCACCAATTCCGATAACGGGAACATCAAGTTCTTCAGTTGCTGCTTTGCCAACCTCATTGGGCACGCACTCGAGCAGCACGATATCTGCACCGGCGTTCTGTAATCGTTTTGCGGAGTCGACCATCTCGCGTGCTTTGTCAGGCTCCCTGCCCTGCACCTTAAAACCACCAATCTTATGCACTGATTGGGGCTTGAGGCCGAGGTGCGCACATACCGGAATATCATGACCCGCGAGATGCTCGACAATTTCGACCTGACTTTCGCCGCCTTCGAGTTTGATCATCATCGCGCCGCCCTCTTGCATTAAACGAACAGCATTGTCGAGCGCCTGATCGGGGTTGGCGTAACTCATGAACGGCATATCCGCGACGAGAAACGCATGGCGCAATCCTTTTGCCACCGCCCTGCAGTGGTAGACGATATTGTCGACCGTAACGGGCACGGTGGTGTCGTGCCCCTGGATAACCATGCCCAACGAGTCACCAACCAATACGAGATCGGTTCCGGCAGCATCTACAAGTGCGGCATAGCTCGCATCGTAGGCTGTCAAGCAGGCGATCGGAATGCCGTCCCGCTTCATCTTGCTCAATGTTCCTACATTAACGGGAGGCTCAACCATCCCGCGTTGTTCAAGTTGGGTATACATAAGGAATCTCAGGCGAGAGCGGCGGCCACTGGATTAAAGAAATGACGACCGCCGGTCGTCTTTTCAATTTGTTCGAATAGTTGGTCGTAGTCTGTCTGATTATTGACCGGATCAATTTGCGAGGCATTGACAATTAGCAACGGGCCATCGTTATAGGCATGGAAGAACCGCGCATATGCCTCTGTAAGCTTCTCGAGATAACTTCGTTCGATCGCGCGTTCGTAGCCGATACCGCGACGCGCGATGCGTTGCAGAAGCGAATCGACAGATGCTTGCAAATAGATAACCAGATCGGGCACGGGCGCATCAATATTTAGCGATGTAACAACCTGGTTGTACAAACTGAGTTCATCCGGTCGCAGGTTTAACTCAGCAAAAAGATTGTCCTTGGAAAAGATGTAATCCGACACCCTGACATTAGAAAACAGATCCGATTGTCGAAGGCTCTCAATTTGACGTGCCCGCTCGAACAAGAAAAACATCTGCGCCGGCAAAGCGGCCGAACGACCCTCTTGATAAAAGCGTTCCAGAAACGGGTTCGTGTGTACCTCTTCGAGGATAAGATCCGCGGACAAACTTTCAGCGAGCTTTGTCGCAAGACTCGTCTTGCCAACACCAATCGGCCCTTCGACGACAATGAAGCGTGAATTCGTACTGCCGGTGCTAAGCTGGCTGACTGACAAGAAGCGTTATCCCTTTAGTCAATGCGCGAAATTTGCGGTTCATCTGTGTTGACCACCAAATCAGAGACGCAACCCAATCCTGGAATGATGAGCTTCGGCGCGATCTCTATGAGTGGCAACAATACAAAATTTCGCTCCGCAATGCCCGGATGCGGCAATGTTATTCCCGTCTGGTCAATTTCCTGCTCGCCAAATACCAGCAAATCGAGGTCAAGAGTCCTCGGACCCCAGCGGACTCCACGCTTGCGCCCGCTTGAGCGTTCCACGTGGTGCAGCTCATTCAATAACGCCATCGGTGCGAGTGTGGAACGGAGACAGGCAACGGCGTTGATGAAGTCAGGCTGCGCAACCGATCCAAACGGGGCCGATCGATATAACGAGGAGCGAGCAATCAAACTGGTGCTTTCAATGTTGTCCAACAGGTCGAAAGCGCGGTTGACCTGCCGTTCGGGGTCGTCAAGATTGCTGCCCAGAGCGACGTACGCCAGCTCCAGGTCGGGCAAGGCATCATTCACGTCGACGTCGGGGTTTTCGGGCGAGGCCTGCGCCGACGGCGACGCCGCTTGCCCTGTGGTTCGGTACTGATCTCAAAGCTCGCAGCCCGCTCCTCGGCAGACTGGTTTTGGACGTTTGTCCAGAACTCCGCTTTGGCCTTGTCAAACTGGCCAACTTCGGCGAGCAACTCCATAAAGTCATACGCCGCCCGAAAACGGCGATGCTCAAGCAGCTTCATTGCCCGTTTGCCATGCGTCTGCGTGAATCGTGGCTGTAAAGCGAGCATTTCTCGCATTGGTGCAGTGAAGCGGCGAGGTATGGCCGTGCGCCTTTGTTGTTGCGCTGAGAGTTCATACGAGGCCAGGCTCAAGGACTGCGACTCGGACATCTTCTCTTCATCAC
>Ga0316194_10001996_pt1 | contig 14248 bp, 12 predicted proteins | sample CroRivsedime1_MG_FD_204936 | JGI IMG/M metagenome (GOLD analysis project Ga0316194, IMG submission 204936) | Coastal sediment microbial communities from Maine, United States - Cross River sediment 1 | ecosystem: Environmental > Aquatic > Marine > Coastal > Sediment | place: USA: Maine...
CACCTGCAAGCTTTTCATGCCTTGCCAGCCCATAAAATTCGATGAAATATGCCGCCGCCTGTGGCAGAAGTGCCTGCTTCAAGTCATTGTGTTGACCATAAAGTTTAGCGAGTATAGATTTCAAGGGATGTAACTTCTCTGGAGGACTCAGTCATAATGCCTAATAAGAACGTCGGAACAGTTTTAAGCCTGTTGATATTCGCGCTCCTGACAGCTTGTGGGGACCCTGGGGACAAAACAGACACCAGCAGCGCGATTGACGAGGATAAGGCGGGCGGTGTTCAGAGAATGTCTGTTCCCGGGGCAGACGCAACCAGCACGGATGGCCCCGCGGCAGAGTCAGTCGAACTGGAAATGAATGGTTCGCCTGTTGATATAACCCGAATCAACGAATGTGCAGCCACGCCAGGTCGTGGTCTCGGGTTCTCTGCCATGACAGACGACCACATCGGGGATGGTAGTGCCGGTGTTCGTGTGGGTGGAGGGTTTGAAAACAAGAAGGGGCAGCTTCTCATTACTTACCAGAGTAAAAAGTGGATAGCCAGCGAAGGGACGGGCGATCTCAGCTTTAATCAGGTTGACACCCGAACAGGGGATGGACGCTCATTTGTTACAGTCAAGGCAACTGGAAAGGCCGTAGCGGGTAATGATGAGCTGCCATTCTCCCTCATCGTAAGCTGTGAACCTGGCGGGACCTGAGCTGGCAAAGCTGAATCTGTGAATCGGAGGCTGATCACAATTTATATCGTGGTGTACTTAACCGCCGGTTCTCCATGGTGTTCGTGGAAACGACTGAAATCGTCAACAGGCTACAAGGCGGGCAATAAAAAGAAAATGGCCCCCTGGAACGGGCTCGACCGGACGTCCTAGACGGACGTTGTCATTTGACGTCTCCAGAGTGTCACCTGTAGTCACTCAGCGACTTCCGGTCTCACGGCCGCCGCCGTGGACCTCAATAGGTGTCGTAAGCTGAAGATTTAAATGGCTCCCCGGGACGGGCTCGAACCGCCGACCTAGTGATTAACAGTCACCCGCTCTACCAACTGAGCTACCGGGGAATAGAGAACCTGTAAGTACAAGAGCGGGAATGATACTGGATGGCGGGGTTTTTGGTCAACGGCGTATTCTCGTGTTTTTTCGGCTGGTTACCCGCACTGAATCGGTTTGCCATCGCATTGCGTCCAGGTTAGCCGCGGGCGTCCCGTATTTGAGAGGCAGATAATCCGGGGTTTTGCTCGTTTACGGTTGTCACAGAAGGTGAAGGAGCTGTTTGTGCCTGGGCTGGTACCGTCCGGCTGGTAGACGATACGTTTTCTGTGATTACCGCTGCTCATGTGGATGCCTGACGAAAACGGGGTGCCTGTTTGCAGCAGCTGTTCATCCGCATCATGTTCCCGGTCGTCACTCTCGAACAATATCCAGCCATTTACCCATTCCTGGCTATTGCCACAGTTCTGACCATCACTGCTGGGGCAGAGCACGGCACGTGAGCCATGTTTTACCGCTTCGCTGCGAGCCAGATGCAGCGCGGTGACGAACTGGTTGACCTCTGCAGCCATTCGGTTTTCCTGAATGAAATGCTGCAGTGGGCCGTTAGCGCAGACCGTGAGAAGTGACATCACTGACAGGGTCACGATCAATTCGGCGAGTGTCAGCCCGTTTTGAGAGCGTTTATACATCGTCATCCAACATCCCTGTTTGTTGCGGGTATAAAAGACCGCAGGAGTGCCATCTTTGCAGCGATCATGATTTATACAATCCAATCGCGGCGAGGGCGCCGCGGCGAGGGCGCCGCTCCTACAAGATAGTTATGGGTATTGTCGGGGGAGGCCGCCGGAGACGAAATCAGGCAGCTGGGTGTGGTGTTGTCAGTGAAAGCCGGGTTAGGGTGTCAGTGCGTCGGTCAGGCGTGCCAGGGCATCCTTGAGTATATCCATGCTGGTGGCAAAGGAGATGCGGACATAACCCGGGGCACCGAAGGCAGACCCCGGTACCAGTGCAACACCGGCCTTGTCCAGCAGGTACTCGGAAAGAGCGATGTCATCAGTGACATTATCCAGCTGGTCAATCACCGCCTGCACATGCGGAAAACAGTAGAAAGTTCCGTCGGCTGGCAGGCAGACGACTCCCGGGATTCTGTTCAGGGCATCGACAACGTAGTCATGTCGTTCCCTGAAGGCCTTGACCATCGGCTGGATGCAGGACTGGTCACCTTCCAGTGCGGCCTGTGCGGCTGCCTGTGAAATCGATGCCGGATTGGACGTGCTTTGTGACTGTACCTTCTTCATGGCCTTTATCAGGTCGGCCGGGCCGCCGGCGTAACCTATGCGCCAGCCGGTCATGGCATAGACCTTGGATACACCGTTTAACACGATGGTGCGGTCATAGAGATCCGGGCAGGCATTCAGGATGTTGCAGAAGGGCTCCTTGCTCCAGAGGATATGTTCGTACATGTCATCCGTGGCTATCAGTACCTGCGGATGCTGCTGCAGGACCTTGCCCAGCGCTGCAAGTTCTGCCTCTGTATAGGCAACCCCGGTGGGGTTGGAGGGGCTGTTGATCACGAACACGCGCGTTTTTGGCGTGATGGCCGCTTCCAGTTGTTCCGGTGAGATCTTGAAGTGGCTGTCCACGCCGGCGGGTACAATCACCGGTTCCCCATCTGCCAGGAGGACCATGTCCGGGTAGGACACCCAGTAGGGCGCCGGGATGATGACCTCGTCACCTGAATTCAGCATGGCCTGGCACAGGTTGTAGAAACTCTGTTTGCCGCCGCAGGAAACCAGTATCTGGTCGGCGGCATAGTCCAGTCCGTTGTCGCGTTTGAATTTCGCTATAATGGCTTTTTTAAGCGCCGGGGTACCGTCGACGGCGGTATAGCGCGTAAAACCGTCCTTGATCGCCTGAATGGCGGCGGCCTTGATATGATCCGGTGTCTCGAAGTCTGGCTCGCCTGCACCCAGCCCGATGATATTCTTGCCGGCAGCACGCAGTTCAGCCACCCGTGCTGTAACAGCCAGGGTTGGAGAGGGTTTGACGCGCTGTATCCGTTTTGCCAGTGTAAGGTTGTCCAAGATTGTGCCCCGTTAGCCAGAGAATGGAATGATCACGTGTTCATCATACTCAATACCAGTCATCCGTTAATAGCCCGTGAGTGAACAATTCCGGCTGAATACTGCAATGCAGCCTGCCGGTGATCAGCCGGAGGCGATCAGGGCGCTGGTCGAGGGCCTGGAAGACGGGCTGGCGCATCAGACCCTGCTCGGTGTTACCGGTTCGGGCAAGACCTATACCGTTGCCAATGTTATCCAGCGGGTGCAGCGGCCGACCCTGATACTGGCGCCCAACAAGACGCTGGCAGCCCAGCTGTACGGGGAGATGCGGGAGCTGTTTCCCGATAACGCCATCGAATATTTTGTCTCTTATTACGACTACTACCAGCCCGAGGCCTATGTGCCGGCATCCGACACCTTCATAGAGAAGGATGCCTCCGTCAATGAGCACATCGAACAGATGCGCCTGTCAGCCACCAAGGCGCTGCTGGAGCGGCCCGACGCCATTATCGTGGCGACGGTCTCGGCGATCTATGGTCTGGGTGACCCACGCGCCTACCTGAAGATGGTGCTGCACCTGGTGCGTGGCGAGAAAACAGATCAGCGTGCCTTGCTGCGACGCCTGGCCGAACTGCAGTACACACGTAATGACGTTGAACTGCATCGTGCAACCTACCGGGTGCGTGGCGAGATCATTGACATCTTCCCGGCGGAGTCGGATGGCGAGGCAGTGCGTGTCGAGCTGTTTGATGACCAGATCGATGCGATCGCGTGGTTTGATCCCTTGACGGGCGAGGTGCTGCGCCGTGTGCCGCGGCTGACGATCTATCCAAAGACCCATTACGCTACCCCGCGCGAGGTCATCCATGGTGCAATGGAGCACATCAAGATCGAATTAAAACAGCGCCTCAAAGAGCTCAACGACAACAACAAGCTGGTGGAGGCGCAGCGACTGGAACAGCGCACCCTGTTTGACCTGGAAATGATGGCGGAGCTTGGTTACTGCTCGGGTATCGAGAATTATTCCCGCTATCTATCCGGTCGCAATGCTGGGGAGCCGCCGCCGACCCTCTTTGACTATCTGCCGACAAACGCATTGCTGGTCATTGATGAATCGCATGTCACTGTTCCGCAGCTCGGCGGAATGTACCGTGGTGACCGTTCGCGCAAGGAAAATCTGGTCGAGTACGGCTTTCGCTTGCCGTCGGCGCTGGACAATCGGCCACTGCGTTTTGATGAATTCGAGACACTGGCGCCGCAGACTATCTTTGCTTCCGCAACCCCGGGTCCCTATGAAGAAGAACATGCCGGGGCAGTGGTCGAACAGGTGATTCGGCCAACGGGGCTTGTTGACCCTGAGATCGAGGTACGTCCGGCCGGCACCCAGGTTGATGACCTGTTATCGGAGATTCGTCAGCGGGTGGCGGTGGGTGATCGTGTACTGGTTACAACGCTGACCAAGCGGATGGCGGAAGACCTGACCGAGTATCTTGCTGAGCATGATATTCGCGTGCGCTACCTGCACTCTGATGTTGATACCGTTGAGCGGGTGGAAATTATCCGTGATTTGCGCCTGGGTGAATTTGATGTGCTGGTCGGTATAAACCTGTTGCGTGAGGGGCTGGATATACCGGAGGTATCCCTGGTCGCCATACTGGACGCGGACAAGGAAGGCTTTTTGCGGTCGGACCGTTCCCTGATCCAGACAATAGGGCGGGCGGCACGTCACATCAACGGCAAGGCGATTCTCTATGCGGACAAGATTACCGGCTCAATGCGTCGTGCCATGGATGAAACCATGCGGCGCCGGGAAAAGCAGCGGGCTTATAACGAGGAACATGGTATTACCCCATTAGGTGTAAAAAAGGCCGTGAAGGACATTCTCGAAGGGGCGCTGGGGCCGGGCAGGCAATCTGCCCGAGAGTATTCCAGGGTGGCGGAGGAATTGGTGAACTATGGCCGCATGACGCCTGCCCAGCTGGAAAAACAGGTAGGGAAACTGGAAGAGCAGATGCACGAACATGCCCGGAATCTGGAATTCGAAGAGGCCGCGCGCTTGCGTGACCAGATCCGCCATATCCAGTTGTCGAATCTGGGGGTGGCGGATTAGCGCTGGAATCGTGTTCTTACGCAAATTGTTACCAGGAATCCTGGTGCAGGAGCGCCGTCCCGGCGCGAATCGCGGCAAGGACGTCGCTCCTACACTATATAAATGCGCTTCATGAGCAGATTGCCGTCGGACGGGCTTGCAACAATACCCCTTTATCTTGTATCTTTCCCTCTCTTCGCAGGCGCGTAGCTCAGTTGGTTAGAGCACCACCTTGACATGGTGGGGGTCGGTAGTTCGAATCTACTCGCGCCTACCAAATTAATCCCAGTTTCTAGGATGAAAGCTACAGGTAAAAGGGGCGGTCGCCTTTTTGCTCCTGTAGCTTGAATCTTTTAAGCTGGTTCAAGTGGCCTCTCGTATTGGTCACCACTGGAGCAGTATATGCCTACAGTTACTCTTCCCGACGGCAGTTGCCGTGAATTCGACCAGCCTGTTTCCGTTTTTGATGTCGCCGCAGACATCGGTCCTGGTCTTGCCAAGGCGGCGCTTGCCGGCAAGGTTGACGGGGTGCTGGTGGATGCCTCGCACGTCATCAAGCAGGACGCAGAGCTGGCGATCATCACCGGCAAGGACGAGGAAGCGCTCGAACTGATGCGTCATGATGCGGCGCACGTGATGGCGCAGGCCGTGCAGGAACTCTATCCCGGTACCCAGGTCACCATCGGTCCGGCCATCGAAGATGGCTTTTACTACGATTTTGCCCGTGATGAGCCATTTTCACCGGAAGACCTTGCGGCGATAGAAAAACGCATGCACGAGATCGTGAAGCGTGACCTCAAAATCGAGCGCGAAGTCTGGGATCGTGAGCACGCCGTCAAGGTGTTTGGCGAGATCGGTGAAGACTACAAGGTTGAAATTATCAATGACGTGATTCCGGAAGGCGAGGAAGTCTCGGTCTATCGTCAGGGAGACTGGTTTGATGTCTGCCGCGGGCCGCATCTGCCGGGTACCGGCAAGCTTGGCAAGGGGTTCAAGCTGATGAAGCTGGCCGGCGCCTACTGGCGCGGTAATTCAAACAACCCCATGTTGCAGCGTATTTACGGGACAGCCTGGCGCGACAAGAAAGAATTGAATGCCTACCTGCATCGCCTGGAAGAGGCAGAGAAGCGTGATCACCGCAAGCTGGGCAAGATCATGGACCTTTACCATACCCAGGAAGAAGCTCCGGGTATGGTTTTCTGGCACGACCATGGCTGGCAGATCTACCTGGTGATCCAGGATTATATTCGTGGCATGTTGAAGCGGCACGGCTACCAGGAAATCCATACCCCGCAAATCATTGACCGTTCACTATGGGAGAAGTCCGGACACTGGGAGAAATTTTCCGATGACATGTTTGTCACGGAATCGGAAAATCGCACTTATGCGATCAAGCCAATGAACTGCCCGGCACATATCCAGGTCTTCAACCAGGGCCTGAAAAGTTATCGTGACCTGCCACTGCGTCTGGCAGAGTTTGGTTCCTGTACGCGCAATGAGCCATCCGGGACATTGCATGGCCTGATGCGCGTAAGGAATTTTGTACAGGATGATGCCCATATATTCTGTACCGAAGGTCAGATAGAAGGTGAGGTTTCAGCGTTCATTGACCTGCTGTATCAGGTGTATGCAGCTTTCGGTTTTGATGAAGTCAGCGTAAAGTTTTCGACCCGGCCTGAAAAGCGGGTAGGGGATGATGTCCTGTGGGACAAGGCGGAGGCCGCCTTGCAGGCAGTGCTGGAGCACAAGCAACTGGACTGGGAACTGCAGCCCGGGGAAGGTGCTTTTTATGGGCCCAAGATCGAGTTCAACCTGAAGGATTGCCTGGGACGGGTCTGGCAATTGGGTACGATTCAGCTGGATTTCTCCATGCCCGAGCGGCTGGGCGCGCATTATATCGCTGAAGACGGCAGCAAGCAGGTGCCGGTCATGCTGCACCGGGCCATTCTCGGTTCGCTGGAGCGGTTTATCGGGATTTTGATCGAACATTACGCGGGATCGCTACCGCTCTGGCTGGCCCCGGTGCAGGCGGTAATCCTCAATATCACCGACAATCAGGCGGACTATGCCCGGAAAGTGGAAGAATCCCTGAGAAATCAGGGTTTGAGGGTCAATTCGGACTTGAGAAATGAGAAAATCGGCTTTAAAATCCGCGAGCACACGATTAAACACATTCCCTATCTGCTGGTGATCGGTGATCGGGAAGTGGAAGCTGGTACCGTGGCCGTGCGCACGCGAAGTGGTGGGGAACTGGGCAGTATGCTGATTGAGCGGCTTGCCGAGGGCCTGAAAACCGAATCCGCGAGCCACGGCCGTCATGTTTTGGAGGATTGAAATATCGCCGCAAAGAAACCGCAGCATCGGATCAATGAGAAGATTATTGTTCCTGAAGTACGCGTAATCAGCCAGGAAGGTGAACAGGTTGGGATCGTCTCTATTGAAGAGGCATTAAATATTGCCAACGAGGCCAACCTGGATCTGGTGGAAATCTCGCCACATGCCGAGCCGCCTGTTTGCCGGATTATGGATTACGGCAAGTTCCGCTTTGAGGAAAGCAAGAAGCTGCAGGGCGCCAAGAAGAAGCAGAAGCAGACCCAGGTTAAGGAAATCAAGTTCCGGCCGGGAACTGATATTGGTGATTATAAAATCAAGGTGCGCAAGCTGGTCAGTTTTCTGGAGGAAGGTGATCGAACCAAGGTGACATTGCGATTCCGCGGCCGGGAGATGGCGCACCAGGAACTGGGTATGGAATTGCTGATGCGGGTGAAGGCGGACCTTGAGGAATACGGGACAGTAGAGCAGGAGCCAAAGATGGAAGGCCGTTTGATGGTGATGGTGCTCGCACCCAGGAAGAACAGGTGAGCCGGAACTGGTTTATAAATAGAAAGTTTCAAGTATTACTGGAGTAACAGGAAATGCCAAAGTTGAAAACGAACCGGGGTGCTGCGAAGCGCTTCAAGAAGACGGGTACAGGCAGCTTCAAGCGTGGCCAGTCGCATCTTCGCCACATCCTGACAAAAAAGAGCAGCAAGCGTAAGCGTCTGCTGGGTTCGCCGGCGGAGGTGCACAAGGCCGATGTTGCCATGGTTCGCCGCATGTTGCCGTTTGTCTGAATAGTTTAGAGGTAGTTAGCAATGCCAAGAGTAAAACGTGGAGTTACCGCCAGCGCCAGGCACAAGAAAGTGCTGGGCAAGGCGAAAGGTTATTACGGTGCGCGCAGCAAAATTTATCGTGTCGCCAAACAGGCTGTCATCAAGGCTGGTCAGTATGCCTACCGTGACCGTCGTCAACGCAAACGCCAGTTCCGCACGTTGTGGATCGCGCGCATCAATGCGGCCGCGCGTGAGAACGGCCTGTCATACAGTCGCCTGATCGACGGTTTGAACAAGGCGGACGTAGAAGTCGACCGGAAGGTGCTTGCCGACCTGGCCGTCTTTGATGCAGCCGGCTTTAGTGCATTGGCAGAAAAGGCCAAGGCCGGGTTAGCTGCTTAAGCCCCCTTTACCGTCGCAACGGAATCAAAGGAAGGGGAAAGGGTAAAACCTTTCCCCTTTTTTTGTTTTTATCCGGAGACAGAATGTTGCATCCTGTTTTCGCAACCCTCCCGCAGTCGGGGAGGAAACAATGAACCACAAGGAGTACTGTCAGGTGAACAGCCTGGACGAACTTGAACAAGCAGCCCTGCAGGAGGTGTCGAGCGCAACCGATGCTGCTGCGCTTGATAATGTGCGTGTACGCTACCTGGGCAAGAAAGGCTTGCTGACGCAGCAGCTCAAGCAGCTGGGGAAATTACCTGCAGAAGAGCGCCCCGCCGCCGGACAGGATATCAACCGGATCAAACAGCGGGTTCAGGAGGCAATCAGGACGCATGGCGAGGCCTTGCAGTTTGCTGCACTTGATGTACAGCTGGCGGCAGAGCAGATTGATGTAACCTTGCCGGGGCGCGGGCAATCGAAGGGCGGCCTGCACCCGGTCACCCGGACCATGCTCCGTATCGAGCGGCTGTTCCTGCCGCTTGGTTTTACTGTCGAGGAAGGTCCCGAGATTGAAGATGATCATCATAACTTCGGCGCGCTGAATATCCCGGACCACCATCCTGCTCGTGCCATGCACGACACCTTTTACTTTGACGCACAGACCCTGTTGCGCACGCATACCTCACCGGTGCAGGTGCGTGTCATGGAAGAGCGTGAACCGCCGTTGCGCATCATTGCCCCGGGCCGGGTTTACCGGTGTGATTCAGATCTGACGCACACACCGATGTTTCACCAGGTGGAGGGTTTGCTGGTAGACGAGCATGCCAGCTTCGCCAGCTTGAAGGGCCTGATTGATGAATTTCTGCGTACCTTTTTCGAGCGTGAAGATCTGGCTGTGCGTTTCCGGCCTTCCTATTTTCCGTTCACCGAGCCATCGGCCGAGGTGGATATCCAGTGCGTGATGTGCGCGGGAGACGGTTGCCGTGTGTGTGGCCACAGCGGCTGGCTGGAGGTGCTGGGTTGCGGGATGGTGCATCCGAACGTATTCGAGAATGTGGGTATCGACAACGAACGCTATACCGGGTTTGCATTCGGCATGGGTGTCGAGCGACTGGCGATGCTGCGTTATGGTGTGAATGACCTGCGCCTGTTCTTTGAGAACGATATGAGTTTTCTGACGCAGTTTAATTGAACCGGTTTAAGTGGTTATTACAGTCCAGGCAACTGCAGCCTCTCTTCCTTCGGGAGGGGGAGCAGACTGGCTAGAGAGTCATGAATATAGTGTTGCATCATCGTGGTTTTGGGGATTTATGAAATTCAGCGAAAAGTGGTTGCGAGAATGGGTTGACCCGCCGGTCTCTACCGAGGAGCTGGTGGAGCAGCTGACAATGGCCGGACTCGAGGTGGATTCCGTTGAGCCGGCCGGTGCAGGTCTGGAGTGTCTGCTGGTTGGCGAAGTGGTAGCTGTCGACAAGCATCCGGATGCCGACAAGCTCAATGTCTGCAGGGTGCTGGCAGGCCAGGAGCTGCCTCTGCAGATTGTCTGTGGTGCACCCAATGTGCGCGTTGGCGGGAAGTATCCGCTGGCACCGGTTGGTGCGCGCCTGCCGGGCGATATAAAAATCAAGAAAGGTAAATTGCGTGGTGTTGAATCGCAGGGGATGTTGTGTTCGGCGCGGGAGCTGGGACTTGGTGAAGACCATGAGGGCCTGATGGCCCTGCCGGCGGAAGCCAGGGCGGGGCAGTCACTGACGGACCTGCTTGGTCTGGATGACAACATAATCGAACTGGACCTGACGCCTAACCGGGGTGATTGCCTGGGGATCGAGGGTATCGCCCGTGAGGTTGGAACGCTGCTGCGCAGTACCGTCACTGCCCTGGATTGTTCGCCGGTACCGGTGTTGACTGATGATCGCTTCGCGGTTGAAGTGCAGACACCGGAAGCCTGTCCACACTATCTCGGGCGCGTGATTCGCGGCATCAATGCAAATGCGCAGACACCGTTGTGGATGCAGGAACGCCTGCGGCGCAGCGGCATGCGCAGCCTGGGGCCGGTCGTGGATGTCACGAATTATGTCTTGCTGGAGCTGGGGCAGCCGATGCATGCGTTTGACCTGGCGTGCCTTTCCGGGGGAATCCGGGTGCGTTATGCGGGCAAGGGTGAACAGTTAACCCTGCTTGATGAGCGCACGATTACGCTTGATCCGGATACGCTGGTTATTGCCGATCATGACAAACCCCTGGCGATTGCGGGTGTGATGGGAGGTATTGATTCCGGTGTTCGGGGAAATACCACGGAGCTGTTTCTTGAGTGTGCCTTTTTTCCGCCCGAAATCATTGCCGGACGCGCCCGCGCCTACGGTATGCATACCGAGTCGGCGCATCGTTTTGAACGCGGTGTCGATCCGGGGCTGCAACAGCGTGCGCTGGAACGTGCAACTGCGTTGTTGACCGGCATTACCGGTGGTGCAGCGGGTCCGGTTATTACGGTTGGATCCAGTGAACATTTGCCGGCAAATGCGCCTGTTGCGTTGCGCAAGGAACGTATACAGCGCGTACTGGGTATGTTGCCTGACGACGAAGAAGTCACCGATATTCTCAACCGCCTCGGGATGAAGGTTACGCAGCAGGTTGATGGCTGGCTCGTACAGCCGCCGGGTTTTCGCTTTGATATCGGCATCGAGGCAGATCTGATCGAGGAGGTTGGCAGAATCTATGGCTACAATCGCCTGCCCAGTGTTTCCCTGCTGGGGGCGATGGAAGTGCAGGCTGTCAGGGAAACCGATATTCCACTGATGGACTTTTTCAGTATTCTTGTTGCGCGCGGCTATCAGGAGGCGGTTACCTACAGTTTTATCGATGCTGACTTGCAGGCGCAAATCAATCCAGGGATGTTGCCGGTGAAGCTGGCCAACCCAATCTCGTCCGAGATGGCAGAAATGCGCACCTCACTCTGGCCGGGGTTGTTGCAAGCGGTTCGGTATAATATGAACAGGCAGAAATCACGGCTGCGCTTCTTTGAGCACGGGCTCCGGTTCCATTCACTGGATGACACATCAATACAGCAGGATGTGATGCTTGCTGGCGTTATCACCGGTTCACGACTGCCTGAAACATGGGCGGGGAACAGTGATACCGTCGACTTTTATGACTTGAAGAACGATGTGCAGACAATGCTGCAACTCACTGGAGAAAAAGAAAAATATATTTTTATCGAGGGTGAGCATCGCGCCTTGCATCCCGGACAATCGGCAGCGATACAGTATGAAGGCAAAACCGTAGGATGGCTGGGCCGTGTGCATCCGCTGCTTGCCAGGGCACTTGATCTGGCGCCGGAGACCTGTCTGTTTGAGCTTGAGTATGAGGCCATGAAAACCGGCCAGCTTGCTCGGTTTAAGTCAATTTCGCGCTATCCATCGATTCGTCGTGACCTGGCTGTCGTGGTCGACGCCGGGCTCCAGGTGGATGCATTAAGGGCCGCCGTCAGGGAGATAGCCGGGGATTTCCTGCAAGAGATGGTGGTTTTTGACGTTTACCAGGGTAAAGGTATAGAAAGTGGGCGAAAAAGCATCGCCTTTGGCTTGATTCTACAGGATAATTCGCGCACACTAACCGAACAAGATGTTGAGGTGGTGGTTGCAAATGTGACTGACCGGCTCGCCAGGAAATTCGGGGCAACACTAAGAGATTAGCATCATGGCACTCACAAAAGCCGACATGGCAGAAAGGCTGTTTGAAGAACTGGGATTGAACAAACGCGAAGCCAAGGAACTGGTAGAGCTCTTCTTTGAAGAGATTCGTGTAGCGCTTGAGAATGGACGCCAGGTGAAACTCTCCGGTTTCGGGAACTTTGATCTCAGGGAGAAAAATGAGCGTCCGGGACGTAATCCGAAGACCGGTGAAGAAATTCCGATATCAGCCCGCCGCGTGGTTACCTTCCGTTCAGGTCAGAAACTCAAGGCGAGAGTAGAGGCATATGCTGGAAGCGAGCAATAACAACGAGCTTCCAGCGATACCAGGGAAACGTTATTTCACGATTGGTGAAGTAAGTGACCTTTGTGGCGTGAAGCCACATGTATTGCGTTACTGGGAGCAGGAGTTCCCGCAATTAAAACCGGTAAAACGCAGGGGCAACCGACGTTACTACCAGCGTCAGGATGTGTTGATGATCCGGCAGATAAGAAGCCTGTTGTATGAGCAGGGCTTTACCATTGGCGGGGCCCGCCAGAAGATGTCCGGAGATGATGCCAGGGAAGACGTCACCCAAAGTCAGCAGATAGTTCACCAGGTGCGTCTGGAACTGGAAGAGGTGCTGCAATTGCTGAAACGTTAGACCGGATAAGTGTCCATATGCACTATCCGGGAAGCTCGGTCATATTACCGGATTTCTTTATACTACAACCGCACGACATTGATATAATCCCGCCAGTTTATCCAACGGGGCGTAGCGCAGCCTGGTAGCGCACCTGCATGGGGTGCAGGTGGTCGGAGGTTCAAATCCTCTCGCCCCGACCATATTATTTATCAGCAAGTTAGGAAGACATTGAAGAATCTTTCGACTTGCTGCTAAATCCCTTCAGATTTTCATTTCTCACGAAAATAAGAAGTTAAGTGTTAGGTAGAACACCTGCGAATAATACAGGTGGTCGGCTGATTTCAATGCAGGCAGCAGTGCTTGTATTTCCTGCCGCTCCCGCAGGGACAGGGATCGTTGCGACCGGTCTTGCTGCCTTCGCGAACGAAGGGCGCCGTAGTCCGTCTGCGTTGGGCCAGAAAGTGTTGAAACAATCGTCGTACACCGGGTTCGATCAGCGCTTGCTGTTCCATGACATCAGTCTCGCTCATGGCTTCGAGTCTTGTGAAACCCTCTTTCGTTGCAAACAACCTGACCGGTTCAAGGCATTCTGCAGTTATGGCTGCATCATCGGGATTTAATTCATACCACAGCTTGATGCCGCGCAGGAAGCCTGCACACCATTCGTCTACGATGGTGTAGGTCTGTCCTTCAAGCTCATGTTCGAGAAACAGAGCCTCAAAGACATCCTCGTTCATGCCCTGCATGACCTGGTTGTAAAGCGCGAATACTGTGCGCGTGAATTCTTCGATTTCCTCTTCGTTTGGCCAGACCGGGCTCTGGTCCTCGCCGCCCCAGATGGCAGGCAGCCAGCGAGAGGGCAGAATAGTATCCGGTGAACAGGCCAGTGCTGCAAAGAAACCATCCAGTTCCGAGACATTCAGAATGGCGTTATCAGTTCCGTATCGGAGCAGGTAGTAGTCCAGTAATTCCAGTTCATCGTCACTGTCCGGTTTCTCCAGTATGTCCAGTGGCTCGAGTCCGTACACTTCCGCGTAGTCTGGTTCTGGAGTAGAGCGCTCACTTTTGAATCCCAGTTCTATTTCCACTTCTTCCAGATCGCCGGCGCAGGTGATATCCACGCACTCCCAGGCAAAGAGTTGCCGGATATCATCGATGGCCTCGGTTGCATTCAGGTCCAGCAGGTCGGCGATCAGCAGGCCATTGAGTACATGGGCTGTTTCATCCGGGTTGTGCATGTAATCCTGGTAGCACTGGATCACACGTTCCCGGCAATCGGGCATGCGCTTCGCGATTTCCGCAAGCCCATCGAGGG
>Ga0316194_10001997_pt1 | contig 14246 bp, 9 predicted proteins | sample CroRivsedime1_MG_FD_204936 | JGI IMG/M metagenome (GOLD analysis project Ga0316194, IMG submission 204936) | Coastal sediment microbial communities from Maine, United States - Cross River sediment 1 | ecosystem: Environmental > Aquatic > Marine > Coastal > Sediment | place: USA: Maine...
TGAATGCCGCCGGCGCGTTTCCCAGCTACAATGCGACCAACGGGGTGTTTGACGGCTGGGAAAAAATAAGCGGTGAAACCCTGGCTGAGACGATTAAAGAACGTGGCGGCCGAACCACCCATATGGGCTGTGCCCAGTGCATCATCCACTGCTCCAACGAATATGTCGACACCCGCGGTAATTATGTGACCTCCTCTTTGGAATATGAGACCATCTGGTCCATGGGCGCCATGTGCGGCATCGATGATTTGGATGCCATCGCCACCCTTGATTTCCTGTGCGATGACATCGGGGTGGATACCATGAACACCGGGGTGGCCATCGCCGTGGCCATGGATGCCGGATATAAGCCTTTTGGCGACAGCCAGGCGGCCATTTCCATGCTGGAAGAAATCGGCAGCGCTACCGAAATCGGTAAAATACTCGGAAACGGTCCGGCTTCCGTCGGCCAGCATTTCAATCATCACCGCATCCCCGCCGTCAAAAATCAATCCATCGCCGCTTACGACCCCAGGGCGGTTCAGGGCATGGGAGTGACTTACGGCACCTCACCGATGGGAGCAGATCATACGGCCGGGAATGTGATTGATAAAAACCTGGATTCACTCGGCGGCTCCTTGAATCCACTCAAAGCGGAAGGCCAGGTCAAGGTGTCGCGCGAATACCAGATTGAAGTGGCTGCTTTTGACTGCACCGGTCTGTGTCTTTTTGCCCTATCCGCGGCCAAGACCAATAAAAAAGCAGGTGAAGCCCTCTTGAAGATGATCAATGCCAGGCTCGGAACCCGGCTTGCCTTTGAAGCGCTAATTGAGCTGGGTGTCCGGGTGTTAAAAGCAGAGCGTGAATTCAACGGCAAAGTCGGATTCAGCGAGAAGGACGACCGGTTGCCAAAATTCTTTTATGAGGAACCCCTACCACCGCATAACACCGTGTTTGTCGTCAGCGATGAGGAAATGGATAGCGTCTTTGATTTTTAATTGGTTTCAGAATGATTCTATAAAGCTGGAGGAATTGAATGACTAGAAAAACGACTGAAGAAATGATGGCGGAGATTGAATATTCAATTAAACCATACCGTAAAGATTTTAAGACCTTCACCCGTCTTCCGAAAGACGGTCGTAAAAAAGAAGAAATTATCAAAGAAATGGAAGCCCTGAATGCCAAAGAAGAACCCAAATGGAAAGACGGATTCGTCTCCGGTGCGGTGTATCACGGTGATGAAGATCATATCGATTTTCTGAATCAGGTCTATGTTCTCAATTCCCAAAGCAATCCACTGCATACCGATGTATGGCCAAGCACCACGAAGTATGAGGCCGAAGTGGTCGCAATGACCGCCAACATGCTCAATGCCGACAAAGTAACTGAAGACCCGGATTGCGATGATGAAGTCGGCGGCGTGGTTTCTTCCGGTGGCACCGAGAGTATCCTGCTGGCCATGAAAACCTACCGCGACTGGGCAAGGGACATGCGAGGAATTTCCAAACCGGAGATGATCGTCCCTAAAACAGCCCATGCAGCTTTCGACAAAGCGTCTCAATATTTCAATATCAATATGAAGCGCATTCCCGTGGACGGGGGGTGTAAAGCGGATGTGAGCAAAGCCAAAGAAGCAATTACAGATAACACCATCGTCATTGTGGGTTCCGCACCTTCCTTTCCACACGGAACGATTGACCCCATCGAAGAACTCTCCGAACTTGCCCGGGAAAATGACATTGGTTTTCACACCGATGCCTGTTTGGGAGGTTTCATCCTTCCCTGGGCCGCGAAGCTGGGCTATGACATTCCGCCTTTTGATTTTCGACTACCCGGCGTGACCTCGATTTCAGTGGATACCCACAAGTACGGTTATGCTGCCAAGGGCTCATCTGTGATTTTATATCGCAGCCTGGAGCTGCGCCGCTATCAATTTTACACCACTACAGACTGGCCGGGTGGTCTTTATCTGTCACCAACATTTGCCGGCAGTCGTCCCGGCGCGTTGAGCGCTACCGCCTGGGCAGCCATGTTGGCCATTGGTGAAGAGGGATACATGAAAATTGCCAAGAATATTTTGGAAACAGGTGCTAAAATTAAGAAGGGCATAGCAGAGATACCCGAGCTTTATATCCTGGGGGATCCGCTTTGGGATATCGCATTTAGCTCAGAATCAGTGGATATTTACAAAATCATGGATTATATGGGTGAGAAAAAATGGAGCCTGAATGGTCTGCAAATGCCGCCGGCCGTTCATATCTGCCTCACCCACCGGCACTCGCAGGCCGGTCTGGCCGAAAAATTTATAGAGGATTTAAAATCAGCGGTGGCATGGGTGAAAGCGAATCCCGATAAAGAAACCGAAGGTGTCGGTCGATTGTATGGAATGTCCGCCAACATCCCCGTAAAGGGCGTTATGGACGCATTTATGAAACGGTATTTGGACTTACTTTACAAAATTTAATCATACTTACAAATCCAGGTCCTTCCCCGCAAACTAACGCGGGATCTACGATGGGCCTGGATTCTTTGCGCCCCGTCATATACAATATTTCCAAGCTTCCTCTTCACGTATATCTCGAACAATTACCAAAGCGGCAAGGGATCTTCCATACGGTACCACGCAAACATTGAGTTCGACATCAATTGTAGATCCGTCTGAATGAATAATTTGAGATTTATAGATGCGGGGTAAATTCAGGCCTGCGATCCTGTCGGAGTAACGTTTCGTATTTTTGATAAATTCTTCTTCGGAAATAAATTTCTTGAGGTGCGCACCGATAAGTTCTTTCTCGGAAAATCCGACGATCTTGCTAAACGCGGGATTTGCATATCTAACTTTATAATCGTGGATGATTGCGATTCCGTCCTTGGCGTGCTCGACAAGGGCGCGATATGTATCTTCGACATCTCTGCGGTCCTGAATTTCCTCATGTAGCGCGCTCACCCGTTTTTTTACCCTATTTTCAAAATTGTCCCGATAACGCTTCAGCTCTAAGTGGGTTCGAATCCTGGCAGTGACCACGGATTTCTTAATCGGTGTCGTTATATAATCTGCGGCGCCCAGTTCAAATCCCTTTGCTTGCGTGTCTTCCGTGGTCGGTTCCGAAAGGAGGATGATCGGGATATCCTTGGTGGTTTTGTCGGCTTTTAGCTTCAGGCAGACCTCGTACATGTCTGCAGTCGGCATCATGATGTTCAGCAGGATTAATGCGGGGGGATCCGGAGATAAGGCGAGCCTGAGCGCTGCCTCTCCGTCAGCGGCCACTTTGATGTCGTAATCAGGAGCCAGCATCGTCTTCAGGACGTTAACGTTTTCCGGATTAGGATCTGCGATTAACAGTAGTTGTTTTGATTGCGAGCGATCCATAATTTAGGACGGAAGTTGGTTTAACTTACAGCGGGATGATGGATAAAAACATGTTGAGCCGATCCGCTAAAATTGGATTTATATCAACATCCATGAGAATTGTAAATAAGAGTTGTTTTTCTGGTTGTTATAGTTTTCCTTTCTCCAAGTCCCCCGATCTCCCCGTCCTTCTTTCCTGGTCCCAGCATCCTGTAACTGGCCTCCGGTTCCAGCTGTCGATCATCAATCTTCCACCTTTTATTTCACTTTTTGGGTATTTCGCATTTCACTTGGAAACAATAGATTGACAATACACAAATTAACTTATTGAAAATTAATGAAATAAATGCTAAGCGGGGGATTGATTATATTCAGCAAGTATTCCATGTCGGAGGAAAAAAGCAGAATGAGGAGGAATTAAATGAGAGACAAATCCCTTCAAGAGAAATACAAGTCAAAACTTCGCACGGCCGATGAAGCGGTTCGTATGATCCGTTCGGGTCAAAGAGTTTTTATCGGATCTTCCTGTGGCGAGCCCCAGCATTTAGTCAATGCGCTGATGGATAACGCCAATTTCTTCTCAGATGTCGAGATCGTCCGCTTATTAAGCCTGGAAGGATCCGTGATGTCATTGATGGCCGATGAATACAGGGGGCATAAATTCCATGTTCGGTCGATCTATCAGGGATCTGATCAAACCAAGAACCTGCGGGCCAATAAACGCTTCATAACACCAGTAAACCTTTGTGCGGTGCCCGATTTATTCAAAAAAAAAATGCTGCCGCTTGATTTTGCTTTAATTCAAGTCTCTCCACCAGATGACAACGGCTGGATGTGCCTGGGCATTTCAGTAGATGTCACTTTGGCCGCCGCCCGATCCGCTGCTGTGGTTATCGCCCAGGTCAACTCGATGATGCCCAGAGTTCCGGGGCACAGTTTTATTCATCTCGATGATGTCAGTGTCATTGTCGAACAAGAAGAAGAACTGCTCAGTGCATTTAGTCTGCCCGCCTATGAATCAGCTTCCGAGATAGCCGGTATAACCGCCAATCTAATTGATGACGGCGCCACCATTCAACTTGGCCTGGCAGAACTTTCGCAACCGATTGCAAAAGCGCTGGCCCAGAAAAGCGATCTTGGGGTTCATACGGAAATATTAACCGATGACCTCATGGAACTGGTTTCACAAGGTGTGGTCACCAATCGTCATAAAACGTTGAACGAAGGCAAAGTAATTGCCAGCGGCGCCATCGGTAGTCAGAAATTGTACCGATCACTGCACAATAATGTCGTCATTGAATTCAGACCGTCGGATTATGTCAATAATCCAGCCGTCATTGCCCAAAACAACAAAATGGTTGCAGTCAATTTTGCCAGAACTATGGATCTCAGTGGACAGGTATACGCGGATGCACTTCCACATAATCATTTTTCCGGGGTAACCGGTATGTTTGATTTCATTCTGGGAACATCGATGTCTCCCGGTGGCAAATCCATTATTGTCATTCCTGCCAGAAGCATCGATGGTAAAACCAGCAGAATTATTCCAAAAGCCGACGGAGGCGCCATCGTTATACCTAAAGCTTATGTTTCTTATGTGGTCAGTGAATTCGGCATGGTCAACCTTTTGGGGAAAAACATCGAGGAGCGGTCCATGGCGATGATCGGCCTGGCGCATCCGGATTTTCGCGATGAACTCTTTCACAACGCACAGGAAGCCGGAGTAATTGATCGCAATCGAACACTCAATGAAACCTTATTCGGCGTTTATCCCGCCAGAATGGAGGAAACCCGTGTGTATGACGGCCAACGGGTAATGTTTCGGCCGGCCAAGCCGGTCGATGGCCGCTTGATCCAGGAACATTTTTACAGCATGGATGAAAAGGATGTCCAAACCAGATTTTTCAGTATCCGTCGCAGTTTCTATCGCGAAGATATGGAAACCATGTCCCAGGTTGACTACATTAAAAACCTCTCAATTGTTGCCGTAACCGGAGAAGTTGGGTTTGAAAAAATAATCGGTCTGGGCATGTATGCGCTTGATCACGGTGCGGTGGCCGAGGTCGCATTTTCCACCGCCAAAGAATGGCAGGGCAAAGGAATTGCCGGTATACTCCTGAACAAACTGGCAGAGGCCGCCCGCGAAAACGGTTTGCTCAGCCTGGTAGCATACGTGCTGCCGAGAAATACCGGAATGATTAAGCTCTTTAAGAAATTACCCTACAAGATCAAAACTAAAATTGAAAGTGGCATGTTGATACTCAGCTGTAACTTTGATGAAGAAAACTAGAGGTCGCTAAGGAAATGGGCAACTGCGGATTCGCCAATTGGTAAAAAAAGCGAATGTCGAATTTGGATATTAGCTTTTTAAGGGCTCTTCAACCCATAACGGTCAACCCTTATCCCCTCAACCTATATCATCACAAGAACTGATTTCAATCCCCGGCGTGCCGCCAAGCCCTTTAGGAGAACTGAAAGGGTGCCGTTCTATTATCGATTTACTTTCCACCAAATAACTTATGGACCATTTCAGTTACAGTAAGATACGATTTTACCTGCTTTTACTGGTACTGTCACTGCTGGTTCCGACGCTAGTTGCCGACGCTGCTGAATCCGAACGTCCGGCCTCGTCAGTTGTTTACACGGAAATTGACGGTTTGTTTTTGTACTATTCGGAAAACGAACACCAAATCGCAACCGGCCTGCTCGAAAAATTTCCCTCGATGAAAAATTTTTTCGAACGGCAGGGGCTCATGCTGACCTTTCCGCTGCATGTGATTCTCGACAATATGCTGGACCGGCCGGCCGCAGAAGTTAAAATGATTCCCCATCGTGAAATTCGTATCCCTATGCGAGCGCCGGGTGTGTTGGAGGACGGCTACCTGGAAACCGACCCCTGGGCCTATTTCTTTTTTAAAGGATTGTGTCTTCAGGGAATCTACAGTGAACGCTCCGGTATCCTCGGTGCGGCCCATAAAATTTTTGGAGAATTGATTTCACCGAACAAAATTCTTCCTGAATGGATCAAGGAGGGCATCTGCCATCTGCTATACCGAATCTACACCGGCGACCCGCAGCGAGACCCATACGATACCGCGCTGTTCGAAGCTACGGAGCTACCCGACATAGACGATGTCAGCCATCATCCCGAAAAATGGCCCGGGCAGGATAGCTATCGCATTTATGGTATTCCTTTTATCAATTGGGTCTATCAGCGGTATGGGTGGAACCGTATTCTCAATTTTATCCGACTGCACGGAAAAGGCCTTGTTCCGATTGAAATTGACTTGAAAGCTCGTGAAACGTACGGAAAATCCTACACCGAGCTATGGGAATTGTATCGCACAGAGCTCATTCGAAAAAAACAAACCGCACCGGGTTTGACCATCACCGGCTACTGGCCGGAGCCGTTTGTATACTGGAACATCAATGGTATCTATCCAGGTTTAGAAAGAAGACGTTCAAGAGGCCGCTATGGGTATTTAACGAAAGACAATGCCTTGCGCCTATCGGAATACAGCGCCAGCGGCCGCGCGCGTTTGTATGAATACCGAAATACGACGCCTCTGGTATTCGGTGCCAATCACATCTGGGACCCGGGAGCCGGAGATATAGCCGTTAGCCGTCGGGGACACCGGACCGGTCTGATCATGTTGCCCAAACAAAAATCGCTATGGCTGCAGCAATTTTACAGGAGTAAAAAAACCGATGCAGTCTTTATACCGGCACCCCCCGGTGTTTTGGGCATGTCAGGACCGGTGAAAGCAGATGACGGCCGTATCGCTGTCGCAGCCAATTTTCAAGGCAACTGGGACATCTGGGAATACCACGGCCAATGGTACCGGCGGACTGCTGCGCCTTCGATTGAATTGGACCCCTGGTATGATAAGGGTCGCCTGGTATTTTCTTCCAACACCTCAGGTCGGTTTCAAATCCATGGGGCCGACATGCGTCAGCTTACCGATTGCCCGACTGTCGCAGTTCTGCCCCGCAAGAACAAATTTTTATGCCTATCATCTAATGGTTGGCAGGTCACGGACTATGACCCCAGCGGTTGGCCCGAAGCCTATCCGTTATCGTACGCGGTCGCACCGGTTACGCTTTCCCGAAATGCCGTGTCGCCGCCGTCCAAACCTTACACACCACTTAAAAGCATCTGGCCGGATTATTTTCGTCCGGATGGCTTTCTGTCCACGACCGATTTTCAGTTAGGACTCGTCACTGCCGGTCAAGACGTCAGCAAAAAATATAGAATCGACGCCGGAATGCGTTATTCTTTTGATCTGGATTACATTTCCGTGGTTGCAGGTGGCAATGCTGAAGATTTTGGTCTGCGCTTTAATCGATATCCCATCTCTTATTCGCCCAAAAATACAAAAAACGTGGAAGAGTCACGCCATGAAGTCAGGGCTTCTTGGCAACCCTTCGGTATCCGGGGAATTGAAATTGCAGCCAATGCTGGCTGGTATGAGCCGTTGACCGGTTCGGGAGACCATACCGACAAGTTTTGGGGGTCCTTGAGTCTGGGACATAATTTCGGGCGTCATTGGGGATGGATTAACCTGGATGTCTTCACCGCAAACAGTCAATCTATATTTGGTGGTTTCGATCTCCTGTTTGGTGAGAGAATTTATACTTCCCTTCATTTCCTGGGGGGTAAAACCTGGGGAGATATCAGCCCGGGACACAATACGTTTCGCATTGGCGGCAATCTGACTGAAGGATACTTCACCCAGAGACCGACAAGGCTTTTTCCCCTCAGAGGCTTTGAGTCGGATATCCTGGAGGCCCCGGAAGCAGTTACAACCGGGATAGAGGTTTACTGGCCGCTATTCAATTTCCAACGAGGCTATAAAACGCTGCCGGTTTTTTTACACCGCCTGCGCTTAGGCACATTTGTCGACGCCGGTGCCGCCGGCCAAAACATATCATTTGATGACACTCTCGTCGGTGCGGGATTTGAACTGATTACCTCCATGGAGATCGGATGGGGCAAGCTCTCGTCTTTTCGGGTTGGATTGGGCTGGCCTGTGATTCAACCCGACTACTTGGATGAATCGACACCGGTTTTTCTAATACAGCTCGGTAATCCGCTTTAACGAATGTTTTACTTTGCCTTCGCACACCAAATATACCGACCAATCCAGCACAAACCAACACCCATATTATGTTGTTATGGTCGAGTGCCAACGGCGTTACATTTGCTGCTTGGATATCATTTTTCAGCTCTTTTTGTGATTCAACACTTTTTCCCTTATTATCAAAGTCAGAAGCAAGCGCCCATCCTGATATAGACACCCCCGTTATTAAAAAGACTGACAGTATAAGAAATTTGAATTTTTCAAGTTTTATTCGCAAACCAGTCCGCCTTATTTATGAATATTTACAGGTTTGGGTTAGACGTGAAATACGGATCTTTGCTTGATTTAAGCGCGGGTATTATGATTCTCCCCCCCCCCATTGGAATCTTGTTTAACAATTTTCGGATTGCTTGTCAACCGGATTGCCTAAAAAAACCACACTAGCCTGCTATATTAATTTCGGCTGCAATTATTCGGCCTGGTCCTTCCGCTTCATCAATTTTTTTTGAGCGGTCGGTATAATTTCTATAAACAGCTTGTTGTTGTCGGTATAAACATCAGAGATATCCGTGTTTATGGTCAGTTCCGTATGGTAAAGTTCGGTTGTAATCGGTTTGATCCTGTTGAGGTCAATTGGATATTCGATATCACTGAGGGCATTAAACAGTGTATCGACCAGGATATCCCCCTGACTAAAATCATCTTTATTCTGCGGGCCTTCAACGTGCGGTTTTATGTAAAGCGTTTTTTGGCTTTTATCAAAGCGCAATGACGCCTCCCAGTGATTGCGCAAATTCACCTTGCCCACCTTAAAACTGGCGGTCTGTTTGCCGATCTTTGCTGAGTATCCGATGTCTTCGCCGTAAATATGGGCCGAGAATGAAATCCTGTCTTTGGTAATTTTTATGTTCTCAATAGATTTAACCCAAAATGATCCGGAAAAATTTTTGCCCATATCTATGCGGTAAGGCAACAGCGGCTGAATGAATTTAGCGATGCTTTCTGCCGGAACCACAATGGTTAATTCTTTGATATTTTTGACCTGGGCGGGTGCTGGAGAAAATAAAAGAAAAAAAAGAATAAAGGTGATCGTAATTGCAGGAAATTTTTTCATTTCGAAATACCGGGTTTTATGTAATCAAGGTTGAGAGGCTATACATGTCCATAGTAGTCACGGTGAGCGACGACGGAGTAGGCATAATCCAATAGGGTGCCCCAGCTGAATACCGGTAGATCCACGACACGCTGGACGGCCCGCGCAAATGGCTGCATGCCGGTGCACTCCAGCATAAGGGCGCCGACATGAGGATTTTCGTCGCAAAATTCCGAACAAATCCTGATCATGTCCTTTTCCGCCTTATCATAAAAGCTTTGCGGGCATTCGGGTCGTTTTTCGTGATCCCACAAATTGGTGAACTCCGGGCAGCCGTACTCATCCAGCGCCCCGGCGATGATGTAATTGGAGTCGAGGTTGATACCGACATTCTCCAGGTGGGTGTCCGTCAAAAACCGTTTTTGGGCGCAGACAATTCCAACTGCTCGCTCGGGGCCGATGACCTGCTGGACAAATGGTACCTGGAGCAAACTTGACATAAATACGGGAATTTCCACGTAGCCGGCAATGTCTTTCTGAAAATAGGCAAAATAGCCGCATTCAGCGGCGATGGCGCGGCATCCCATCCGCTCGAGCTTTTTGGCCGCCAACTTGATTGGTTGACGGCAGGGACTCTTGTCCTCTTCCCAAACGAGCGTATAATTGTCCACACCTTCCGCAATCTCATACTGGATCGGATAGGGAAAGGCACTTGCATTTCTGACATCGCCGGGAAAACCGGGGTAGGCGTCGTCGAGAATGATGATGCCCAGCCCCATCCCATAGCACGTGTGGTTCTTGCGTGTTTTGATGTGGTTAATTCCCAAATCCCGGTTGCCGTAATTCATTTTTCAATTCCTTTCTTGAAAATTGTGGCTTCACAAAGACTTTAGGTTGGCGGGTGAATCGTTTTAAACTTTTTCACAATCAGATTTTTTTGTCAAAATAAAATAGACGAACATCCTATATTCTTTGTATGAAACTTCGGGAATATGATTGTCATTTTAAACCAAGGTTAATGGAGGGTGGGGGTGGCTTCTGCTTGCATCCCGCTGCTTTTCAAGCGGGGCAGCCACGATGATCCATATGAAACTACCCCCCAATGGAACGGTTTTTTGATGCAGTGAACAGATTGAACGTCGAACATCGAACGTCCAATAGAGTTTCTTTCTCGATTAGACTGGCCGCTCTCCTAAGGCGGGTAAACTATTCTGGCCAGCGGCAGCGTTGAAACCTGAAAATGCTCCTGAGGACTTATTTTGGATTCCCTGGCATTGATGACGTTCCAACACCCGGCGAGCGCCCGGGGCAAAATCCTGGTCTTCTGGATGGTAGTGCCTTGCCAAACCTTCACCAGTGGTGTAATTACCAACTCGGAAAATCAACATTCGCTGATATCGGTATTTGCCATGCAGGGTGGGCAACTCCCACCATCGACGACTATTACCTTTAATGATTCGGTGCCCAATGACGGAGACACAGCCATCCAACCAGGAAATTTCGTTTGCCTCCGGGGTGTTTACGGTATTTTTGTGCATGATATTTGGGTCTAACGCTGTTGCCGTTAAGCTTGCTTTTTCTGGGATGGGGGTCTTTACCACGGCGTCCATCCGGTTTGCTGTTGCGGCCAGCGTGATTTTTCTGTGGGCCAGATTCACCGGACGGACCATTGCATTGAAAAAAGGACAGATGCATCAGATATTGGTTTTCTCCTCGCTTTTTACAGTCCAGCTATCCTTGTTTTATCTGGGACTCAGCAAATCCAATGCCTCCCGCGGGACTTTGCTTTCAAATTTGCTCCCTTTTTTTATTCTGTTCCTGGCGCATTTCTTCATCCCCGGCGATCGAATCACCAGACGCAAGTTTTTTGGCATCCTGCTGGGCTTTGCCGGAGTGGTGTTCATGTTTATGGAAAAGAAAGGAATTACCGCCGGATATCGTACGGGTGATTTGATCATCCTGCTGGCCGTCATCATCTGGTCCTCTTCCACGGTCTATTTAAAACGAATTATCAGCACCTTTCTGCCTTTTCAGGTGGTGTTATACTCAACCCTGTTTTCGGTTCCAATCTTTTTTCTCGAAGCCCTGCTGTGGGACGGCGCCATGGTTACCCGGCTGGATGCCCCGGTCGTCGGCTCTTTGCTCTACCAGAGCCTGATCTCGGCATCCTTCGGTTTTGTAGCCTGGAACACCCTGCTCAAGAAATACGGGGCGGTATCATTGCATTCATTTGTGTTTATCATGCCCATTGCCGGCGTTGCGATGGGGGGACTGGTTTTAGGAGAACCGATTACGATCAAGATTTTGTCTGCCCTTGGTTTCATCGTGTCGGGAATTATAGTGGTTCACTGGCATCCCAAAAGGGAAGCGCCGGCATATCCGGTGCGACGGGGCCTTTAACCGGGCAGGCAGTCCCACACAGATCTACACAGACCTCATAGCTCGTTGTTGGAAAATGGCATTTACCCATTTTTTATTTCTATAACATCGTAATATCCTGGAACCTATGATGAAGAAAGCCCTGCTTGTCCTTCTTGCTGCTGTTGCTCTTTTTGCGGGCTACCGGATGGTCCTCGCGCCGCCGCAGGTCAAAGAGGGATCTGTTCCCTATACCTGCATCATCTGTTTCGGTGACAGCCTGACCTTTGGAACGGGTGCCGAAGCGGGCATGGATTATCCGTCGCAGCTGTCGAAAATGATTGCAAAACAGGTGATTAATGCCGGGGTGCCCGGCGATACGACTGCCAGGGCCTTGAAAAGGCTTCAGCAGGATGTATTAGCCAGATCACCCGACCTGGTTCTGATTACTCTGGGGGGTAATGATCTGAAAAACGGTGTTGCCAAAGACACCGCCTTTAAAAATTTGGAGCATATCGTAGAATCGATTCAAGGGCAGGGCGCTCGAGTCATTATCGGCGGGCTCAAATTCCCCTTGAGGGATCGCGGTTTCGCAAGGGGATATAAAGACTTGGCCGATCAGACCGGGGCGGTGTTGATTCCCAATATTTTCAAGGATATCATGGGCAATCGCAAATTAATGCGTGATCCCATTCATCCGAACGGAGACGGATACAGAATAATGGCGCAAAGATTTTTAGAAGCGATGCTGCCGTGATGATCAGAATTGCCTGGCCGAAGCGCCGCTCGAAATCTATTGCATAGGATTTGGCGAAATCGCCTGTACGGATGCGGCCGGGAAAGGTGTCGCGGCCTTTTTGGAACAAAAAAAACCGGAATTTGAGAAGAAGGCTTAAATCATGCAAATATTTGATACGACCTTAAGGGATGGAATGCTGTCTAAGAAAGTTCAGCTAAACTTAAAAGAAAAAATAAAAATAGCTCAGCTACTCGACCGGGCGGGAATTGACGTGATCGAGATCGCTCATATTCTAAAAAAAGATAATGCCGATGAAATAGAGATCGGGAAGGCCATCAATCCCGGTAAAATATGTGTGCTGGTGGATACGAAACCGGATAATCTTCAGCGAGCCTTAGATTTTATTCAGGCAACGCATGCCAATATAGTTCACGTCTATTCGATGGCCAATATTAAGGAGCATGAAGTCGGTCTTCGGGAAAAGGAAATCGATGATGCCATCAAACTAGTCAAAGATCATGTCGAGACGGTTCGATGGACAGGCTTTGACGGCAATAGAGCTGAGCATAAAATATTGAAAGCACAAATGTTGCAGGCCACTGCATCCGGCGCCAAGATCATTTCTATTCCGGATAGCTTTGGCGTCAATAATCCGGAAGAATTTGAAACGATACTTACCGGGATATTCAGCGATTGGGACGATAAAGGCACCAATTTTTCAGTGCACTGCCATGACGATCTTGGTTTTGCTGTTGAAAATTCGGTCAGAGCAGCCAGGTTAGGCGTTCATCAAGTTGAAATGACGCTATGCGGTGTCGGCGCCAGGAAAGGCAATTGTAATTTATCGTTGTTTTTGAAACAAATGTCTCTTGCCGATCGATATAACTTCGAGTTTATTCAGCAGGCGGAAGAACTTATATCAAACGCAATTAGCGATTAAAATTCCGGCTTTTCAAACCCCAGACGCTGGAAGTATTTTGCCGGTATGAATCGCGGTTCCTTGTAAAAATGCCAGTAGCAGGGTTTGGATGCATCATCCGTGTAGCCGGTGACCCAGAGGGGGTACCCCCCCCATTCAATGGGCAGGATCTCATTAATGGCACAGTGAATGCAGTAATAGGGCACGTCCTTGCGATTCCAACTCCAGGGATAGGGCTTGCGGGTAACGCCGAAATTATAGGGCGGTCCCAGCCTGGAGGGGGTGTTGTCGACCGGGTCCCCCCGCCGCATTCTTCCGCCGCTGCCGCAAGGGTCCATCTTGATCGATATTCGCTTTTCATCCTCGATGATTTCAATCTCGCCGTCCTGGTTGGGGCCGCAGCGGTGCGAACGCATCACTTCGGCATTCAGATGCACCCGTTCTGCGACGGTCATTTTCATCAGGCCTTTCCAGGTTCGCTTCATCATCCAGGTTTCCTGGGTTGAACGGCAGAGGTTATAAACAGCCTCTTCTCCATGGAGCTGGCCCGTTTTGGTAAATATGTCCCAGATCCAGTCACAAAACAGATCGTGCAAGGCTTTGCCTTCAGGAATAACGTAACGGGCCAGGGCTTTCGCCTGGTCATCGAGACCCTGATCAACGGCCCTGGCCACCATTTCCTGGGTGGGCGTTCCCAGGTCGCTCCAATCATCCGCCCGGATCAGACG
>Ga0316194_10002000_pt1 | contig 14226 bp, 11 predicted proteins | sample CroRivsedime1_MG_FD_204936 | JGI IMG/M metagenome (GOLD analysis project Ga0316194, IMG submission 204936) | Coastal sediment microbial communities from Maine, United States - Cross River sediment 1 | ecosystem: Environmental > Aquatic > Marine > Coastal > Sediment | place: USA: Maine...
AGAGCAGTCAAGGGTTCTCGTTGTGTCTCATCCCGTCTACGACTACTTTGCTCGGGGTTACGGTCTGAATATAAGAAGTGTACACTGGGAGCCTGACGAAATACCAACGACTGCACAGATGGTGGAACTTCATACCATTCTGAAAGACCACCAGGCAAAATGGATGATCTGGGAGGGCGAACCGGCAAAGGAAGCGGTTGAAAGACTGAAAACAATCGGTATTCAGAGTGTAGTGTTTGATCCCTGTGGTAATGCACCAAATCAGGGAGATTTTATGAGTGTGATGCGGCAAAACATTGAGAATCTCAAAGAAGTTTTTCCACAATCGAGATGGTGACTCGAAAACCTGAGGAGAAATCGAATGGGTAGAACACTGTTGAAAGGGTTGCTCACTGCTTTCCTGGTCACCGTTCTTTTGCTGTGCAGTCAAAACAGTTTTGCGGGAGGGTTTTACCTTCCGGAGATTGCCACCCCGGGCAGTGTGGGCACCGCAGGAGTGGCCAATGTTACCAACGTGGATGATGCCTCCTCGGCCATTACCAATCCTGCCGGCATGACCTATCGGAAAAATGACGAAGTTCAGGCGGGGATGGAGGTCCTTATCCCCGTTAACAAATTCGACTCTGAGATCGCCACAGCTGGCGGTAGTGACGGCGGAAATGCCGGCGTGCCTGCTGTCATCCCGGGTCTCTTTGTGGTGAAAGGGCTCAATGATAATCTGAAGTTGGGTTTCTCAGTTGCTGCTGTTGCCGGAGGTGGACTGGACTACGGTGAGAATTTTGTTGGCCGCTATCAGGCTTACAAGGCTGCACTTCAGACTGTGGGGGCTGGGCCTTCATTGGGTTACAAAATAAACGACATGATGTCAATCGGTGCTGGTGTCTACATGCTCTACACGACTTTTAATCAAAAGATCGCCGTAAATCAGTCATTTTTCGGTGCCAATGACGGCACAGTACATTTTGACGACATTGATGACATTAGCTATCAGTGGACTGCCGGTCTGATTTTCCAGCCCACTGATAGCCTTCTCTTTGGTTTTACCTATCTGAGTGAGGCCGATGTCGATTTGTCTGGAGACCTCAAGACCAGCGGCCTCCAGGGTGCATTTCAAAACCTTCTCGGAAATGCGGACTCGATTACCGTTGATTTCGACCTTCCGGAATCTTTTAGCTTCGGCCTGAGATACAGGGCCACGGATAAGCTGACTCTGTTGGCGGATTCTAACTATCAGAGGTGGTCGCAGTTTAGTCAGACAAATGTAAGAATAGATGTTGGCCCTGCAGGGGAGACCATTGTTACCGGGTTTGATCGTGACTGGAAGGACACCTGGCATGTGGGCGGTGCTTTCAAATACCACCTGGGTGAAAACCATCTTGTTGCCATGGGCATATCCTATGACAGTTCGGTGGTGACCAATAAAGACCGCACAGCAGACTTGCCTTTGGATGAGCAGTTCAGGGTCGCAGCAGCTTTTGGTAAGGATAACCCAATTGGCTTGAGCTATAGCTTTAGTACATCTTGTGTCTATTTTGGCGAAGGCAAAATGGATCAAACCAGACAGGGAGAGCGCTTCAAAGGTGAGTTCGATACCAACTATTTAGTTTTCATAGCTGCGTCTGTCAATTACAAGTTCTAGTATATGCAAAATTTTGTGTATCCCCGACCTGAACGAGGACTTTTGATAACTGCTATAGATGTTAAGTCCTCCAAGTCTGCGAAAACTTCACATATGCTGATCATATCTTCAGTTTTAGAAAAGTTAAGATATTGGCAAGATATGTGAACTTCTCGATTCCAAATATTTACCACAGTATTTTGCGCTAAGGATTCCCACCTAGTAGGTACTCATATCTTTAGTGAGTGGATGGCCGCTGCATTCCCTGCTGAGGTTCTAATCGATCTACTTGGCATGGTTTCAGTGGAGGAGGGGCTTGCTCATCAAAACCTATCTTTGAAGCAAATCAAAGCGTGGGTTGTCCCCAAAATCTACCGAGATACGCCCACTTTCACCTCCCTTGCAATTCCACCTTTCATACAATAAACTTGGCTTATCTTTCTCAGCCGTTAAATAGCATCAGGCATCCTCTATTAATGCTAGTTTCTTGCAGTTACATGGAAATTTTCCAAGGGTGATGATCAGGAAAGACAAATATAAAACGAAAGCACAAGTCATGAGTGAAAGATCGTTCTTCAAATGGGTTCGCAAACTGTCGATATCCAAGGGAAAACGATAAAAAAGAATACGTTTCCGGCTTTCAACATAACAAACATCCTTTTCCTTTTGCTCTTCCTGGGACTCAACCTGAACGGATGTGGCCCAGACGAGTCTGGAGAATATGAAGGTTCAATAGAGAACTTGAAAATAGGCATAGACAAGTATGTATGTGATTTTTATGGGCTTCTTTTCCTGGCGGAAATTGAAGGGTTTTTCAATAACCAGGGGCTTGAAATTATCTTAAAAGGCGCCAGTCACTGGAATCATCTGAGACAGGGAGGTCGATGAACCATGGAAACACATGGTGAAGAGACTGCGAAAAACAGTATCCGAACTCCTCGGGCAATGCGACTCGCCTTGGTCCTCCTCGTTCTTTCTACCTGGCTAGTGTTCAGCGCCTCATCTTATGCCTCGGAGTCTAGCGAAATGAAACGGGTTCTTGTGTTGTACTCGTTCAGATACGGACTGGTCGCGAGCGAGCTCCTTGATTTGAACGTCATCGTGAGGCAAGGCATCCGAGAGACCCTCAAAGGGGCTATGGGGGGCCGCCTTGCGCTCTACAGCGAACGTATGGAGGCGTCAGAGCTGCCCGAAGATCGCTACTTCGAGAAGTTGCGGGATGAGTATCGAAGGAGGTACGCGGGTCAGCGGATTGATCTCATCCTTGTGGTGAACTTTCGGGGCCTGACCTTCTTGATCAGACATGGTGAGGAGATCTGGCCGGATACCCCAATCGTATTCTGTGGTGTCGATATGGGCCGCCGGGAACAACTGAAGCAACTGAAGCAACTGAACCCGAATATAACCGGCGTTATCCAAGACTCCAAGAAGAGGGACATTGTGGAGACGATTTTCGAAATCCATCCTGACACTCGCCGGGTTGCGGTGGTCATGGGTACGTCTGAGACCGATCAATTCATTGGACGCCTGTATCGGGAGGTATTTCGTGATTATGAAGACAAAATTGAAATTATCTATATGGACGATCTTGGATTCGAAAAGATGCTGGAAAGAGTGGCGAATCTACCCTCGAATTCGATCGTCCTCTACGCAACCCTGATCATGGACGGCGATGGAAAGCCAGCACCCATGAATGCACTGCCCCTCGTGTCCCGCGCGTCAAGCGTCCCAGTCTACGGCGAGCTTGATGCCTATGTAGGCCACGGGATTGTGGGGGGGCGGGTCAACAGTTTCCAGGGGCAGGGCACCGCTGCTGCAGAGTTGGGACTGCGTATTTTGGCAGGAGAAAGGCCCGAAGACATCCCTGTCCAAAAGAAGTACTTGAATGTCAGTCTTTTTGACTGGCGTCAACTCAAGCGATGGGGCATATCTGAAAGTGACCTGCCCCAGGGAAGCATCGTCCGCTACCGGGACCCAACATTCTACGAGATCTATAAATGGTACATCTGGGGCGGCATCTCCCTGCTTCTGTTCGAGACGTCACTGATTGCTTTTTTATTGATTAACCGTTCCAGGCGTCTGCGGGCGGAGCGGAAGCTACAACGGACACATTATGAACTGACGGATATGTTTACAGAATTAAAGGAATCCAGCGTTGAATTAAAAAACGAAATTACTGAACGGAAACAGATCGAAAAAGCACTCAAGGAAAGTGAACATCGCTTAAAAGAGACCATGGTATCCCAAGCTTCTCTGCAGCACGAGGTGAGGCATCTGGATCGTGTGGCGACCATGGGCACTCTTTCAGCCGCCATAGCACACGAAATTAACCAGCCGCTGACAGCCATTTTGAGCAATGCCCAGGCTGCACTCCGGTTCCTTAATAGTGAGCGGCCCGATCTCGGCCAAGTAATGGAGGCGCTGCACGATATAGTCTCGGATGACAAACGTGCCGGAGAAGTGATTCGGCGGCTGCGGAGAATGCTCAAGAAAGAGGAACTTAAGAGCGAGGCGTTGGAAGTCAATGACGTTATCAAAGAGATTATCAACATAATCCATAGCGAGGTAATCATCAAGAATGCCTCGATTGTGATGGATCTCAAGGCGACGATTCCCCCTGTTTATGGCGACCGGATTCAGATTCAGCAGGTTCTTCTCAATTTACTTGTAAATGCGTTGGACGCAATGACAAGTCAACCCGCAGAAACCCGGGAGGTTCGTATATCCACCCGGGCTGGAGAAGCTAACAGCATTCTCGTTAGTGTGAGTGATTCAGGACCAGGGATAGACGGTCACAACCTCGAGGAGATCTTTGAGACATTCTACACGACCAAGACAACAGGAATGGGCATGGGACTTCCCATCAGCAGATCCATTATCGAAAAGCACAACGGTCGCATCTGGGCTTCAAATAACCCTGAAGGAGGGGCCACGTTTGCCTTTACCTTGCCGATTGTCAAGCACGATGCTTTGTGAAATAAACTGTCCAGACTTCCAAGAAGGAGTATTAACAAACTATGACAGCGGAAAACTCTATTGTCTTTGTTGTGGATGACGACCCATCCGTTCGTAAGAGCCTGGAGCGACTCATCAAGTCTGCCGGGCTTGCCGTCGTAACCTTTGCCACTGCCCATGAGTTTCTAGATCGTCACTCCCATAAAGGACCCTCCTGTCTTGTCCTCGATGTAAAAATGCCTGGCCTCAATGGTCTGGAACTACAGGAAAAACTTCTATCCCAAAAATATGCCATGCCTATTATCTTCATTACCGGTCATGGCGATATACCCATGAGCGTGAAAGCAATAAAGAAGGGTGCAATTGATTTCCTGAGCAAACCATTTGACGAAAAAGACCTTCTTAATGCCATACATGAGGCCCTTAAGAGAGATTCGAAGGCGCGGACTGTACGGGACGAACGGGAGCATATTCACCGACGCCTGGAATCGCTGACACCAAGAGAATACGAGATCTTAACACATGTGATTACTGGTATGCTGAATAAACAGATTGCCTATGCCCTGAACATTAGTGAAAAAACCGTTAAGGTCCACCGCGCACGCGTTATGGATAAGATGGGCGTGGATTCCGTGGCCGAACTCGTGCGGCTCACAGAGAAAGTGGGCATCAAACCCGCAGAGGTGCTCCTCTAGCTCTTTATCAGATCCCCTAACCTTCCTTCACCCCATGTCTCGAACCGACCTCCCCTTATTGGACCAAAGTCTAATGGACTAAAGTCCAATATCTTTTTCTTTTTCGCTCAGCTACATAACATCGAGGCGAGGAGTCATCCTTAGTCGTAAGCAGGAAGGAGCCCGGCTGTGGGAGAAGGAACCAAACCGATCATTTACATTGTAGATGATGACGAATCTGTGCTCAGGGCGATGAAACGGCTGATTTCCTCAATGGACATGGACGTACAGACTTTTGCATCGGGGCGAGAATTCCTTGACTCCGGCTATAGAGATCAGAATGCATGTCTGATTGTCGATGTCAAAATGCCTGGCATGAGCGGCATGGAGCTTCAGCAAAAGCTTGTGGCCAAAGGCTCTAAACTGCCGGTGGTTTTCGTCACTGCGTTTGACACCGAGGAAGTGCGAGATGGAGCCAAAAAGGCCGGTGCAGCCGGATATTTTCGAAAGCCTGTTGACGACCAGGCACTGCTTGACTCGATCCAGTGGGCTTTGAGCAATCAGCCCTCTTGAAGGAACATGATCCCACACTCAAGTTTGGTGTTTTATTCTCCATAAGAACGATCAGTTGAATAGCTATGGAGTCCTAAGACACCATTTTCGACCGTCAGATTTCTGGAAAGGAGGTGTAAGCAAAAGACGTTGGCAAAGGATTCATCTGTGAACAGTCCCATCGGGAACAATCCCAAATAATAAGGAGTGGAAAAATGAAGTACGGCAGCAAGAAAGAAGCGAAGAAGTGGGCAATGGAAACCCTTCGGGGAGGTCTAGTAGCCACAATTCCTACGCCCTTCCACGACGACTCAATGGAGATTCATGAGCAGGACACGAGAAACCTTGTCCGGTACTGTATCGACACGAAAAACGATGCCATCTTCATCACGGGCAATGTGGGCGAGTTTTATTCCATGACGCTCGAAGAGCGGAAAAGGTTCGCCGAGATCGTGATCGATGAAGCAGGTGGGGAAATTCCCGTCATTGTCCAGACAGCTCATCATTGCGCGAGGGACTGCATCGATCTCTGTCGGCACGCCGAAGAGGCCGGGGCCGATTTGGTGGCGATCCTCTCGCCGTATTTCCAGGCTGCCACGGATGAGGCCGTGGAAGAGTGGTGGCATTATGTGACCGACCATTTTGATATCGGTGCCGTGTTCTACGATAGCCCCCTGTCCAAACTGGTCACCGCGCAAACCCTTGGCCGGATTGCACGGGAGATCCCCAACATTGTTGGCGTCAAAGACGGCCGTCCCGACCAGATGTGGTGTTGGGAAGCCGAGCGGGAAGCCAATTATGAAATCTGGGTTAGCAACCCACTGGAAGATCACTGGCCCTATGAAATGCGGATCATGAAGAATCCGGTCCTGTGCTGCGCCTGGCACATGTATCTCCTGCAGGAACCGGGAAACACTCCCATTCGCGACTACACCGACCTGATTATGGCCGGCAAGTGGGAAGAGGGGTTGAAGAAATACGACGAGATCGAGCCAGGACGGCAACTGCTGAACGATTTCTTCTGGCACAACTACCGTCGCGGTGTCTATGTCGTGGGCTTCTGGAAGTACTGGATGGAGCTCAAGGGTGTCATCAGTGGACACAAGGTGAGGACGCCATTGCTCAACATGACCAAGGAGGAAGAGGAGTGGCTGGAGGGACGGTTTAAGATGCTGCAAGAAGGAATCCATCCGAGGAGCAAAGGCGAGTTGCTTCCCTATCCATTACAGCAGGGAGGCGTTCCGTCAGGACGTATTGGGTTATAAGGACGAGGATCGTCAGAAAGTTGACCTGGAGCCGTGGGGGAGTTCGCCTCCCGCGGCTAGAGAATGGACTGCAATCATGTGAACTATGTACGCGGTCGGTTTTTGCTGTCAGGGTCCTTCATGGCTTGGACGGCAACTGTCTGGAACCGCCGAACTACTGGAAGGAGGTCCGGATTCGATGCAGCTTGGCGCAGTAGACGTATTGATGGTCTTTCTCGTCACCATTGGACCGCTGAAGGCAGCTATCGTGTACACGACGCTGACGGCCGACGCCGATCCCGGCTTCAGGCGCAGCGTGGCGATCAAGACCGTGGTGACGGCAACCGTCGTGGCCATCCTCTTTGTGGTTGCAGGCGAGTTCTTGCTGAAGGTGTTTCACGTGTCGGTGCCCGCATTGAAGATCGCGGGTGGCCTGATCCTGCTGTTGTACGCCCTTAGCATGGTGATGGGCGACGAGTCAAACCAAGGCGATCATGCCGTCACCGCACAATCAACCGATATCGGGATTTACCCACTGGCTATGCCGTTGATGGCCACGCCGCAGGGTATTGTCGCCATCGTTACGATAACGGCCACAACCACGAGCATCAACGAGGTGCTGCTTGTTGCCGGGCTGATACTCGGAATCATGGCGTTCAACTTCGTCTTCTTACTCGCTGCACACCGGATCATTAGCGTGATCGGCCCATCGGCTCTACAAATTGTGGCGCGCATCGTGGGGTTGCTGCTGGTGGCCCTTGCGGTCCAGCTAATGATCTGGGGCCTTGGCGATCTCGGCGTCTTGTCGCCAATGCCTGTCGGAGCCTAAAAGCTGGTTAGAAGGGGGTGCCCCTGTGGTCCTTGTTTACTAGATCCGTTCAATACTCGTCGCCCCTATCTACGACAAATTGGCCGCTCCCGAATGACGGAGACACTTAGCCTCACGTTCCAGATGATGGTTGTACTTGGACTGCTAGTGCTGACGATCGTCCTATTGGGCTTCGAGATTCTTCGTGTGTGCGCGTTTTCGCGTTTCTTGCAGAACGTGGGCTCGGCCGGCAGGGGGAGTAGCTCAACATGACCACACCAGAGAAAAGCCGGTCCAATCCCCGGGAGTTCCTCCGCTCAATGCTCCCGATCATAGCCTGGCTGCCGAGTTACAAGCGCGCCTGGCTTCGGACGGATATCATGGCCGGGCTGGCCGTCTGGGCGATGACGGTTCCCCAGGCCCTCGCCTACGCCGGGATCGCCGGGGTGCCGCCGGTCTACGGCCTCTATACCGTGCCGCTGGCGATGGTGGCCTACGCCTTCTTCGGCACCTCGCGCACCCTGTGCGCGGGCCCCGAATCCGCAATTGCTATCATCTCGGCGGTGACAGTGGGTGCGCTGGCGCTGGGGAACCCAAACGAATTCATTGCGCTAACCTCGTTGCTCGCGCTCGTCGTCGGCGTCCTCTTCCTGCTGTTTGGCCTTCTGCGACTGGGGTGGCTCGCCAACTTCCTAGCGCAGCCGGTGCTACAGGGCTTCATCCAGGGCATAGCCCTCATTGTAATCATCGGCCAGGTACCAACTCTTTTCGGGACAGAAGCAACATTCGCGCAGCTGGTAGAAAACATGCGCAACTTGCCGCAGCTGATCGGTCTAAAGGTAGACTACACTGGCTTCTTGCTACAGTCGTGGGCGGTCCTGGCGACGCTCGGGAAGGCCCACCTTCCCACGACGGCCGTCGGGGTCGGAGCCCTGGCGTTGCTCTTTGCATTCAAGTTCTTTCGGCCGAACGCACCTTCGGCGCTGATCGCCGTCATCCTCAGCGTTCTGGCCGTTTCGGTCCTGGGCCTCGCTGATCGCGGCGTCAGTGTGATTGGCGAGGTGGAGACTGGAATGGTCGCCATGGCCGTACCGGCGGTGAGCATCGATAAGGTGGTAGCCCTCCTGCCTGGCGCATTGGCAATCGTGCTGCTTGGTTACTCGGTCTCCCTCGGCGTAGCCGCCGTAGGCGCGCAGACGACTGGAGAGAAGATCGATTCGAACCAGGAGCTGGTGGGGCTCGGTGTTGCAAACCTGGGGGCGGCATTCAGCTCTGGTTTCGTGGTATGTGGCAGCCTGTCACGGGGGTCGGTGATCCTACGGGCGGGCGGCAAAACCCAGATTGTATGCCTCATCAATGCCGGTCTTGTCGTCCTGACGCTCGTCTTCGCGCTACCGCTCTTTTTCAAGCTACCCAAGGCGACGCTGAGCGCCATTGTGATCCAGGCGCTGTCCGGCCTGCTAAATTTCGCCTACTTTCGACGGCTGCTTCGAATCAACCGAGAGGAGTTCGCCTATGCGATGGCCGCGCTGTTCGGCGTACTCTTGCTGGGCATCCTCCAGGGCGTGGCGCTGGGAGTTGTGCTGGCCCTTGTCGTTCTCATCCGTCGCGTGAGCCGCCCTGCCACGGCGGTACTCGGCCGTCTGCCAGGAACGGACGGTTATCGCGATATCGACGTCCACCCGGAGGCCGAAGCGCTCCCGGGGCTGCTGATCTTCCGTTTCGACGCCCCGGTCATCTTTCCTAATGTCGGCTACTTTGCCGACGAGGTGCGGCGGCTTATCGCCGAGGCGGCAACGCCCATACGCGAGGTGCTGATCCCCGCCCAGCAAATCAACCAGCTCGACTCGACCGGCGCCGACCAACTAGCAAAGCTGCAGGCCGAGCTACTGGCAAAAGGGATCGCCTTCTCTTTCGCGGAGGCGAAGAGCGCGTTGCGGGAGGCGATGGGCCGGACCGGTCTGGAAGAAAAAATCGGTGCCGACCACTTCTACGAGTCCATCGAGGACGGCGTCCAGGCGTTCTTTCAGCGCCAAGAACATCAGGTAAGGCTTTAGAATAATAAATTGCAGTGGAGGCAACTATGTCTCTTGAGATGTGGATAACAACGCTAATCCTCGTTGGGGTATTTGGCTTTCTCATTAAAAGCAAGGTACCGCCAGTGGCGATTTTTGTAGGAGCGTTGGCCTTGACCATTACATTTCGCCTAGTGCCACTGGAAGAGAGTCTTAAAGGTTTTTCCAACCAGGGAGTGTGGACGATCGCCGCGCTACTCATGGTTGCCGCAGGCATGTATCGCACCGGCGCTATCACCTTGATCACCGAAAAGCTCATAGGCCAGCCCAAAAACTTGATCGCTGCCCAGATGAAAATTTTGCCACCAGTGGCGCTTGGGAGCGCTTTTCTAAACAACACACCACTGGTGGCAATGTTCGTTCCAGTGATCCGTGACCTGTCGCGGACCTTTAGACTGGCCGCCACCCGGCTCTACATCCCACTGAGTTATGCCTCTATCCTGGGAGGTACCTGTACGCTTATCGGATGTGCAACCAACCTGGTAGTGGCCGGCATGGTTATTGACCTTCTTTCGAAAAATGACCCAAACACGCCTCCTTTGAGGGAAATCGGTATGTTTGATCTCACCTATGTCGGACTTCCCGCCACAATCGCGGGCATAGCTTTCCTGATGCTGACCAGCCGGTTCTTGTTACCCGCACCCCAAAAAACAGAGGAGGTTGGGGATTCTGAACGTTTATACGGTTCGGAGTTCAGGGTTCCCCTGGAATCGTCCTCGATTGGCAAGAATCTGGGGCAACTTGGCTACCTCAAACCTGTCGGGTTTGAACTTGTGAAATTAGAGAGGCAGGACGGTACAGAGGCAAAGATGGAGGCAGGAACCAGATTAAAAGCAAAAGATGTGTTGGTCTTTTCAAGTAATCTTGAATCGCTGCCTGATATCTGGGATACTAGCGGTTTAGAACCGGTCTATGGCGTACATGTCACTGAGTTGGAGTCCGAGCGGTTCACTCGCCGACTGGTCCAGGCGACCGTGTCGCGAAGGGCTCCTGCAATTGGAAGGAAAATCTCAGAGTTACCTCCTCCAGAAAGCTCTGTCAAGGCGCCAATAGTTGCGGTTTCAAGGTATGGGAAGCCTCCTCACGGGCCTCTTTCGGATGTCCGGTTAGAAGCAGGTGATATCGTGGTCCTCGAAGTCGATGAGACTTTCTTCAATGAGAACCTGAAGGAGGAAGCGTTCTCTATGACAAGGCGTCTGAGCGGTGCCCGAGTTAAGAGGTATGATCGCGCTCTAGCGGCAGCCCTGATCACAGTAGCTATGGTTGTGGTGGTGGCTTTGGGTTGGATGAGCATGTTGAACGCAGCACTTCTTGCTACTGGTGGCATGCTACTCACAGGCTGCTTGACCTTCCAGAATGCGGGGAGCAGCATTGCATTTGCAAATCTGGTCATCATCGCCAGTGCCATTGGGCTAGAGGCAGCAGTAACGGGTAGTGGTCTCTCGGGAAAAATAGCCGATCTTATGGCTTTGATTGGAGGAAAAAACCATTATATTGCTCTCACCGTGGTTTTTCTGGGTTGTATTCTTATGGACACGATGATCACCAACGTGGCCTCGGCTGTGTTCATGTTCCCCATCGCCATGGCAATGGCCAGTGATTTAGGGGTAAACGGAATGCCTTTTGCGATTACAGTCATGGTCGGCGCTTCGTGCAGTTTTATCTCGCCCATGGGTTACCAAACAAATCTTATGGTCTACGGTCCTGGTGGATACAAATTCACCGATTTCGTAAAGATCGGGGTGCCGATGACAATTGTTGTGGGCATTGTTATTCTGGTTCTCATTCCCATGGTCTGGCCATTTTAGTGATGATCTTGGAACTGAAACATTGCACCCCATGAAGGTATCAGATCATATGAACAAATACCCATCACAACACAGTTGCTGCGAGAGAGTTACCTTGCCCATGTGGTTCCACAAAACAGATCAGGTTAGCAACCAGTGAGACGCTTGAATGGTGTGAAACGAAGGGGAAGTATTAAGGAGGGATGGGCAAGGCAAGACAGAGTTCTCGAAGGGCTACTCTAACGAGGAATAGCCCTCTATTCCTGTTTGTCTGCGGTTTTGTCCTCATTGCCTGGCTGGTAGGCAGGCATGTAGCGAAAAAATCAAGGTGATAGGCTCTGGCCTTTAATGTTTCCACCAGCTCAGTGAGATGTCCGATTTTAGTTCTTATTTAGCCGTTAGGACAGCAGGCTGAATTTTAGTTTTTCAACCAAAACCTGAGGATAAACCAAATGGACAGAGTACTTTTGAAATGGTCGTTCACTGTTTCCCTTGTCACCATTTTTTTACTGTTCAGTCAAAACACCTTTGCAGGAGGGGCTTACCTTCCGGAGATTGCCACCCCGGGCAGTGTGGGCACCGCAGGAGTGGCGAATGTTACCAACGTTGATGATGCCTCCTCGGCCTTCACCAACCCTGCCGGCATGACCGCTTTGGAAGCTGATGGTGTCCAGGCGGGGATGGAGGTCCTTATCCCCGTTATGAAATTCGACTCTGACATCGCCACAGCAGGTGGCAGCGACGGCGGCAATGCCGGCCAGCCAGCTGTCATCCCGGGTCTTTTCGTGGTGAAAGGGCTCAATGAGAATCTGAAATTGGGTTTCTCAGTTGCTGCGGTTGCCGGAGGTGGGCTGGATTACGGTGAGAATTTTGTTGGCCGCTATGCGGCTTATAAGGCTGTACTTCAGACTGTGGGGCTCGGCCCTTCCCTGGGTTACAAAATAAACGATATGCTGTCCATCGGTGCCGGTGTCTACATGATAAATACGACTTACAATCAGAAGACCGCGGTCAATCAGTCATTTTTCGGTGCCAATGACGGCACAGTGCAATTTCAGGACATTGATGACATTGGCTATCAGTGGAATGCCGGTATAATTTTCCAGCCCACCGATAGACTTCTTTTTGGTTTTACCTACCTGAGTGAGGCCGATGTAGAATTGTCTGGAGACCTCAAAACCAGTGGTCTTCAGGGTGCATTTGATAACCTTCTTGGCGATGCAGATTCGATTACCGTCGATTTCGACTTTCCCGAAGCGTACACATTCGGCCTGAGGTACAGGGCCACGGATAAGCTCACCCTGTTGGCGGATTCTAACTACCAGAGGTGGTCGCAATTTAGTCAGACCAATGTGAGAATAAATGTTGGCCCTACAGGTGATGTGGTGATAACTGGTTTTGACCGCGACTGGAAGGATACCTGGCATGTGGGCGGTGCTTTGGCTTACGACTTTGGTGAAAACCACCGTGTTGCCATGGGTATATCCTACGACAGTTCGCCGGTGAGTAATAATGATCGCACAGCAGATTTGCCTTTGGATGAGCAGTTCAGGGTCGCAGCAGCTTACGGCAAGGTGAACCCAATTGGCCTGAGCTACAGCTTTAGTACATCATATGTCTATTTCGGTGAAGGCAAAATGGATCAGACTGTCCAGGGAGAACGCTACAAGGGTGAATTCGATACCAACTATTTGGTTTTCATAGCTGCGTCTCTCAAATACGTGTTCTAGACTGTACGAAATTTTGTGTATCCCCGACTTGAACGAGCTGTTCGTTCTCGAAAAGGTTAATTTCAAATATGTTTGGTTATCCACAATCAAAAGGGAATAGAGCATTTGCAGGTCAGTTGAGGTGTCCTAGGTAAGCAAGGGTAGACTTGGATACTTACTCAAGGACTGTTTGCTCAGTTTCCCAGACCTAGAGGGAAGTAGAATCATGAAGCGAAGCAAGATGAAAGTATTATGATTGGCGATGATTATTGGATTGATCATGCCAGGGCTGATTGGGACAAATGTTTTAGCCGCTGAACTTGTTTATGAACAAGTTCCTGTACAAAGGGTTAGGGTAATAAAAGAGGTTGTGAAAAATGCGGATAATTTCATTGTTTTGTTCGATGCTTCAGGCTCCATGCAGGATCCGTATAAAAAAACAGGCATGAAGAAAATTGATATTGCGGAGACAATGTTCAAGGGTAGAGCCTCACGAGTCCCGGAGCTAGATTGGAACGCCGGCTTGTATTTGTACACTCCGTGGAAAGCCTTCTACGTCGTCGTATTGAGAAGTGGCGTCCTACAGAATAAAACATGTGGACGTACTCCTGGGGACTTCCGTTACCCTCAAGACTTATTAGTCTTTAAACTTGTAATACAACAGCAAGTGGGTTCACTAAACGAGGCACCAGTACCCTCAGAGTTTACTTATCATACTTAAATGCACACTCTACCCCTCGAGAGTCAGCTACCAAATATAGTAGTCGCCCCGAAAAGGTCTGATTAAACATATCTGCTATGTAT
>Ga0316194_10002001_pt1 | contig 14226 bp, 13 predicted proteins | sample CroRivsedime1_MG_FD_204936 | JGI IMG/M metagenome (GOLD analysis project Ga0316194, IMG submission 204936) | Coastal sediment microbial communities from Maine, United States - Cross River sediment 1 | ecosystem: Environmental > Aquatic > Marine > Coastal > Sediment | place: USA: Maine...
CAGAGATCACTCAGGGTTCAGGCTGCACCCAGGACTGATTGAAGCGGCCTGCCAATTGTTGCACTGCTGCGAAACCATCGAGACCGCCGCTGGCATGGCCGAAACCGGGGCTACCTTTGTGCCATTCTCCGTCGAGCGTTATCGCGTATCCAGTCGAACTCGCGATGCGGATCCGGCCTGGTGTCACGCGGTGCTGCGCCATATCGGTCGGAGCGACGTGGTGGGCGATCTGACCATTCTTGCAGGGGATGGCAGTACCCTCGCTCGGATCGAGGGATTCTGCCTGCGTCCGATCGCACGGAGCTCGCTTGAGGCCGCAAATCGCGGGTTTGCGCCTGACGGTGGTGTGCAGAGGTATGAGCGCGTACTGCCTGCGGCACGCGCGCAAACAGAGGACACTTCATCGACGGGCCCCGAAGCGCTGCTCGGTTATCTTATGCGCGAGTGCGCGCGCCTTTCAGGACACGATGTGTCGCAGATTACGCCGGACACCGGCTTTGTGGCATTGGGTCTGGATTCCATCGCAGCGATAATGCTGGTCAATGGTGTGAAGCAGGACCTTGGCATCGACGCCCACGTGGTTCAGGTGCTGCGCAGCTCGTCCATGAGTTCCCTGGCCAGAATCATCGCCGCCGAGTGCGGCCACTCGAAACCCGGCGCTTGAGTGTGCCGATGGTTTGCCGATCGGACCCATGTTTTCCAGTCTCTGTGCGTTTCTCCGCCTATTACAACCATCATTTCGAGTGGTGCCACTGATATGGGATATAGTTGGGCTTCAGGAAGCGCAAGGGGAGCAGCATGTCCGTCATTGCCTGGAATGATGATTACAACGTCAACGTCGAGGTCATCGATACCCAGCATCGAAAACTCCTGGAACTGGTCAGGAACCTTCACTCGGCCGTAGGAGCACGCATCGACAAGGACAGTCTCAAGGATTTGCTTGTCGAGCTGGTTGAGTTTACCGACATACATTTTGCCACCGAAGAGCAGTACATGAAGGAGTATGAGTTCCCCGGTTACGATGCCCATTGCAAGGAACACAAGATGCTGCTCCGCCATATGCACGACTTGGTGGAGCGGGTGTCCAGCGGGAATTACCCGACTTTCTACTCTGACTACGATGTGTCCAACGACTGGGCCCTGGTGCACATAGCGCAGTTCGATAAAGCGCTTGGCCAGTTCCTGAATTCGAAAGGTGTGTACTGAAGTTCAGAATTCGAATCGACCGCTGGGCGTTGGGACGGCGAATGCCATCGCTCTGCGCCGGTCTTCCCTAGGGAAGGTCTGAACAATTGCTGCGATCGCGCCGGTGTCTTTGCGCTTCCTCGTACAAGGCGCACCGAGCGAAGTTGGCTTGCTGCCAATGAGCGAGGTGCAACGCGGTACGAGGTGCGCAAAGGCCCGGCCCCGCTGGGGTTTCGCCCACAAGGGCACATCTGCCGCGTTTCCCGGCTTGGCCATAGATTGATTATGGCGCTGCGCCGGGTGCCTCGCATCTGCGCCCTTGTGGACCGAAACGCGATTCGTATCAATTGTTCAGACCTTCCCTAGAGGAACTGCCGATTCTGCATGCAATGGAGCGCCAGCCCCATGCCGTTCCCTTTGTCACAGCCACCGATCTGACTGAGCATGCAGAGCGTTTACTGGACCCGGCTTGCGTCTATCTGTCCGTTGAGAACTACCTGATCCTCAACCTTGATCCGGACGGCACCAGCATTGAATTCCGGCGCATCGTCATCGATGCCGGGGCACGCGGTATCGGTCAGCCCGTAATTCGGCATATGGAGTCGTTTTGTCGGAGCGAGCTCGGAGCATCGAGGGTCTGGCTTGACGTCTATCATGACAACGAAAGAGCCAGGCACGTTTACGAGAAACTGGGGTTCAGCCGCTTCCGTGAACAGAACTTCGGCGGTCGTTTGCTGATCTATTACCAGAAGCGTCTTTGACCAGCGGTCTGCCTGCGGATCTTCCTACGCAGGCACTGCGCACCTATGTCGATCCGGGCGATGGTCGCGGTTCGTTTTGCCCAACAGGTTGGGATTGCGCCACGCACGGAAACTTGCTCAATTGTCCCAATCATTTCCAGTAAGGCACCCCACCCGTCATGGCTGTTATCACCAATATTGAGGACCTGCGGCGGATCTACCAACGCCGTGTGCCCAGGATGTTCTACGATTACACCGAGTCCGGAAGCTGGTCAGAGCAGACCTTCCGTGACAACACCACCGATTTTGCCCAGATCCGGTTGCGCCAGCGGATCGCCGTCGATATGACGGGTCGGACCACGGAAAGTGAAATGATCGGCGAGCGGGTCGCCATGCCGGTGGCCCTTGCGCCGGTTGGGCTGACCGGTATGCAACATGCGGACGGGGAGATTCTGGCCGCCCGCGCCGCGGAAAAGTTCGGGGTGCCTTTCACCCTCTCGACCATGTCGATCTGTTCTATCGAAGACGTGGCCGAAAATACGAGCAAGCCGTTCTGGTTTCAGGTCTACACACTGAAGGACGATGATTTCATGCGTCGTCTGTTTGACCGCGCCCGTGCCGCCAACTGTTCGGCCGTGGTCATCACGGTGGACTTGCAGGTGCTGGGACAGCGCCACAAGGACCTCAAGAATGGCCTCAGTGCGCCACCAAAACTGACTGCGGCCTCCGTTGCCAACATGATGACCAAAGTGCGTTGGGGCCTGGGTATGCTCGGCACCAAGCGCCGTTTTTTCGGCAACATCGTCGGCCATGCCAAAGGGGTGAGCGATCCCGGTTCCCTGAGTTCCTGGACGGCGGAGGCCTTCGACCACGGCCTGGACTGGGCGCGAGTCGCAGAGTTGATGAAGATGTGGGGCGGTAAAGTCATCCTGAAGGGCATCTTGGATGTGGAGGACGCCAGAAAGGCCGCTGATCTGGGCGCGGACGCAATCGTGGTTTCCAATCATGGTGGGCGGCAGTTGGATGGTGCGCTCAGCTCTATCCGGACCCTTGAGAACATCGTGGATGCCGTCGGAGACCGGGTTGAGGTCCATTTCGACAGCGGTATCCGCTCCGGTCAGGACGTGCTCAAGGCGCTGGCGCTTGGGGCCAAGGGTTGCATGATCGGGCGCTCCTACGTCTACGGTTTGGGCGCCATGGGTGAGGCGGGGGTGACCAAGGCCCTGGAGGTGATCCACAAGGAGCTGGACACCTCCATGGCGCTGTGCGGACGCCGGGATGTCAAGACACTGGATCGTGACATCCTGCTGGTTCCAGAGGATTTCTCAGGCCGATGGGCCTGAGCTGTAGAGAGGCTGGGCCGGTGAGGGGAGTGGGACTTGCCGGCCCCCTTTCGACACGTCCTTGAAGCCGTTGCATCGTGACCGAGCAGCGACTCCAAGGGCGTTTCCGGACGGCTCTCGGCGGGTTCGTACGCTGATTCAGGCTTCCATCAGGTCGGCTTCCACTATGTTGGTCGCAAATCCCTGGTAAACCTCTGCGATTTGCTTGGCCATGCTGTCTGGGAAGACATGGAAATCGCCCGATGCCAGCGCCGCGACAATCGCCTGCGGCACAAGCACTGCCGGCTCCGCAATCTCATCGAGCCCTGCGCTTTGCGCCATGTCGGTGGCGATCGGCCCGGGATGCACACTCAGCACACGGGTGCCCTGCTCCTTCAGCACGTCACGCAGGGCTTGGGTGATGGAGTAGGAAGCCGCCTTCGATGCCGAGTAGGTGGCGAAGCCGGCGAAGCTCTTCATCGATGCCACCGAGTTCAGTTGCACCAGCGCACCGCCGCCGTTGGCCTTGAGTATCGGAGCGAATGCCTGGGCGACCCGCATCAGGCCGTACACGTTGACGTCCATTTCCGCCTGCAATGCTGCGATGGCGTTAGCCGACAACGGTTGTTCGACATTCAGCATGCCCGCATTGTTGACGACGATCTCCACATCGCCCGCGTTTTTGGCCGCGGCGGTGATGGTATCGGGCCGATTCAGATCCATCAGTAACGGAACGACGCGGTCACCGTGAGTGGCGACCAGGGGTTCGAGTGAGTTCAGGTTCCGAGCGCCCGCATAGACCTTGCGCGCGCCGGCGCTCAAAAACTCCTCGACGATGCTTTTGCCGATGCCGCGATTGGCGCCGGTCACCAGTGCGACGCGATCTTTGACCGAGTTCATTATGGGTGTCTCCTGTTTGTGTACCGACTGGTACAGAATTGCAGTTCTTTACCGATCGGTACACAATGTCAAGCAGGATCCGGGAGCAGGAGCAGTTCAATGAGCGCAGGCCGAAAAAGGGCATTCGATCGGCAGCAAGCCCTGGACCAGGCAATGCACGTTTTTTGGGCCAACGGCTTTGCGGGCACATCGCTGAGCGACCTGACAACGGCGCTCGGTATCAACAAACCGAGTCTTTATGCGGCCTTTGGCAACAAAGAGCAGCTGTTCAATGCCGCCGTGGCACATTATATGAGCGATTACGGCCTGCCAAAGTTGCGCAGGCGGCTTGAGTCAGCCAACGAACCCTTGCAGGAACGCATTCGTGCCTATCTTTACGGCGTTGTGGACTTGGTCACGGATTCAGGTTCACCCCGGGGATGTTTGTTTGTCCGGAGCGCTTGTGAGGCCGGCGGGACGGCTGTGCCCCAGGACGTTTCGGCGAAGATCCGCCGTATGGGGCAGGAGAGCGAGGCGGCTTTGGTGGATATGCTTAAGGTAGAGCAGCGTCGAGGGAACCTGTCCGAGGACGTGTGTGCCGACGATACCGCCAGATTTATCATGTCCATCATTTACGGGCTTGCTGTCCTTGCGAAAAACGGCGATTCGAAGATCTCGTTGCGCGCGGTTGCGGATGTGGCGGTTGATGCCGTGCCGGTACCAGGGTGATGCCAGTGAGTGAAAGGAGACTGGGTGTTGTTGGGATACAGTAGTCGTTCGGATCGTACTAGGGAGCCTCTGATCTATTCGTGAACGTGCATGTTGGGACTGAACTGCACGGCTTCATCATTGCAAATCTTGGCAATAGAACAACTACTACCCGCGATCTGCCCCGCGATCTGCCCCTTGAATCTGCACATTTCACCCTTCAATCTGCTTTGTCCAGAATGAAGACCTTCCCTAGGGTATCGACCTCCAGGCGGATTCAGTCAGCGAGAAACAGAAGCGGTCTCGCACACTTCATTTGCGCATTGCATTCATCGAAAGAACCGCCGTCTTGAATACGTTCTCGGCGCTCGACTTCGGCCGGTACAGATTGGAACCCAAGCCGAACCCGTGTACGCCGGCACTGAGGTATTTTTCGAAATCGTCCGGTCCGATTCCACCAACCGCGCATATCTGGGTTTGCTCCGGAAGGGTCGCCAGAACGGCCTTGATCCCGGATGGCCCAATCAACGACGCCGGAAAGAATTTTAAGCCCGTTGCGCCCAACCGGATGGCCAGATGTGCTTCCGTGGCCGTGAATACACCCGGAAAGCTCGCCATCTCATGAAGCCTTGTGGCGCGTACCACATCCGGGTGGATGTTGGGCGACACGATTAGATTGCCGCCTGCGGCGTGGACGTTTTCCACGTCATCAACCGACAGAGCAGTCCCGGCGCCAATCAGGCAGGCATCCGAGGTATGGCGTCCTGCGACATCCACTGCGATCTCGATAGACGTGAACGGGTCTGGGGAATTCAAGGGAATCTCGATCGCCCTGAACCCGGCGTCGAGCAGCGCGACGACGATATCCTCTGTCTCGGGCGGGGTGATCCCGCGCAGGATCCCGATCAGTTTATGGTCAATGCAGTGCCAGATTTCGTCAGGTGTCACTCGTTTTCGTCCTAGTGGGCCATGCGGGGAGTTCGGTTATTCACAGAGTGCCGCTGATGAACCAAGGTAAGGCGCATACCGCAGGGAATGGCAGGCCCTTTCCAAGGGGTGCAACGCAACATTGGCTCATCAGCGACGCTCCCTCCAGGCCAGTCCACAAACCACGTTGAGCGCCTTACAGTCGCTGAAATTGGCCACGGCCAGTCCTGCGCTCGCGTGCCTTGCCAACCCGGATCGTGAACTGGCTGTGGGTTACCGAACTGCCCGCGTGGCCCACTAACAGCGTGTGGCCACGAATGCCCGCTTCGCCAGCGCGTTCATTCCCTTCACGTATTTTTGGGTCGACCAGCCGCAGGCCTGAGTGAGGTTTTCCCAATTCTGTACGGCGAGCAGGGTCCAAAGTGCGTCCGTTGCGTCCTTCGGTTTCCACTCCGGGGCAAGAGTCCGGTCCCGGTCCAGCGCCTCGATGGCTGCCCGGCATCCGTCTCTCATGGCCAGCATGCGGTCGTTCCATGCCGCTGCCGCCGCCTCATCGGTTTCCTGGGCCAGGAGCAGCGCTTTGGCCACCCCATAGATATCGGGGATGTAGTTGCCCCAACACTCGATATACAAGGTTAAGCGTTCGACCCCGGTTCTCGCTGCACGCGATGGGGCGAGCCGGCTGTCCACATCCAGAACCTCGTCGAGATAGCGGGTGGTCGCGACCAGCAATTCCGTGCGAGACGGGAAATGCAGGTAAACCGCCTGCCGGGAGATCCCCGCCGCCTTAGCAACGTCCCCCATGCGGACACCACGGCCCCCGTGCTGTTCCAACAGGCGGACGGATTCACGCAGGATTCGCGAGCGGGTTTGGATAATGGGACTTGACACGGCGTCAAGCTTGCCCCAAGGTTTACATAGTGTCAATTGACACGGTGTAAAGTTAGCCACTGGAGTACGTCATGCAGGATCGAATGATCAATTCGCCCGTCCATCAGGGACTCACACTTGTTCTGGGTGGGACTGGGAAAATCGGGCATCGTGTTGTGGAACGGCTGACGCGCCGCGGAATGTCCACACGTGTCGCTTCTCGTGCATCGCATCCCGCATTCGACTGGAACGACCGCCGTGGCTGGAGCGCGGTCCTGAACGGGGTGGCAACCGTTTATATAAGCTACGCACCTGACCTTGCGATTCCCGGTGCAACTGACACGGTTCGGGCTTTTGTTGAGCGAGCGGTGGCGCAGGGCGTCAAGCGGCTGGTTCTGTTGTCGGGTCGTGGTGAAGACGAGGCTCAGCGCTGCGAGCGCATCGTCCAGCAGGCGGGTGTCGAATGGACCGTCGTTCGCGCAAGCTGGTTTAGCCAGAATTTTTCTGAGGGCGCTTTTCTGGACATGGTCCTGGGCGGTATGGTCTCGCTCCCGGCGGGGGATGTGGCAGAGCCATTTATCGACGCTGACGACATTGCCGATGTTGCGGTCGCCGCCTTGGCGGACGAGGGTCACCACGGCGAGGTGTATGAGGTAACCGGCCCGCGCTGCCTTACGTTCGCCGCAGCCGTCGAGGCAATCGCAACCGCCGAAGGGCGTGAGATCCAGTATGTCCGCATACCCCGGGAGGCCTTCCGCGCCGGTGTTGCCGAGTCTGGTGCGCCGGACGACGTCGCATGGTTGTTGGACTACCTTTTTTCCACCGTGCTCGACGGTCGCAACGCCCAGACAGGCGACGGAGTCCGGTGCGCCCTGGGCCGCGAGCCCAAGGACTTTTCTGAGTATGCGCGTCAGTCCGCCGCGAGCGGTGTTTGGAAAGTGCCGCCATCCCAGAACATGGCGGTGGCATAGCAAGCGTTCTTGACAATGATCGTTGGTACCGAAGCCCCGGTCGACATCGCCTCGACCGGGGTATCCTCAAGAAAACCCGGGTCCATCCGAGCGTAAGCTCGCAGCGGCCTGGCTCAGTGCACCCAAGCAGCTCCGTTGTGCCGCGATTACGGACAACGTGAACGCATGGCGGTGTCTAAATAAGCTCAGTCGGCGGCGGGTGATGGGGAGGCGCGATTCGGCGGCATCCTGTGTAACCCCTTTTGAGTCGCCCGCCACCGTGCCGGCGTTGAGTCACTCCAGCGTCGGAACGCACGGATGAAAGACCGCGCGTCGGCATAGCGGAGTGCCATTGCGATCTCGCTCACCGCCAGCTCCGAGTCCGCCAACATCTGCCGGGCCATCTCGAATCGAACCTCATCCACCAGACTCTGATAACGGATTCCGTAGGCGCCGAGGCGTCTACTGAGCGTCCGGGTCTGCATCGAGAACAGCGCGGCCACCCGGTCTGCGTGGACGTCCCCGGTGACCAGCGCCGCGCGCAGAACCGCCTTCACCTGCTCTGGAAAGTCTTCGCCATGCCGCGCCTCCAGTGCATCGATCTGCTTCTGCAGCAGCCGACGAAGGTCTGGATGGGTTTCGGGTAGAGGGCGGTTCAACCACGAGGAGGAGAAAACCAGGGCGTGTCGCTCGGCATCGAAGCGCAGAAGTACTCGGAAAAACCGGCGGAACGGCTGGATATCGTGCGGCTTGCGGTGGGCAAACCAGGCTTCCATGGGTTTCCAGTCGGGCCCACACAACTCGCGCATGATGTTGAATATCACAGCGACGGCGCCGTCGCCGATCTGGTCGTTTGCCTCGGCGCCAAGCTGGTGGATCTGGTAGTCCAGAATGGCCGCGCCACCCTCCACTTCGAGGGTCGTGGTTGCTCCGCGAACATGAAGGTGTAGGTATCGCACCAGGTTGTTCAGCGCGGTCCCCACGTTTGTCGAATACCTCATCAGCAGACCGACCAGTCCAAGGGAGTGAAGGCCGGCATGCTGTCCGACCAGGAGTCCGACGTGCGGGCAACCGGTTTTGGCGACGCACGCCGCCATGAGGCGGCCCCGCGCGGTGTAGGAAATCACGTTGTCGGGATCGTCGAACAGCCCAACGTCGAACCCACTTTCGGACAACAGTGCCCGCGGATTCACTCCCAGGCTGCGAAGAACCTCCGGCAAGCCCATCGTGGCACCGATCCTGACCATGGCTTCTATGGGCCTGTGGCCTGTTGTCCGCATAGTGTTGTTAGGCCCTAGGGAACCGCTGATCTATTCGTGAACGTGCATCTTGGGCCTGAAATGCATAGCTTCATCGTTGCAAATCTCGTCAATAGAACAACTATTACCCGCAATCTGCGCCTTGAATCTGCACATTTCAGACTCCAATCTGCTTCGTCCAGAATAAATCAGCGGCTCCCCTGCTGCCGGGGGGTTGATCCAGGTCAAGCAGTTTAGGGGCTGCTGTCCAAAAATGTCTATTTTGAGTCTGGATCTGAACCCTGCTGCTGGACTGGGAGACCGGATAATCCATGCACAGACGGATGTGAGAGGTGGCAGCTGCCGATAACGGAAATGCCCGCCGGTGCCGAAGCGCGCCTCCGGCTGTCTGCCACCATGGGGCACAGGACCAAAACACCCAACGTGGAGGCGCCAAGCGCGTTCGATCAAACGACAGAGCCGGTTCAGGCTGCTACGCCGCCACAAGTTACCCAACCGAGGAGCTAAGCATGGCCACCGAACAGAGAGTGTCTACCACGGTACCTTTGAACTGGAAGGAGGTGTGGTTCACCAACTGCCCCATGGTGTCTGCCAACAACGTCGATCAGGAACTGGGTTGGTGCCGCGAGGAGTTCAAGAAAATCGGCGTCGAGTACGCCTACTTCCGCCACGCACCGGAAAACAACTGGTACCCGCATTACATTCACAATCTGGATAATCTCATCCGCTTCGGCGGTCTCTACCCGCCAATCCATGTCAATGCCGACATCCGCCACACCAGGCTGCTGGGTGCGACCTGGGTCCACGAAGGTGGCTGCATGGCCGTACGCGCTCGTGACCCCATCTTCCGCGTCAAGGATCTGAAAGGCAGAAAGATCGGTATCTCGAAAAGCCTGAATACAATCAAGAACGACTGGTGGCGCATTCAGGAGCACATGGGCATCGAAAATGTCCTGCTGCTCAACGATATGAGCCTGGATGACATCGAGCTGGTGGAGTTCCCCTATCCCGACGACTGGTACGACAAACCCGAGATGCTGACCCCGCCGATGAACAACCCCTCGGAGCTGTGGATGCGCCGCAACCATAAGCACGACCTGGCATTCCGGCCGCTGGAAACGGCACTCCTGGACCGGAAGGTCGACGCCATTTACACCCAGAGCAAGGTATTCCAGCACCTGCAGGAGGCTACGGGCCAGATCAAGATGATTGTGGATCTGTCCAGGCTGCCGGATTGGACCATACAGGTGGCCAATACGCCCGCCGTCATCACCTGCACAGATGTGATGGCAAAGGAGCACCCCGATCTGGTTACCAGCTACATGAAGGCCATGATCAAGGTCGGCCGGTGGGCCAATGAGCACAAGCGTGCCGCTGGGGCGATTCTGAACCGACAGACCTTCTACCGGGATGCCGAGGATACCTATCAGGGCATCAAGCACGTTGACATGGTGCCGAGCCTGAGCGCGCAGAACATGGAATGCGTAAAGATCGGCAAGGACTTCATGCTGAGCCACGGCTATATCAAAAACGATTTCGATGTGGACGAGTGGGCGGCGCCGGAATTCCTGGAGCGGGCGGCGACCGAGGTGCTCAAGGAAGAATGGGAGAGAAGAAGCTGGAGCAAGCTGCCTGAAGGAGGCGGTCTCGAAGTGGAAGGCACGCGGCTCGGGTAGCCGAAGCGCAGCGGTTTGGCTAAGGGCAAAGGCAGAAAAAGGACGCGATTCATGAAAGTGGTCATAGTGGGCGGGGTGGCCGGCGGAGCATCCTGTGCGGCGCGTCTGCGCCGGTTGGACGAGAAGGCCGAGATCATCATGGTCGAGCGTGGGCCGTATGTGTCGTATGCGAACTGCGGCTTGCCCTACCACGTGGGCGGCGTGATCCCTGAGGAAAAAACGCTACTGGTCGCGAACGAGCAGGTTTTCCGGGGCGTCCACGCCATTGATGCGAGGACTCACTGCGAGGCGATCGGGGTCTCGCCGACGCGCAAGACCGTGGACCTGCGCGACGTCACCACCGGCGAGGTGAACACCGAGACCTACGACAAACTGGTGCTGGCCCCCGGAGCGCGCTCCGTCCATCCACCGTTGCCCGGCATCGATCTGCCTGGGATCTTTCAGGTTCGTACCGTTCCGGATGCGCGGACCATTCGTCAGTGGATCGAACGCGGCACGGACTACCTCGCCGGTATGTACAAGTATTCCGGAATCCAAGTGGTCAAACCGACCCGGCGCGCGGTGGTGGTTGGCGGCGGGTTTATTGGGCTCGAGACGGCGGAGAACCTGGTCCATATCGAATTCGATGTGACGCTCATCGAGATGTTAGACCAGGTGTTGCCACCCCTCGACAAAGAACTGGCTGGCCTCGCCGGTGAGTATCTTAAGCAGCACGGTATGTCCCTGGCTCTGGGTGACGGGGTGGCCGCCTTTAGCCAGATGGAGGGCGGCGGCCTCCTGGTGCAAACCCAGTCGGGTGCGACCTACCCGGCCGACATCGTCATCCTCGCACTCGGGGTCAGACCGGACACAACCCTGGCCGACATGGCCGGGCTGGAAGTCGGCGAGCGTGGCGGCATCCGGGTCGATCAGCACATGCGCACCAGTCACCCGGACATCTTCGCCGTTGGTGATGCCATAGAGGTCCGGGATTTCGTGACGGACGAGTGGAGCCTTGTGGCATTGGCCGGGCCGGCCAACCGCCAGGGTCGAATCGCGGCTGACGTGATCGCCGGACGTGATGCCCAATACCGGGGTACTCAGGGTACGGCCATCATTGGGCTGTTCGGCGCGGCCGCTGCCTGGACCGGTGCCAGCGAGAAGACCCTCAATCGTTTGGGCGACGACGACTACGAAAAGATCTACCTCTTTCCAAACTCGCACGCTGGCTATTACCCCGGCGCCAAGATGCTTGGGATGAAGGTGATCTTCCGTAAGTCCGACGGGCGCCTGCTCGGTGCCCAGGCACTGGGCGAGGACGGGCCGGCGGTGGACAAGCGGATCAGCGCTCTGGCCGTCGCCATCCAGATGGGCGCTACGGTCTATGATCTCGAGGAATCCGAGCTCTGCTACGCGCCCCAGTTCGGCAGCGCGAAAGATGCGGTCAACTTCGCCGGCATGGTGGCTGCCGACGTCCTCCGGGGCGATATGCCGCTTGCTCATTGGGGCAATGCAGACGACGCTTTCCTGCTTGACGTGCGCGAACCTGTGGAACGGGTCGTAGAGAACGTGCCGGGGGCAGTGAACATCCCCTTGCCGCAGCTGCGGGCGCGGCTCGGCGAACTGCCCCGGGATCGCGAGATCCACGTATTCTGCCGATCCGCCCAACGTGCCTACTACGCGACGCGAATACTGCTGCAGAACGGGTTCAGTGTGAAGACCATTTCCGGCGGCATGCTGTCACGCACGCTTGCCTCCTGGTTGATTCACTGAAACGGCGGATCTCGGTCTGCCGAGATGTCGGTTCTTCCTGTGCCCGCAGGGGGGACGAGTCGGTGGCAGATCCGGGCCGCATGCGATAGGAAATGCTGAGATGAAACGCGGCGATTGGAAAGGACTGGTCCGCGAAGAGTTGATCGAGTACTGGCTGAACGTTGCCTACCTGACCCTCGTGTTCGCGTCCTTCACTGTGTATCAGAGGCTGGTGCTTGCCTCCCATGGCATCACCTATACCAATTACTGGTTCGCGCTCATCGAGGGGTTGATTCTCGGTAAGGTGATCATGGTCGGCGGGGTCCTTCACATCGGGCGCGGTCTGGAGTCCAAGCCATTGATCTACCCAACCTTGTACAAGACGGTAGTCTTCACGATCCTGGTCGCCGCCTTTAAGGCAATCGAGTACACGGTCAAGGGACTGTTTGCCGGCGAAGGGATCGCGGGCGGCCTGGCCGAGCTCGCCGCAAAGGGGGGACACATCGTCATTGCCAACAGTCTGGTCGTGTTCATCGCCCTGATCCCGTTCTTCGCAATTAAGGAACTTGGCCGGGTTCTTGGACGGAAGAGAATCGCCGCTCTGTTTTTCCGGCCAAGCAAGGTGCTCTAAGCCGATCAGGGATCGCTGCCCTTGCACACTGCCGTTGGTGTGTTTTCAGATGGTTTCCACGCCGTCTTGCGAAAGGCGTCAAGTGTGCTTTTTGCTCAGGGTAGATGCATGACGAGGCGAGCGGGATGGATGTATGATCTGAAACAAGTACCGGCCATGGTCTCCGAAGGTACGGGCGAAACATGCCAGACGGTGCACTCCCTTCGGTGACCAATCCCAGTCAAAGTGTCAATATGGATAGGCGAAGAGTGATATGACAGCTCACTCGTCGATGCGTGCTTTGCGCTGTGCCGCAGGCGCGGTGCTGATCGTTCTGGCCGGTTGCGCAAGCGTAGCGGAGCGCCAGCCACTCCCGCCTGAGTACACCACAAAGGCCGTTATCCCCGGTATTCCGGAGGCACGTTTCTGGGGGGACGAGTGGCCGACATACTCGAAAGAGCGGATGGCAACATTTACGGAAACCGATTTCCGCCGCGAGTTCCCCAGCAGCTATGACCGCCCGCATAACTACCTCGCGATTTCCGGCGGAGGTGCCAACGGCGCTTTCGGTGCAGGTCTGCTGGCAGGGTGGAGCGCGGCTGGCACGCGGCCGGAATTCAACATTGTGACCGGAGTCAGTACCGGTGCCTTGACTGCGCCTTTTGCATTTCTTGGCGCAGACTATGACCAGCTGATGAAGACGGTTTACACGACAACCACCACCAGTGACATCGCCACCAGGCGAAACCCAATCGCCGCTGCCTTCAGCGACTCAATGGCGGATACAACACCGCTGCGATCACTGATTGCAAAATACATCGATGCCGGCATGATTGCCGCCATCGCCCGCGAGCATAGCAAAGGGCGGCGTCTTTACATCGGGACCTTGAATCTGGATGCGGGCCGCTCGGTAATCTGGAGTATCGGCGCCATTGCGTCCAGTAACCACCCGGACAAGGTCGAATTGATCCATGAAGTACTTCGAGCCTCCGCCGCCATACCCATTGCATTTCCGCCCGTGGCGATTTCTGTGGAGGCCGAAGGTAAGCGTTTTGACGAGCTCCATGTTGATGGCGGTACCGGGTCGCAGGTGTTCACCTATCCTGCGGCAGCGGACTGGAATGTGATCGCGCAAAAGCTCAAGGTACACGGCGAGCCTCACGTATACGTCATTCGTAACGCCTTCCTGGAGCCGGATTACCAGGGTGTAAAGCGCAATGTGCTGCCCATCGCCCTGCGCACCGTTGATTCGCTGATCAGGACGCAGGGTATCGGCGACCTCTACCAGATTTATACACTGTGCAAGCGTGATGGAAACGACTTCAACCTGGCTTATATCACATCGTTAACCACATCTCCCCGCGGCTGG
>Ga0316194_10002003_pt1 | contig 14223 bp, 14 predicted proteins | sample CroRivsedime1_MG_FD_204936 | JGI IMG/M metagenome (GOLD analysis project Ga0316194, IMG submission 204936) | Coastal sediment microbial communities from Maine, United States - Cross River sediment 1 | ecosystem: Environmental > Aquatic > Marine > Coastal > Sediment | place: USA: Maine...
ACAGCGTCAACACCAGAAGGAGAACTCCCAGGACCCAATTGAAGGGACGATTCGATCCGGCAGCGCTGCCCCTCTTGTAGGCACCGGTGAGAAAGACCCGAAACATGTGCAGGAAGACTGCAGCCACCATGAGATGGGCACCGATCCGGTGAACTCGCCGCAGGTACCAGCCGAAGCTGACGGCATAGTCGAGGTCCTTGATCCACCAGTAGGCCCGCTCGACCGAGGGCACATAAAGGAACATCAAGAAGACTCCTGACACCGTCAGAATGCAGAAGAGAACCAGCGAAATAGTGCCGAGATAGATCGAGTACTTCAAGGACAGGCTCTTCAAGGTCACCCGGCTGGGAAACCAGTGCAGCAGGAAATTGGCGACGACTGCTTCGCCCGCTTCACGATCGGACTGGGGGCGCCAACTCCAAAAAAGTCGGCCCAGGGCTCCTTGCTTCGGTAGCAGGCTCATTCACACCACCAATCTGAAGTCACGATCGACCTCTTCCGACATGTTCACCACGAGTTGTCCATCTTCCGGTGAAAGCTCGAGTTGGTACCAATTGAGAGGCCTGGGCGCCGGACCTGAGAAGTTGGTGCCCTCGTCTCTGAACCGCGAGCCATGACAGGCGCAGTGGAATTCGCCTGCCGATTCGTAGGTAAGCTTGCGGACAGTCAGCTCCTGGTCCTGCTTGAAGGGCGAGTACTTGACGGTGCAACCCAGGTGAGTGCAGACACCCGAGATGGCGTGAAATGAGCTGCCGTCTCGGAACAGGAACATTCGGTGGTCCTGCAGAAAGTGAACGCCTTCCTGAAAGGCATCCGGAGTCCCGATCTTGAATCGCCTGGGTGGCTCGTAGAGCACATTGGGAAACAGGGATCGAATGAACGGCCAGGAGCCGGCGACGAAGCCGATTCCCAGAACCCAGCCGGTCAGTTTGGTGATGAATCCCCGCCTGCTCTCGCCTTCGACCGGTTTGTCTCCACTCATGAGCCTTTCTCCACGAAATGAAACCTCTCCATCGTCATGGCCTCGGTGGGACAACGCAGAGCGCAGAGACCACAACGGATGCAGTGGGTATCGTCCTTCAGCAAGACTGTCAGCGGCTCCGACTCTTGGTGCTCGCAGCGCTCCAGCGCGGTATTCCTCTGCACCTCAGGCATATCGACAGTCTCGATCGGCGCAAAGACGAGACAGTGCTCAGGGCAGACATCCGCGCACCGGCCGCAGAGAACACACTTCAGGGGGTCGTAGATCGTGTCGACATGGCAAACCAGGCAGCGCTCGGCCTGAATCTGGGCCTGCCCTTCATCGAAGACCTCCTCCACCTCGGTAATACCGGTTCGCCTGCCCAGATCCACGGTTGGAGGAAGTTGTCTGTCGAGTTTCTCGTACCCGGAGAACATCCGGTAGTCCTCGGGTGGAATCCTCCGCACCTCGACCTCGAGCTGCGGTGTTTGAGATTCTCCCGTCAAATACTGGTGAATGGAACGTGCCGCCTTCTTGCCGTTGGCAACGGCCTCGATCGCAATGCGCGGGCCGAAGGCGACATCGCCACCCGCATAGACGCCCGGAGCTGTTGTCGCGAGTGTCTGTGGATCGATCTTGATAGTTCCGCCTGCCGTCAGCTCGACGCCGTCTTCCTCTTTCAGAAAAGCCAGGTCGGCCTGCTGACCGATGGCCAGAATGATTGAGTCGGCCTCGATTCTCAGGCTCTTCGATTCGTCGAATTCGGGGCGGAATCGACCCTCGCCGTCGAATACCCGTGTGCAGGCAACCAAATCGACTCCTGCTACACGATCTCCCCCGAAGAACTCCCTCGGACCCCATGATGGATGTAGCTGAATCCCTTCCTCCAGGGCCTCGTTGAGCTCGTCCCTACCCTGAACCGTGAGGGCGGCTGGCAACTCCTCGAGGGACTCGAGGGAGACGACATGTACTTCGCTCGCCCCTCCGCGGAGGGCTCCTCGGGCGGCGTCCATCGCCGATTGTCCCGCCGCCGCCTCGGCTGCCGCCTCGATCTCCTCCATCGGCTCGTAGATCTCGCGAACAGCTGTTCGGGCTGCGTCGAGCGCTACCGAGCCGCCACCGATGACCACCACGCGATCCCCGACATCGACCCGATAGCCCTGATTGAGGTTGAGGAGGTAATCAACAGCCTTGATGACTCCATCCAGCTCGTGACCCGGGAGTTCCAGATCGCGCCCCTGCGAAGCACCGACCGAGAAGAAGACCGCTTCGAAACCCTCTCGTTTGAGTGCCTGGAGGTCGAAGTCCTCTGTTAGAGGCGTGCGCTAGCGGAACTCCGCTCCTATCTTCTCGATGGCAGCGACCTCGCGATCGATCACGCCCCTTGGAAGTCGGTACTCTGGAATGCCGTATCTCAGCATGCCGCCCGGTTGATCCAGGGCCTCGAAGACCGTGACGGAGTAGCCCATCAATGCCAGATCGTGAGCGCAGCCCAGGCCGGCGGGGCCGGATCCCACGACCGCCACCTTCCGGCCTCGACCCTCGACAGCCTGACTCGCCAGCTGGGAAAGATGACTCAAGCGACTGCAACCTGGATCTTCCGTCTCGCCGAGCAGGGTCCGATACGTCTCGGGTGAAGAGGATTCGACGCCGTACCGCTCGGTGACGAAGCGCTTCAGAGGGCGGATCATCACCGCACCATCGATCCAGTTTCTGCGACAGGCATCCTCGCAGGGTGCGGCACAGATGCGACCGCAGATCGAAGCCAGGGGATTGGAGGAGCGCGCTACGAGAAAGGCGGAGAGGTAATCGCCGTTGGCAATGTGTTGAACGTACTGACCAGAGTCCGTGAAAACCGGGCAGGCCTCCATGCACGGCACATTCGATCGATACCAGGCGAGGTCTCGAAACTCCGCCGGATATTGCCCCTTGTATTCAGAGTCACTCATCACCACCCACCCAGCACTTCCGCCGAAATGCCTCGCCTCTGCCCACCAGCCCAGGACATCCGTAGTCCTTTCCGTCGAGGCCGTGGTCGATCAAGCCGAGACCGAGCGTCTCTACTCAGCTACCCTCAGCGACCGCCCGACTCTGTCTGCGCCTGACTGAATCGACCTAGTTTTCAAGGGAGATCCACGCTAGCAAAACGTTCGCCGCCTTCCCACACCCTTTTGGGTAGGGCACTTCAGTCCGAACTCTCGCATCGGTCCTCGAAGTCCCTTGCCCTGGAAGCTTCATCGCTCAGAAGGTTATAGTCCCCTTGATCTCCCAGATAACCTGCTCGAATTCGGTTCAAGTTACCTCGGAAGCTGGTCACCACGACATGATCGCGGTCATATGGCGGGACTGGGTCGAAGCCACGCCGAGATCTCGAAAACCGATAGCATCGACGCGATCTCGAGTTCATTCAGATCGTCTGACGATGTCACTGCCAACCTACCCCTCCCTCCTGAGCCCCTTCCTCGAGACCCAGGGCATCGCCATCCTGGACGGCGGCCTGGCCACCGAGCTCGACGCGCAAGGCTTCGATCTGAATGATGAGCTCTGGTCGGCAAAAGTACTTCTCGAGCAGCCCGACAGCGTTCGACGCCTTCACCTGGGCTATCTCCTCGCGGGCGCCGATTGCATCGCCAGCGCCAGCTACCAGGCAACCATTGAAGGGTTCGTCCGGCGGGGATTGGCCGAGGACGAAGCAGGTGAGTTGCTACGGCGATCCGTGCATCTGGCTCTCGAAGCGCGTGAAGAGTTCTGGTCGGACCCCGAGAATCGAGTCGCGAGGCTGAAGCCCCTCGTCGCAGCGAGCATCGGACCCTATGGGGCTTACCTCGCCGACGGGTCCGAATTCCGAGGTGACTACGGCCTGAACGAAGACGCCCTGGTCGACTTTCACCGATCGAGATGGCGACTTCTGGCCTCGAGCGGGGCGGACCTTCTGGCCTGCGAGACGATTCCGAGTCGCCATGAAGCTAGAGCCCTTCGCCGGCTGCTGGAACAGACCCCGGCCACGCAGGCCTGGTTTAGCTTCAGCTGTCAGGACGAGCAACGTCTGAGTGATGGTTCGCGGCTTGCTGAAGTGATCGCGGAGCTCGATGATTGTCAGCAGATTCTCGCGATCGGCGTCAACTGCACCGCCCCTCGGCATATCTCCGGGCTCATTCGCGCGGCCAGCGGTGCGACTTCAAAGCCGATCGTCGTGTACCCGAACGCCGGCGAAGGCTGGGATGCGAATACCAAGATGTGGATACCTGTCGAACAGAGCTCACCGACCCTGGTCAGCGCCTGCCGCGAGTGGGCCGACCTCGGAGCCCGGCTCATCGGCGGCTGCTGCAGAACCACCCCCGCCGATATCCGCCAGGTACGACGGATCCTCCTCGGCTAGACCCAGGGGTTGAGGCGCCCGGCTCACCGCCGGGCGTTCTTTGAGGGCTTGGGGTTGAGGCGGCTGTCGCTTGCTCCAGCCGATCTTTGGGGCAGCGGGGCCCCCTCCCACTCTCCTAGGCCCCTACGCCCTTAAGTCCCTTTCTCCCATTGCCTCAAAGAACGCTCGGCGAAGTCGCCGAGCGCCTCGATCCCCAAGCCCTCAAAGATCGGACGGCGCCCCCGCCGTCCGCCTCAACCTTACTGCCTCAGGGATCGGTCGGAAGGAACGCCCGACCGCCTCAACCCCTGGTTGGGCCTCGGTCCAACCAGATGAGAAGATGGCGAGGCATGACTGCTGAGATTGCCTATCTGCTCGCACTCATCGTCGTGGCGCTCGTCCTGTTCGCCACGGAGATCCTGTCGATCGATATTGTCGGCCTCGCCCTCTTGCTCGCCTTGACTGTGCCCGGAATTCTCAGTCCCGACCAGGCCCTCGCCGGTTTCGGCAGCGAGACCATCTTCATTCTGATCGGACTCTTCGTATTGACGGCAGGAGTCACCCAAACCGGAGTCGTGGAGCGGATCGGGCTGCGCCTGGCGTCGTTCGGCAGCGATCGGCCACAGCTGCTGACACGACTTCTGGTTACCTCTGCTACGGCCATGAGCGCCTTTATCTCGAACACCGTCACGACTGCGATGCTCCTGCCGCTGACCGTTGGGAGCGCCAAGAGAGCCGGGATATCGGTGTCCAAGGTCCTGATGCCCCTTGCCTACGCCTCGATACTCGCCGGCAGCATTACGGTGATTGCCACTTCCACCAACCTGGTCATCTCTGGAGAGCTTCCGTCCTATGGTCTGGAGAGAATCGGCTTCTTCGAACTGGCTCCGGTGGGCATCGGCCTCACGCTGGTCGGCCTGATCTATCTGCTGTTCATCGCACCCCCACTCATCCCCGACCGATTCAAGGAGAATCGGCTCGCCACCTTCGGGCTACGGCGCTACATCTCGGAGATCGTCGTACCCGCCGGCTCCAAGCTGGCCGGCCAGACACTCACCGAGAGCAAGCTGGGAGAGACTCTCGACGTCACCGTCCTGGGCGTGAAGCGCGGGGAAAGCAGGGATCTGAGCCCCCGCGGCAATGTGGTCCTCGAAGAAGGGGACGTGCTGCTGATCGAGGGCGATGCAGAGGACATCCTCGCCGTCAAGGACGTCATGGGGATCGATATCCACACCGGCTACAAAGCCGCGGATCCCGACCTGGAGTCGGACGAAGTACGCATGGTGGAAGCCATGGTGACGCCCGACTCGCGATGGATCCGCAAGTCACCCAGGGGGGCCGGCTTTCGCAAGAGCACGGGGTTGACCGTGCTGGCGATTCACTCCCCGGGCAGCGACAAAGACTATCGGCGACACCTGGCTCGGACACGCCTCAAGGCCGGTGACGTTCTCCTGTTGCAGGGCCAGGTGGAGAGTATCCAGAAGCTGGACCCGCGGCATCTGATGAATCTGGAGGACGTATCCGGACACCATCCTCGCTCCCAGAAGGGCCGACTCGCGGCCGTGACCTTCGTCGTCTCGCTGATCGTCGGGGGCACGGGCCTCCTGCCGATGTCCATCGCCTTCCTGGCCGGTGGTCTGGCGCTGGTTCTGACCGGTGCGCTGATGCCCGAGGAGGGCTACCGCGCGATCGACTGGAGGCTGCTGGTCCTCATCGGCTGCATGATGGCCTTCGGTGTGGCGATGAAGGAGACTGGCACCTCCACCTACCTGGCGAATCTTGTCGTGAAGCATGTCAGCCCCCATGGTGAGCTGGCAGTCCTGGCGGCCTTCTTCGCGCTCACCGCCTTTCTCACTCAGCCCATGTCCAACCAGGCCGCAGCGCTCATTGTGCTGCCGGTGGCGATCGAAACAGCGATCACTCTGGGGTTCGATCCCCGATCGCTGGTGATGTCGGTCACGTTCGCCGCCTCCTGCTCCTTTCTCACACCCCTGGAGCCGGCCTGCATCCTGGTCTATGGTCCGGGCCGGTACCGGTTCTTCGATTTCTTCAAGGTCGGCCTGCCGCTGACCATCGTCGTCTTCGTCTTCTGCATGGTGCTGATCCCTATCTTCTGGCCCTTCCACCCCTGAAAAAGGGCTGGAGCAGGGCTACCCAAAAGGGTGTGGTACGGGAAGACTCGTCCCTTCACACTAGGGCAGAGGCAGGATATGGCTCACCTGACTGTCCGATCCGGCTACGAGCAGCTCGTGGACCGGCTGAACCGCTTCCCGCAAGGAGCGCCAGCCTCGGATCTGCTTCACGGCATCCTCGCGATGCTGTTCAGCGAACGGGAGGCCGGCCTGGTGGCCCTGCTTCCCATCAAACCGTTCACGGCAGAGCAGGCCGCCTCGGTTTGGAAGTTGACCGAGTCCGAAGCTCGCAAGGTCCTCGAAGAGCTGGCGGGACGCGCGATTCTGCTCGACATCGAGGATCCCACCGGCGAGCTGCTGTACGTGCTGCCCCCTCCGATGGCCGGCTTCTTCGAGTTCTCGTTGATGCGAGTGCGCGGCGATGTCGATCAGAAGGTACTCTCCGAGCTCTTCTACGAGTACATCACGGTCGAAGAGGATTTCATCAAGAGGCTCTTTACCGACGGTCAGACCCAACTGGGTAGGACCTTTGTTCAAGAAGCCGCACTACCGCCGGACAACACCCTTCAGGTTCTCGACTACGAGCGGGCCAGCGAGGTCATCGAATCGGCATCTCATCGGGGCGTCGGCATGTGCTACTGCAGGCACAAGGCACAACATGTGGATCGTGCATGCGACGCACCGATGGACATCTGCATGACTTTCAATAACACCGCCGCCTCGCTGATCCGGCATGGCTTCGCGCGCGAGATCGATACGGCAGAGGGCCTCGACCTCTTGCAACAGGCTCAGGCCGAGAACCTCGTCCAATTTGGCGAGAACGTACAGCAGAGGGTGAACTTCATCTGCAATTGCTGCGGCTGTTGCTGCGAGGCGATGATCGCGCAGCGCAGATTCGCGGTATTGAATCCCATTCACACGTCGAACTATCTCCCCGAGATCGATCAGGACCTGTGCAACGGCTGCACGAAGTGTGTTCAGGTCTGCCCGGTAGAGGCCATGTCCATGGTGTCGGCCAACGATCCGCACCATCCCAAGCTGCGCAAGGCCAAACTAGACGAGCAGGTGTGTCTCGGGTGTGGCGTCTGCGTCCACAATTGCAGCCGAGAGGCGATCCACCTGGAGCCACGAGATCAGCGGGTCATCACGCCTGTCAACTCGGCGCATCGGACCGTCTTGATGGCTCTCGAACGGGGCAAGCTCCAGGACCTGATCTTCGACAACCAGGCGCTGGCCAGCCACCGGGCCATGGCCGCCATCCTGGGTGTGATCCTCGAGCTGCCCGCCGTCAAGCAGAGCCTGGCGAAACGCCAGATGCGCTCGCGCTACCTCGACCGCTTGCTCGATATCACGCATTGAGGGTTGAGGCGCCCCGGCTCACCGCCGGGCGTTCTTTGAGGGCTTGGGGGTTGAGGAGTCCGTCGTCCCTCCGGCCTACCTTTGAGGCCGTGGGGCCCCCTCCCATTCCTTTGGCCCTTGCACCCCTAAGCCCCTAAGCCCCTAAGCCCCTAAGCCCCGGGAAGAGCGTGATGTCAGTCCCGTGATTCCCAAAGAACCCAATACCGATTCGCTTCGAGATCGAGCCAGGTCTGGGTCCGCCCCGAGGGCCAGTGGACCGTGACGCCGTCGATACTCTCCGCTGCCCCGACCCCAAAGTGAATCCGCGGGTCGTTCCCCGACAGGTAGCCGGCGGCGGGCTGGTGAACCCTGACTTTCGGGGGGCCCTCATGAGACACCTCGACGAAGGCACCGTGCGAGGTCTTCGGGCCTCCTCCCACGAGCCGCAGGCCGAGCCAGCTGCCACTCTTCAAGCTGTCATTGCGAAGCAGCGAGGCAGCGGCCTGGTGGTCGACATGGTTGACCACGATGTCCAGGTCCCCATCGTTGTCGTAGTCGCCGAATGCCGCTCCTCGCCCCGACCGGCGCCCGGAGAAATATGGGCCGGCGCCCGCGCGGGCATCTCTGAACTGTCCCGCACCGTCATTGACCGCCAGCACGGGATACTGCCCCACAAGGATGTGAGCCACGCCATTGGTGGTGAACAGGTCCAGGTCGCCATCCAGATCCAGATCGACCAGACCGGCTCCCCACTGACCGAGACCATCGAGCAACCCACCCACTCCGCTGGCCCAGGTCACATCTTCGAAGAGGGTCGGCTCCACCTTTCTGTAGAGGCTGCCGTGACGCAAATCGACGACCAGTAGATCGATGTTGCCGTCGCCATCGAAATCTCCAGGCGACCCGTGCATGGAACCCGTACCGAGGCCGGCATCGTTGACGGCTACTCCGGCTAGCAGCCCCATTTCTTCGAACGTGCCGTCACCACGAGCCATGAAGAGGAAGTTCTCCTGGTGGTCGTTGCCCTGGAAGATGTCCAAGAGACCGTCCCGATTGAAATCGAGCACGGTGATCCCCATGCACTTCGAATCGGGTCTTCTGAGACCCGCCTGCTCGGTGACATCTTCGAACCGGCCGTCGGGGGCTTGGCTATAGAGCTTGCTTTCCTGCCCCCTGTACTCTTTGGGTTCGGGCATCTCCCACTCCTTGCCTGGGTGCAGGTAGTCGGGATCGAATGCCAGGAAGTTGCACACCGCAAGGTCCAGGTCGCCATCGCGGTCGTAGTCGAACCAGGAACCGCCGACGCTCCACTTGAGGAAACCGTTGAGCTCCTTCGCACCGACAAGTCCCAGCTTCGGTGCGACATCGGTAAAAGTGCCGTCCCCGTTGTTGTGAAAGAGGCGATTGGGGCCATAGGTCGCCAGAAAGATGTCCGGGTAGCCATCGTCATCGTAGTCGCCGGCCACGGCCCCCATGCTCCAGCCGCGAGACCCGAGACCCACCCGCTCGGTGCAATCGGCGAACGTCCCGTCTCCGTTGTTGCAGTAGAAATGGTCGCTCGCCTGACCGAAGGCCCTCCTACCCTTGGGATCGCTGACGCCTTCGAGATAGACGCCATTGAGGAGGTAGAGATCCATGTCACCGTCCCGGTCGTGATCGATCCAGGTGGCGCCGGAGCCGCTCGATTCGAGAATGTTGTCGTAGGCGTAGTCGCCAAAGGTGTAGCGAAACCGGACTCCTGACTCGGCAGCCACATCCTGAAACATCAGGCCCGATCCCTCACCAGCTGTGTCTAGCGGAGGGGCTCCCTCGAAAGAGGGCCCATCAGAGGCCAACGCCTGTGCCGCAACGGGGTCCAGATGGAGATCGGCAGGAATCGTTTCTGCACCCTGCTCGACGGAGTCGTCGTCTCCCCCACCGACCTCAGCCTGCAATGGACTTCCGAGCACCAGGCACGTCGTCAAGAGCAGAAGGCAGGAGCCGGTCGACGAGACATCGACCCTTTTAAAGACTCGCATTCGCTTCAGAACATGCCGTTGTCGTGGGCGGCGGTCTCGGGAACCACCTGGAGGACGTCCCAGTGTTCAACGACTTTGCCGTCGGAATCGAACCGGAAGATGTCGATCCCCGCGTACTCCTGATCACCGGGCCACTCCTGTCGGCAGTGGAGTACGACGTGCTCTCCTTCTGCGATGGCCCGAACGAAATGAACCCGTTTGCCTGGATACTCGGCCGCCATCCTCTCGAAGTACTCGATGAACGCTTTCTTTCCGTCCGCCACCATGGGATTGTGCTGGATATAGGTCTCGCCAACGTATTTCTCGACAGCCTCGACGGGTTTGCACTGATTGAACATGAGGTCGTAGAAGGCCATCGCCGTCTGTTTGTTCTCTTCCAGTTGCTCGGACATTTCGCTCTCCTTCAATCCGCTGGCTCGGACTCGGCCAGAAGCTCTTCGACATAGGGACCCCAGATCGCCGGAATCGAATGGGTACCGTGTCCCCACGTTTCGTCCGTGATCGGCAGCAGCACAGCTCGCCCACGTGGCACTCTGACGATCTCACGCTCGAGAATCCCGAGCTCTGGTGGATTGACCTGATCATCGGCCGAGTTGATAGCCACGAGTGGAGCGACGATCTCCTCCAGATGTGGTGATGGGTCGTAGTCCCGTGACGAATCGAATTGGTAGATCAGATCGTTGGCATCCAGGCCAGCCGCATAGCGCTGGATCCTCGCTTCCAGAAAGGCCTCGGCCTCCTCTCGGGTTGGAGCCTCCTTCTGCCACTGCAAAGGGCTGCTGACCATGAAGATCAGGGGGTGAATGGCCGAGATCAGGCCACGCGGCTGCTCGGTGTATTCCCCGCCGTTCCACTCGGGATCGTTGCGGATGGAGTCGATGATCATCTTGCGCTGCATTCGGTTGCGGCCAGCGATCTCCACCGGCAGGCTGGCCAGGGGCATCAGAGCGTCCATGAAATCAGGATAGGTGTAGCCCCAAACCCAGGTGTGCATTCCACCCATCGAGGTGCCCATCACCAGCCGCAGGTGATCGACCCCGAGGTGCTCTGTCAGGAGGCGATACTGCGCGCGAACCATGTCGTCGTAGTTGTACTTGGGGAACTTCATGTGCAAACCATCGCTCGGGCGGCTCGATTTGCCGTGCCCGATGGCATCGGTCAGGATGATGTAGTAGCGCTCAGCGTCGAGCAGCTGCCCGGGGCCGAACAGCCCTCCTGCGAAGCGGTCCGACAAGAAGCCCGCTCCGGACCCAGTCGTCCCATGCATGATCAGGACAGCGTTGTCCACAGTGCCCGAGTCATCACGCCTGGGCTGACCAATTGTCGTGTAGTGCAGATTGAGCTCGGGAAGTACCTCCCCGCTGGCGAACTCGAAGTCCCGGATCTGGAAATCACCTTCCTGGGGGTCCGGATAATCGGCTCCCATCAACATTGGGGGAGCCACAGCGAACGCCACAAACAGCACGACTGCAGGACTACAACGCCTGAGCTTCCAAACAGACATCCCTTCTCCTCCTCTACTCGAGGGTGGCCCGCTCGAGTCTCGTCAGCTTCGGGAAGGCCTCATCCAAGTGGGCATTGCCTTCCTCGAAGATCCTGCCCTGTTTCCCGCCCCGCATCCCACCGCCGGCGGTCTCGTCGTATCCAGAGTAGAGCCGATCGACGACCTCCATGCCCTCGATCACCTGGCCGAACGGAGCAAAGCCCTGGTCGTCCAGATGGATGTTGTCGACCAGGTTGATGTACGGCTGCGTGGTTCGGGTATCGGGACCGGTCATCGCGAAGGCAACGGTGCCCCGCGTGTTTGTCCGCCGAACCGGATCATCCTCTAGCGAACGACTCTTCCAGACTGCACTGACCGCAGGATCTCCAGAGATGCCGAACTGGGCGATGTAGCTGGCCCGAATGCGGAAGAAGCGGCTGTCGTCGAAGAACCCGGCCCGCACCAGGTTATAGAACCGGTCCGCGCCGAGAGGCGCCCAGGCCCTATGCACCTCGACTACGAAGTCACCTTCGCTGGTTGCGAAGCGCACTCGAAATCGGCTCGGAGCCTGTTGATCCCAGAACCCATCAGCCGGTTGCAGGAGGACGTTCGAGGACTCGTTCAAGGGTTGGCCCGCGGTCGCACCTGCCCAGGGTGCAAGAACCGCGGGAATCAGAATCAGAGCTGTAAGTACAAGCAGGTTTCGGAATGTCATCGTCTACACCTCCAGCCGGGGCCTCGGCGGGCGGGATCTTCCCGCATCGGAGCACCTGACGCAAACCGGCCACTGGTCATCCTACCCACTGTTCAGCGGCGGAGGCCCTGCAAGCCACTCCTTGAACGTGGACAGCCCAGGGATCTGGGAGACGGAATGTAACTGGATTACTTCTGGCGGCGACGGAGCCACATATCGAACAGGCTCGACTCGAGGACCGCGTAGCCGACTCCCACAAGCACTCCGATACCGATGGCAATCGTCAGAGCCAGACCGTGCTCTTCGGCCAGGCCCGTGAAGTGGCGAACCGTGGCCCACGTCAGGGCGAAGGTGCACACGCCGATCGACAGACCCACCAGACTCGATCGTATTTCCATCAACTCCTCCCTTCTGCCGCCCAGAGGCCGACTCTCAGAAAGAACCACAGGAAGGCCGAGCCGACGAGGACGAACATCCCGGCAACCGGGGTCAGCAACGATTCGGACAGGCCGTAGACCACCATATCGGGACTGACAAGTCCATGCTCGACCATCACCGTGAGCATTTTCATCACTCCGATCCACTGACCGAGGAAACCGATCAGAGCCGCGACACACCCCCAGAAGAGAATGGCATCGATGCTGCTGCGACGTGCCACTGCTGTCCCCTCCCTACCCTTCAGAGCCAAGGATTTCCAGATCGCGAGACCGCTGATCACCAGTATCAGCAAGATCACCAGAAGGCTCAATGGCCCGGCTTCCATCAGAATCAGAACCGCGACAGATCCCCAGAAGAGAATGGCAAAGATGCTGCTGCCACGTGCTACTGCGGTCCCCATCTTGCCCATCAGAGCCAAGGCGTTCCTGGTCGCGAGACCGACGATCACCAGAACCAGCAAGATCACCGGAAAGATCAGGGGGCCGGCTTCCATCAGAAATCGTTCCATGACCTCCTCCTTGCAGCCTTCAAGCTGGCACGGCAAGCAGAGCTTCGACTTCTCGCCTCTCCGCTCGCGACACCAGATTCGACAGGACGAACCAGATCAGGGCGGTGAGCATCGCAACCAGCAAGCCCAGGATCATCATGAAGGAGATCGTCGCCATCCAACCGGCGAAGTTCATGAAGAGGGACTCGGCAGCCGATTCGTAGTTGGCCCTGAAGAAACGCTGGATGTGAAACAGGAACCCGCAGGCCGAGACCGCCAGTGAAGCGCCAGCGAAAAACAGCAGGGCTCCGAGACCCGACCGCAGTTGCCGGACATCGGATCCTCTCCCGAAGAAGATCTGGTAGAGCTTCCACGCGGTGAAGACGAATGCGGTCAGTGCGAGCGCGCCGATGACCCAGACAAAGGGGCTCAAGAACATGAAGAAGGCCTCATGGGAGACGACCTTGGCGGTCGCAAGGATCTCGAAGGCGAATATGACCAGCAACAGGATCTTCTCCCAAGGCCGGCCGATCTGTCCAGAGAGTCGATTCTGCATGCCGCCCAGGCCCGACTCGTGAATCCGGGTCAGATGCTTGAGGGCCTCCTCGGAGGTACCAAAGGCCTCCTCTGCTCGCCGCGCGGCTTCGGTTTCGTCACACCCCCGCTCCAGATGGAACTGGTAGCTGTCCTCCAGATCGGAGGCCATCTCCAATAGGACCCTGGTCCGGGAAGGCTCGGGAATCTGTAGTTGATCATGGGCTTCACTGAGGATCCGCGCGAATCGTTTCATCGTTCAACTCTCCACGACGATGTTGAAGAAGCACTCGAAGAACTCACTCCATTCGACAACCTGTTCGCTCAAACGGCTGCGACCGGCGGCGGTCAGCTGATAGCGCTTTCGTTTCCGTTTGCCCTCTTCCTCGAGCCAATCGCCTCGAATCAGTCCGTCGTTTTCCAGCTTGTGCAGGATCGGGTAGAGGGTGCCGTGCTTGAACCGAAACGCACCACCGCTTTTCTCTTCGATCTCCAATGCGAGCTGATAGCCGTGGTGAGGCCCCGAGGAAAGGGTCGAGAGAATCAGGACCTCGTTGCAGCTCCGGCTCAGGTTCTGGGTGTCCAGGGCCTGAGCCCAACGGGCAGGAGTCGAAGGAGACTTCGGTGATTCGTCAGCCATGAGCTCTGTCAATACTCTGATCTTCTATATATCGACTCTCTCTATATAATATCACTATATAGTTTTTCAACTTCATGCGCGCCCACAACCGCTCAGATTGGCTGGCGGCGATCGAATCACGGGGCTTGGTCACGGCTTCG
>Ga0316194_10002006_pt1 | contig 14212 bp, 10 predicted proteins | sample CroRivsedime1_MG_FD_204936 | JGI IMG/M metagenome (GOLD analysis project Ga0316194, IMG submission 204936) | Coastal sediment microbial communities from Maine, United States - Cross River sediment 1 | ecosystem: Environmental > Aquatic > Marine > Coastal > Sediment | place: USA: Maine...
GAAAGACGAGGGCCATCATGTGCTTGGGATTATTTTCGGCAATCTCTATTTGTTTCGGGTCCCGTTGTGCGAAAAAATTCTTTGTTTGTTCCCACTCCTCCTGAAAACTGCATCTAAAAATATCCCGTTGTAGAATCTCACGCTGGCTGGTTGGTATCTCAGGATAGCTGTCGTAGCGGGAATACAGCTCATAGAGTTTGGCCGCCCGCAAAGCGAACATGGTTCCGCGTTTTAACACCTGAACCTTAACTCCGAGCTCAAACATATCGGCTGAAGGCGCCATGGTTACGTCTGCTTGTTTGGCTTCAGCCAGCATCCGGCGAACCGTATCCGACGTGCCTGATTCCACGCAGGCCTGGTTTATCGATCCTGTGAGCACAAAGGCTGCCCCCATGGCAAAAGCGGCCGCGGTTGAATCCGGTGTGGCAATACCGCCGGCAAGCCCGATACGTACCGGGTTCACATAGTTATATTTTGCCGTGATTTCATCACGCAGAGCCAGCATGGTCGGTAAAAGGGTTAAGGCCGGACGGTTATCCGTATGACCCCCGGAATCCGCCTCGGCGGTCAAATCATCTGCCATTGGAATTACGGCGGCAAACGCAGCCTGTTCAGATGATATGAGGTTTTTGTCAACCAGTATCTTTAAAAATTTTTCGGGTGGCGGTGAAAGAAATTTGCGGGCCACCTCGATTCGTGACACTTTCGCAACGACCTTGTCTGGACAAATGACGCTGCCCTTGTTATCGCGGTGGATACCCTTGACACGATAATAGACCAGAGGAAGTGTAAGATTCAGATAGGCCGAGGCGCTGACCAATTTAATCCCGCGCCTAATGTACAGGTCCACTGTGGCTGCTTCAAGCTCCGGGTCCGTCGGGCTGTGAATCAGGTTTAAACCAAAAGATCGGGTCCCCATGCGGTCTTGGAGCAAGTCGATGGCGGCTTCAATCTGATTCGGCAAAAGCCCGGCTGCGCCAAAAAAACCGATCATCCCATAACGACCGGTTTCTTCGACCATTTCAACAGATGTAATTCCATTGGCCATGGCCCCAGCTACATAAGCAAAGCGAAGGTTATGAGTTTTTTTAAACTGTGGATCGCCTAAATCCTTTGGGTGCATGGCCGGTGCATAACCTATGAGCGGCAGCACATCTGACCCGGATGGTTTTTTGTTTCCGATGGTTATGGTGCCTTCCAGGGATACGGCCGTTTTACCGTTATAGTTGATCAGAAAAAGAGGATGGGTGACCCGATTGATAGCGTCTAATAGCGCTTGATCTCCGATTGCGGGCTGGTTTTGGGCGGGCTGCCACCATCCTATTGGGTTGGCATTCATTTTTAATGAGGGCACGGTTTATATTCCATGATATTTTTTATGTGTCGGAAGTTCTATGATTTATTGGCCTCCGGCTCGTAGAGCCCATGCCTCGGAGAGCCTACGCCTCAGAGAGAATCACGGTGCATTTTGCAGCTATTCTCTTGGTAAGCTGCATGGAATGATGGAATCGTGGAATGTTGGAATATTGGATATGTAAAGCGGTAAAAGGTCTATTCTACAAAAAATGTTGAATCTGCATTCATTGATTATGCCCATCAGTCATATTTTTTCTGTCTTTACCTTCTAAAATATACCATTAACACATGAAAATCAATGCATAATATGTGATTTGACTCTCGCTTTCTTTTAACCCATCATTCTCTCCGAGGCGTAGGCTCTACGAGCCGGAGGCCAAGATTCCAAGATTGCATTTTTCCAGTTCTTACTCCGGGTCACCCCCTCGGATGAAAGCGTTTATGCAAATTTTTGAGGTGCTTGCGTGTGACATGGGTATATATCTGGGTCGTTGAAATATCGACATGGCCGAGCATAACCTGAACAGCTCTTAAGTCGGCACCGCCTTCCAGCAGGTGGGTTGCAAACGAATGTCTCAAGCTGTGGGGGGTAACTTTCTTATTCAGATGCGCCAAGTCGCCATAGCGCCGCAGGAGTTTCCAAAAACCCTGGCGCGTGATGGGTTGTGCCGCTCTGGCAACGAAGATGTAATGACTGACTTGATTCTTTAAGAGAGCTTTTCTTGAATGTTCCAGGTAATACTCGATTTTGTTTTTGGCAAGCGATCCAATGGGAACCACCCGTTCTTTTGACCCTTTGCCGAACACCCTTACGAAACCGGATTCTAAATTAACATTCTGCATTTTCAGCTTAACCAGTTCGGATACTCTCAGGCCGGCAGCGTACAAAAGTTCAAGCATGGCGGCATCCCTGGCACCGGTCGGCTTGGCGGGATCCGGTGTACTCAACAGCTGAGACACTTCCTCTACCGAAAGAACATCCGGAAGTTTAAGGCTTGTTTTGGGAAGATCAACCAGCCCGGCAGGATCATGCTTGAGTAATTTTTCCTGGACCGCAAAGCGGTAAAACCCCCTTATCGACACCAGATGCCTGGTTCTGGATCGCGCGCCCAAACCCGCATTTCGAAGTGCGATCATATGTTTTAGGATCATAGCAGTATCGGTTTCGGAAATACCCCGGGCGCCGCTGTCCTGTATGAATTCCTGATACCTGATCAAATCTCGACTGTAAGATTCCAAAGTAGTTCTGGAAAGCCCCTTTTCGACCAGCAGATAATTCAGGTATTGATCGATCAAAATATCCATTGGGAGCATTTGGGATGGTGCCATATCAGAAAAACCTTGAAGGAATATCCTTGTTAATACTAAAACGATAGTTAAAACCAGTTGAGGTGTCAAGCATTGATAATCAATAACCGTTGACGGGTGAATCCTCGTATGAAACTTCGCATAGCCGGGGCAGTGAATCCTCCAGAGGCGGGCTATAAGCCTTGAACGTTGAACATCGAACGTCCAACATCGAACGTCGAATGTTGATGGCGCTACGCTTTATCAATTTTAAATCAAGCAAATCGCAGCCTGCAACGAACCCTTCGGTTGTGAGTCGAATGTCGAAGGGTAGATTCGCTCTTGGCCTTCTTAGCCAATCTGGCAAAGTAGTCTTGCTCAGTCTTTTTTTAATTGACAGAATTCATTATTCGATGTTGGACGTTCAATGTTGATGGTATCGTAAAAAGTCTGAAAACGTCCTTTGGCGTCATTCCCGCGAAGGCAGGAATCCAGTGTTTTCAAATAGTTCTGGATGCCTGCCTTCGCAGGCATGACGGAATTTCGGACTTTTTACGAGTTTGTCAATGTTCGATGTTCGACGTTCATTTTTTTAGTAAACACCTCATATGAAGCCGCATTGTAAAAGTTTCTTTTTTGATCAGACTGGACGCTCGCGGCCAGGCGGCGCTCCTATGAAACTTCATGCTGGAGTCTCTTTTTCGATGAGACCGGCTATTTTTTTGGGCCGGCGGTTGGGCTGACCCTGTGGACGCCTGCGATAATCAGAGCATGCTGCTTTCTCTTTGACATCTGCACCCGTATTCTTATACTTCTACGTCATTTGTCAGCAGCAATTCTGTGATCCACGGTGAGGGGAAGAATTTTCCATATTATATTAAAGATTTTTTGACAGCGCCAATACGTTTTTATTTATCGTCAATTGAAAATCCGGTTGAATAAACTCATGGTGACCTTCATTAAAGGGCATGAATACGATGGTAAAGCTTTTCGCATCAATCCGGATATCACAAAGTCGCTCCATAAGTGTTCTACGCGGTTTCATAAAATCGGCTAAGGTAACTTTTAGACTTTCAACAGCTTCTTCGATGGGTAATGTGGTGGGATAGGTCCTGGCGTCAGGCAGTTCGGAAATTAGTTTTTCGCGAGGCTGGGAAAGCGTGGTATGGGTTGCCAGGTGTAGAAATAGCTTCGGGCGAACTTTAAATGCCGGAATCCAGAATCGAAAGGGAATATCGTTCCAGCCGCTTTGAACAACCCTGGGAAGATTGGCAACCGCGATCAAGTCGGCATAGGAATCAAGGTTGATGCCTGAAACATCGGCTTTTATGCGCCAGAAGGGCAGATAGATCGTGCTGTCTCCTTTGCGCGGAAATTGTGCAAATTTCAACTGTTTCAATTTTTTGCCCGCCGGGTACCAGGTCGAATGGCAGTTTTTGCAAACCAGCACCAATGCATCGCGTTCACCCTCCAGATTCCATCCGCAGTTCGGACACAAAGTGGAAACAAACCGGATGTGCCGGTGGAGACGATCTGCGCTGAAGTCATCGATATTGAAATCTTCCGGCAGCTTCGCTGATACCGGTTCGTCGAGGATGGCATCGTTTAATTTATCTGTCAGATAAAACGGTGAATAGATCAGACTGAGAGCTTCTCCGATGTTGGATTGGTGTAAAATCGGCTTGGGCAGGGATTTACCGAATCGTTCTTGGAATGTATTTAGAATCTTATCAAAAGACTGCCGGGGTTTTAGAAAACTGCCATCCGTGTCTGTGGTCGCAAAACGAAGCTTCATTGCCTGACTGCGCACACCGACCGAAATGGGAAAAATGGGTGCCTCAATGGCTTGATGGCTGATGTCTACAAAGCGGTTCTGTATGCCGGATGGTCCACAGAAAAAGAGCATCCCCTTGAATCGCCAGTAGGGGAAATATACAATATTCTTATTTTCATCAGGTGGATGCGGTAGCAGATAGCGGAAAAAATCATCTGGCATCAAATACGAATTGACCCGGCAGTATTTGCAGGTAAACAGGCGATCTGTTTCCTCTAAAATAGCAGGTGCCCCGCACTGGGGGCACTGATGTTCGATGAGAAAATTAATAATTGCCTCCTCACAGCTTTTCTCCGCATTCGTTGCAGTAGGTGGAATCAGAAATATTTTCATTGCCGCAATTGGGACAGGATTTGGATTGAGTCTTTTCTTCCACCGAATTCCCGCAGCGGGAGCAAAACTTGGCAGTTGGCGTGAGGTTTTTGCCGCAGACGGCACATTGATTGAACACAAGTTGCTGATGGCCGCACTGGGGACAGAATTTAGCGTCAACCGGGATTGAATGTTGGCAATCCGGGCAGGAAATTGCCTGCTGGCTTTCCTTTTGCTTGGACTGCGGCAGCGCACCGGCAAAATACTGAGCAAACATGGCCGGCATCATGAGCCCCATACCGGTTCCCATTCCAGTGCCGGACCCTCCCTCGGCCTCCGATGCCTTTTCCATGGCCATGGCACTTTTCATCTGCATGAGTTTGTTCATGTCATCGAAGACACCCATGCGGCTTCTGTCGTCAATTGCCTGTTGGACCTCGGGGGGCGGTGTGATGGCGTTGATGTAGAGATGGGTCAGGTTAATACCGAAATGGCTGAAATCTTCATGCAAACGCTTGGCCAGGCCCTCTGAAAGCTCATCGTATTTGGCGGGCAGATTGAGGATCGAATCTATGGTCTCTCCCATAAAATCGTTAAATCTGGATACGATCACCCGGTTTAAATATTCTTCAATTTCGGCCGTTGAATACATTCCCTGGGTTCCCACCAAGCGGTTGATAAACAATACCGGCTGCACCACTTGAAGATTAAAAACGCCAAAGGCTCTCAGACGGATGAGACCCAGCTCGGAATCCTTGAATGCTACCGGGTCCCGTGTGCCCCACTTCAGATTGGTGAAAACCTTCAGGTTTACGAAGTACACCTCTGCTCGAAGTGGACTTTTCATGCCCCAGGGTATACTGGCAATCTTCGTCAGCAACGGGATGTTTGCCGTTTTTAGCGTATGGCGGCCCGGACCAAATGCTCCAACAGCTTTGCCTTTATAATAAAAGATGCCGGCCTGGCTTTCCCGGATGGTCAACTGGGCGCCGTATTTGATTTCGCCCGATCCCTGTTCGGGGAGACGATGAACCAGTTCCTGGCCGGTTTCATCAAACCATTCCAGATTTTCCAAAAAAAGAATATTATTGGTGCTCATATCAGACTTCTCCTTCTGTCCCGATTTGTTTTCTGACCTTGTTTTACCATTGGCTTTGCATATACACTGTATATCGACCCACTTTTGTACAACTTAAGTCTAACCGAGTTTGAACCGCTAAACCCAGGTTATTTTTATTTGACAGAAACCTTTCTATAGACGATAATCGACTATATATAAAACGGTCCCTGAGCCGGAAGCAGTATATTTAGCTGTGAGCGGTTACTTTGCATTGCCGCGGGTTTCTTCTTATCGTCGGGGCACAAAGCGTAATTTTATTTTCAGATAATAACAACTCCTTGATCTATATCGACGTAAAATGGAAAACTGTTTTACTGAATCCCAGCGACAGGAGGCATAAATGACGCGTTATGACGAGAAAAGGGAGCATAAACGATATGATCTGAAGGCCCCGGTTATATATGCCTATCAGGATTCCGCCCAGTTTTCAAAAGCCCAAATGTATAACTATTGCGAGGGCGGCATGTGTTTTGAAGCCTGCAATGCGATTGAGCCGGGATCCGATATATACATTATGATGGAAGATTTTTCACCGGATGCTATTGATGCTGAATTCTATGACGGCTATCGGGCAGAAGTACGGTGGTGCCGGAAAATGTCCCTTGATAATAACGAGGAATTCATCGTCGGGGTAAAATACTATAAAACCATCATCAAGTAGGTCCTCAAAATGGCCAATCAATTTGTCCCGGTTCAGTGATGACTTTTTGAAGAAACTCCTTTTTTATACCTTAAGGCTTCCAGGTATCTATATTTTGATTACCCTGGGAATCATGCTTGATTTCATCCTCCATTTACCTTTTCTGGTCATCTGTTCGGTTGAAAATTTGTTTCGCAGTCGGATTCGTTAACTGCCGGCTCTGTGCTCGTGCTTAATCATCAATCAGCAAGAGAATGAGCGGCAGGCTCAGGGCAGCAAGTATGATTAAACCCGGCACGGAAACATAGGGTTTGTACCACGGTTCTTTATTTGTTTTTGCCTTCCTGGTTTCGGCCAAAAACCAGTTTCCAATAATTATTGCGGCAACCAGAACAGCGGCATATTTGATAAGATTGAGCAAGCTTAATCCATCCATGGGCATAATTCCCTAAAAGCCGGTTTGATCTCCTTGCAATCTGCCGCAGCCGATCCAAGGGGGGCAACTTGTCTGTTTCCGGAAATATACATTGAATTTTTTTAATTTTATTGTATAGTGGAGTCGTCGGTGCGGAGGATATTAAAGCCAAAATACGGTAAAGCGGTCGGTTACCGCAATATGATTCAGATCAAAGTCTCTGAAATCTCTGATTCCGCTTAGGCTCGGAGTCAGATCATCAGGTTAAGTCTGGTACGCCTGGCAGGATTCGAACCTGCGGCCTACGGATTAGAAGTCCGTTGCTCTATCCAGCTGAGCTACAGGCGCACGTAACCTGGTTGCATATCATATGTGCGGTATTCTGTCCATATATAAATTGTTGCCGGATCCGGCTTTTGATTTCATTTTACCGACCCTGGTTTCATGACAAAATTTAACAAAGACAAATTTTTCGATTCAATCGGGCAGTGTTTATGAAGAAAAAAACCGCCGTAAAAAAGAAAGCAAAAAAAGAGCCGGTTATAAAAAAAACGGCAGCTTCAACAAAGAGCAGGCGCTCATCGACGGAGCCTTCTGCTGATAAAGCCCTGGTAAAGTTTGATCCGCTTCAACGTTACCTAACGGAAATCAGCAATTATAAACTGCTGACCAGAGAGCAGGAAAAAGAACTGGGCATTCAAGTCAGGGAACATGGTGATAAAGAAGCTGCTTATCGGCTGGTTACCTCCAATCTGAGGCTTGTCGTAAAAATTGCCCTGGAGTTTCAGCGGGTTTGGATGCAAAACCTTCTGGATCTTATTCAAGAAGGCAATATCGGGTTGATGCAGGCCGTCAAAAAATTTGATCCCTACAAAAATGTCAAATTTTCCTACTATGCCTCCTTTTGGATTAAAGCATATATATTAAAGTTCATCATGGACAACTGGCGCCTGGTCAAAATCGGAACGACCCAGGGACAGCGCAAATTATTTTTTAAACTGAAAAAGGAAAAACAGAAATTAATTGATATGGGTTTTGAACCGAAGCCCAAACTCCTTTCAGAAAGGCTGGGTGTTTCCGAAAGAGAAATTGTCGATATGGACCAGCGCCTTGATGGCTGGGATGTTTCCCTGGATGCACCGTTAAAGGAAGATTCAGATACGGAACGAATCGAATTTTTAAGCACTGAAACTGAATCCATCGAGGACCAGGTCTCCAAAAAAGAGATCGAAGCCATGCTGCATAACAAAATTGCTGAATTCAGAAAAAAAATGACACCTCGTGAAATTGAGATATTTGACTTGCGGATTTTTTCCGACAATCCTGTAACATTACAGGAAATCGGTGATCGATACGGGATTTCTAGGGAGCGGGTTCGCCAGGTGGAAAAAAATATCATTAAAAAGATGCGAGAATTTTTTAAAAAGGAAATTCCAGATTTTGCTTCTTATACTGAATAAAAATGCAGCCGGTGGTTTAACAGGATTATTTAACTTATGAAGATCTTTCGTTTAATGCGAATCACATCAATATTTATTATTTTTTTTGCCGTCGGTTGCACGGTGAACCCAATCAAACCAACTCCGGCAAAGACAAAACCCCATGACTTTTATGGCCCGGAAAATCAGTATTACTACTTCACCGCGGCTCAGGTTCAACGTAAAAAAGGCAATCTAGACAAGGCTGTCGTGCTGCTCCAAAAAGCGATTGAACTTGATCCGGGCTCCTCCTATCTGCAGCGAGAGCTGGTTACGGTTTATTTGCAAAATAAGGAAAATGATAAAGCCATCGAGGTTTTGGAGGGGATGCTGCAAAAAAATCCCGAGGATTTAAAATCACTCATAATTTACGGTGGCATCAAACAAGTTCGCAAAGAAACCGATGACGCTATTGCCATATATGAAAAAATACTTGCCATAGATCCCAAACAACAAAGAATTTATTCGTTGCTGGGCGGACTATACATGGAAACCGGCGACCTTGAGGGTGCCGTGGAGGTTTTCAATCGGGAGCTTGAAAATTTTCCCGGATCTTATACCGGCCATTTTTATCTTGGTAGAATTTACGCCAAACAGGGTAAAATTAAAAAAGCGGAGACGGAATTTCGCAAAGCACTTGAAATAAGACCTGACCGCTCCGAGCCAAGATTTGAACTTATAGATATTTACAAAACCCGAGGGAAAACCAAGAAAGTCATTGGGCTATACGCAGAAATTCTCCAGAGCAACCCTGGCAATGTGCGGGCAGCCATGGAACTCGGGTATTATCATCATCAGCAGGGAAAAAAAGAAGACGCCGAAAAATACCTGATCAAGCTGGGGTTAAGAAGTCAGAATGAATTTGAGGTTATCATCAACGTCATTCAACTGTACATCGATCCCAAAAAATTTGACGAAGCCCTGGTTGTCATAAACACAATGCTGAAGGGCGCTCCGGATAACCCTGATATCCACCACCTGGCGGGTATCTCCTATTATGGAATCAAAAACAATGACAGGGCACTCTTTCATTTTGAAAAAGTTTCACAGGAATCCCGGTTTTTTCAGGATGCCGTGGTACATGTGGCCTTCATATATCAGGATCAGCAAAAAAATGAAAAAGCAATCAAATTTTTAAATTCAGCCATGGCAAAAGATCCGGACAACCCTGATTTTAAATATTACCTGGGTACGTTTTATGAGGAGACCGAAGATTACGAAAAGGCCGTGGATCACATCAAACAAGCCATTGAATTAGAGCCTGATAATCCACGCTACTACTTTCGCCTGGGCGTCGTATATGACAAATGGAGTAAAAAAGATGCTTCCATTGAAACCATGCAAAAAGTCATCGCCCTCGATCCTAAACATGCCAATGCATTGAATTACCTCGGTTATACCTATGCTGATTTAGGACGGAATCTGGATGAAGCCGAGCGCCTGGTCAAAGAAGCCCTAAAATACAAGCCCAACGACGGCTACATTACCGATAGTTTGGGGTGGGTTTATTATAAAAAGGGACAGTTCGACAAGGCCCTGAAATATATAAAAAAAGCTGTTGAATTAGTGCCGGATGACCCTATCATGCTGGAACATATGGGCGATGTTTATCAGAAGCTGAACGATAAACCGAACGCTTTGAAATATTACCAAAAATCTTTGAAAATTAAAGAAAAAGATAAAGATAAAGAAGCGCTGGAAAAAAAGATCCGGCAACTGGAGCCAACCGGATCCTGATGGCGCTGATTTTTACGATGGAGGACTGTGGCGGTTTGCAGAAAAAAACTAACGTCGAACATCTTTCAAAACAACCTCGTCGGCATAAAGGCAACCCGTTAATATTTATAAAACAACAGAGCGCTTATGCAGACCCACCCCCTGCCCGGGAAGCCACAGACTGAATACCGGCCGTTTTTTTGGCCGGCGGCTGGGCTGAACGCTGACACCTGAAACCTTCATTTACCATTGCTCGGAGACAGCGAACCAATGAGAATCGCACGGTATGATCTGCGACCTGTAATAATCATAGTTTTGGTTACTGTTTTGCTGGCCGGGTGCAGCAGTTTCTCCCGTAAGACCCCTGAACCCGAAGAATTAGCAGCGATGGCGGATGCCCGGATAGTGCTCCTTACCCTGAGCAATCAAAACCATACATTGAAAAATTTTAAAGGCATTGGGAAAATTCAGGCCTGGCAAAAGGGAGAAAAGAGGATCGATGAACGGATCGCATGGATCGGATCGGAAACGGTCAAAATGAGCATCGTGGTATTGATATCCGGGCATCCGGCAATTAAAATAGCCAGTGACGGAAAATGGTTGTATTACTATGAAGTCCGTCAAGGAGAACCGCTTTACAAAAAGATCCCAGCCACGGATGCCACCTTGCAGCGTATCGTCTCGGTACCTATTAAACCCATCGATATTATTACGTTGTTGGCGGGCCGGACACCACTTCGTGAGCATCATTCCGCACTATTACGCCGGCAGGATTCCGGACCCGGCTATGTTCTGATACTGAAAAAACGGTGGTATGGCATCGTCGAAAAAATATATCTGGCTGAAGACAAAACACAGGTCCGCCAAATCGAGTTTTTCAATCGGTCCGGCTCATTGATTTATCGTGCACGATTTGACAAGATGCAGGTTATCAACAAATATCAGGTCCCCTTGAGGTTGAGCATCTCAAGCGACGATGGCATGGGTTTTCAACTCGAAGTTCAAAAATACTGGGCGGATGTGCCCGTCACCCCCTCGATGTTTGTACTAGATCCGCCGAATTAAAATTCTAGAAAATCATAGGCATTCACGGGTTCAAAGTTCCATTCTTGTCTCTGAACTGCATTTGGGATGCGTATTTACGAAAAAAAAAAGCGTCAGGTTCGTCAGGACCAATCCAAAATTCGGACCCAAATTGACAATTATTTGGGTAAATTGGCATTTTAACGAGGGCTTCGGGCGAGTCTTGAATGCTTTCTTTGTTCTTAACCCTGAACGTTGAACCCTGAACCTGTGAACGGTTACATGAAATCTTTATGTCAATTTTGCTGTGCATAAAATTTTATATAAATCCAAATTTTTATAAGGTTATTCTTAAAGTATGATCGCAGAAATTTTAGCCACCGGGGACGAAATCCGATCCGGCGTACTGGTGGATAGCAACTCCGCTTACATCGCCCAAAAACTGGAAGAAACGGGTGTTGAGGTGGCCCGGCACAGTTGTATCGGGGATGATCCGGCAGAGACAGTCAACATTCTAACAGAAATGAGCCAACGATCTGATATTGCCGTGGTGACCGGTGGGCTCGGTCCTACCGGGGATGATCTTACTTCAGCTGCAGCCGCCAGGGCAGCAGATGTGGATTTGGTTTTGGATGCACAGGCGTTGGCATCGGTTGAAAATTTTTTTAGAGCCCGTAACCGGACGCTGACGAATTCAAATAAGAAACAGGCGATGCTGCCGGCCGGCGCGCAATGTCTCAACAATTCCGTCGGTACAGCTCCCGGCTTTCACATTAAAATTGGGCAATGCAATTTTTTCTTTTTACCCGGAGTTCCTTTTGAAATGCGGCGAATGCTAACGGACCAGGTCATTCCCCGGATCATGAAAATACAGGGGCCGGATGCCGGCGTTCGTCTGGTGAAAACCCTCACGACTTTTGGTTTGACAGAATCAGCCACCGGTGATCATCTGGACGGATTTGATCAACGGTTTCCTCAGATAAAACTTGGTTTCCGAGCAAAATTTCCTGAAATTCAAGTCAAGTTTTATGCCCACGGAGCTGATGAGGAGGGTCTGCGAGCAGAACTGGAAGAGGCTACCCAGTGGGTTTACCGGAAGCTGAAAGATAAGGTAATATCAGATACCGGTGAGTCCATGGAAAAAGTGGTGGGAACTCTGCTGAGGCAAAAAAATGCCCTACTGGCGGTTGCTGAAAGCTGCACGGGCGGGCTGATCGCCGATTTGTTGACCAATGTGCCGGGAAGTTCGGATTATTTTGTTTTTTCCGCGGTCACATATTCCAATCAGCTGAAGATGAAAATCCTCGATGTGACTGCCCGGACCTTAGATAGATACGGCGCTGTATCCGAGCAAACCGCCAAAGAAATGGCCCGGGGAGTTCAGCAGGTCTCCGGTGCAACTTACGGGCTTTCCGTCAGCGGGATTGCCGGACCGGGCGGTGCAACGGATAGCAAACCTGTGGGAACTGTCTGCATCGGTCTCGCTAATCCTAAATTTGTCCGCGGGCATCGGTTCAACTTTACCTTCGACAACCGCTGGATGAACAAACACCTCTTTGCTACGACCGCTCTCGATCTGTTGCGGCGGGAACTTCTGGGAATCCTGCGCTGATGCAGATGACTTTATAGATGGCATGCAGTATTCTGCTGCTTTATTTGCTTTTCACGTTGTTTTTAGCCCCTGTTTAAACCATAAAGACGCTTCCTTGATAAAGGTTTTCTGGTGGACTTCATTGCTCATCGGATGGTCACCCTGTTTTTGTTTAATCAATTTTTTAGGCGGTTTTACTAAACTATAAATTTCATCGGCGTGAGAAACCGGAACGACATCATCCGCCTCTCCATGGAAGACAAGGATATTGCAAATTACCGGGAGCCTGTCGCTGATGTCGAATCGGCGTTTTTGGGTGTCTAAAAAAATTCCTGGAGTATCTGAATTTTCGGACAGTGGGAGTCCATTTTCCAGGATTCGACTGCGAATGGGGGCGGCAAATGTAACCAGAGTATCGGCACCCAGTTCGCCTGCAACGCTCAGACAGACTGTACCGCCCATGCTGCTGCCGAAAAGCCCAAAGCGGTCACCGGTATCCGATGTGCCGGTGATGACGGCCACCGCCTCGGCAAGGTCCCTGCAGCGGGCCTCAAGTGAAGTTACCCCCTCAAATTTACCCTCGCTGTTGCCGCAACCGCGGTGATCGAAGCGGAAATAGGCGATCCCAAACCGATTGCATTGGTCGGCCAGGGCAATTTGTTTTGGGGAACTGCTGCTACTGTATAATCCGTGGGAGCCGATCACAACAGGTGGACGATTGGCTGAGGGCAGATGCAAATAACCCTTCAATTTAAAACCGTCGGAAAGGAAGCTGATATCTTTAATGATCGATTTTTCTATGGACATCCTTGTTTTCCTTGTTTGATTTTTTCCTGTTTTCGTATAAACAAAACTTGTAATTGATCACAGGTTCAGGGTTAAAAAAAAACAGAAAGCTCATATCAAAGGGATTGTGTCTTCATCTGGTTATAACTCGGTATCACTCAATGGGATATGACGGATATACCAGATTTTGATAAATAATGGGAGCAGTATCCATCGGTTGTAACCTTTGAACCCTGAACCTCGAACCGCTCAATTTAGGAAAAATATCCAGAAAGCAATACCTGGAGCAAAGGTGAGCTATGAAAATTAAAAAAGGTTTGCAAGCGCAGGTTGAAATCACGGATATTGCTTTCGGCGGCAGGGGGCTGGTTCGTTTGGATGGTATGGCCGTGTTCGTCGATCAAACAGTACCCGGAGACCGCGTCATAATCCGCATTTCCAGGAAGAAAAAAAATTACGCTGAAGCCCGGGTGATTGAATTGATTCAATCATCTCCCCTCAGAATTATCGCACCTTGTGAATACAGCGGTTTTTGCGGGGGCTGCAAGTGGCAATTTATAAAGTACGAACAACAGCTTCTTTACAAAAGGCAGCATGTTCTGGATTCCCTTGAGCATATTGGGAACATTAGAGACGTGATGGTCCATGATACGA
>Ga0316194_10002007_pt1 | contig 14205 bp, 10 predicted proteins | sample CroRivsedime1_MG_FD_204936 | JGI IMG/M metagenome (GOLD analysis project Ga0316194, IMG submission 204936) | Coastal sediment microbial communities from Maine, United States - Cross River sediment 1 | ecosystem: Environmental > Aquatic > Marine > Coastal > Sediment | place: USA: Maine...
GTTGCCGTTACCCACGACCGCTATTTTCTTGACAATGCCGCCGGCTGGATTCTGGAACTCGACCGCGGTCATGGCATCCCCTGGGAGGGCAACTACTCTTCCTGGCTGGAACAAAAGGAACAACGCCTGGCAGTCGAGGAAAAACAGGCATCCTCACGCCAGAAGGCGATCAAGGCCGAGCTGGAGTGGGTGCGCTCGGGCACGAAGGGCCGGCATGCCAAGAGCAAGGCACGACTGGCGCGCTTCGAGGAACTCACTTCGCAGGAAGCGCAACAACGTAACGAAACCAAGCAGCTCTTTATACCGCCAGGTCCACGACTGGGCGACCTCGTCATTGAGGCAAATCATCTCTGTAAACGCTACGGGGACACCCTGCTCTACGAAGACCTCAGTTTCAACCTGCCTCGCGGCGGTATCGTTGGCGTTATTGGCCCCAACGGGGCCGGCAAAACCACGCTGTTTCGCATACTGACGGGAGCGGAACAAGCCGATTCAGGTGAATTGCGCATTGGCGAGACGGCGAATATCGCCTGCGTCGATCAAAGCCGCGACAGCCTCGATGACAGCAAAACCGTCTGGCAGGAAATCTCCGACGGCCAGGATATTATCACTGTCGGGAAGAATGAGCTGAATTCGCGAACCTATGTGTCACGTTTCAATTTCTCCGGGAGTGATCAGCAAAAGCATGTCGGCAGCCTCTCGGGGGGTGAACGCAACCGGGTACACCTGGCAAAACTCCTGAAGAGCGGTGGTAATGTTCTGCTGCTGGACGAACCCACCAATGACCTCGACGTGGAAACCCTGCGCGCACTGGAAGAAGCACTGCTGGACTTCCCCGGCTGTGCGGTGGTGATCTCGCATGACCGCTGGTTCCTCGACCGGATAGCGACACACATCCTTGCATTCGAGGGTGACAGTCAGGCAATCTGGTTCGAGGGCAACTATGCGGATTACGAGGCTGACAGGAAACGTCGCCTGGGGGCTGATGCCGACCAGCCACATCGCATAAAATACAAACGACTGGAAAAATAGTATATGTCACGGACTCAAACAGAGAGACAGCAAGCCTTCAAGGAAAGATTGCAAGCAGAAGGCGCCGACAGCTTTGCGGACGGCCCGCGCCCGTGGGAGCAGTGGGATGAATCCGGCAACCAGGGCGACAACCGGGTATGGGAAGGTACCGCCAGGCGCATCTACCCAAAGCGGAAGGCTGTGCGCAGCTTCGGTGACCGCCTGCTATCCGGACTGGCCGTGGTCGCCCTTGGCAGCATGCTGGTTGGCATCGCCGGCGTCTTTCTCTCTACACCCTCGACACCACGACAGGCACGCAGCACCATTCAGCCACCACCAATCTTCGCCCGCAGAACGACCGCGCCGGCTGCAACTACGCCGACTGAACCTGCCGCCACGACAACACCGGTCATTGCGCAACTGGAAACCCTGGCTCCCCCGGCGGCCGGTATCCCCGCCCCCCCGTCGAAGCCACAGACCATCCTGGAGCCGACGCTGGCGACTGCCCGGAGAACTCCCAGCCCGGTCATACAAGCAGACAGTGTTGACAGGGTCGCAGTCGAAACGGTAATCACTGAAGGGGCCGTGACCACCAGGGTATTTACCCGGCAGCCATCACAGGATGAGCCGGAAATGATCGCAATGATTGCAACAACTGCGCCGCCATTCACACACGCAGCCGCACAGCACGAGGAAGCCCCTGTTGCTACTGCCACGGAAACCGTGCTCCCCGGGCAAAACGAAGCCGCGGCAATGGCAGCGGTTGTCGTTGCACCAGCCGAGATCGGGGAAGTCACGGCACCGGTCGTTGTTGAACAAGCCACGGAAACCATCTCAGAGCCTGCTATCGTCGCACTGACTGAAACAGCACCCACCGAACCGGATGTCGCTGAGCAAGCCACGGAAACCATCACGGAGCCAGCTGTCATTACACTGGCCGAAACTGCACCCACCGAACCGGATGTCGCTGAGCAAGCCACGGAAACCATCACGGAGCCTGCTATCGTCGCACTGGCCGAACAGGATGTCGCTGGGCAAGCCACGAAAACCATCACGGAGCCGGCTGTCATTACACTGGCCGATACTGCACCCACCGAACCGGATGTCGCTGGGCAAGCCACGGAAACCATCACGGAGCCAGCTGTCATTACACTGGCCGAAACTGCACCCACCGACCCGGATGCCGCCGAGCAAAAGTCAGCAGTGATGTCGGCGCCGTCAACCACTGAACAAGGCGGGGCCGCAGCCACCGAACCGGCCGTCGACGAGCAAACCGCAGCAGTGCTCACAGCACCGGACATCGTTGCACAGACCGGGCCACTGGACAGCGACATCGCTGTCATTGAAGAAACCACGCAGCCGGCAGCCGCAGCTGTCGCATTAAACACACCCGCAACAGCGGCTGAAACAACACCTGACATCACGCGTGCACTGGAAACAGCCACGCAAACACCGGTGTTGCCAGCGGCAAAGACCGGCAAGTGGGTAATCAACCTTTCTTCCTATACCCGCAAGTCAACCGCCGAAAGGATGCTGGCAGTGTTCCAGCAAAAAGGCGTCGATGCCGAAGTCTTTGCCACAACCATCAACGACAAACCCATGTACCGGATCAGGGTCACCGGTTTCGAGCATGCCCGTTCGGCAAGGGCTGAAATCAGCACCCTGGAACAACAACTGGACCTGGAAGGCGCCTGGATTTCAAAACGCTGACGGTGTAGAAAAAGAACCCGCAGGCTGTGCCGGGTGAAGCGCAGGACATGGATCACAAATGGTGTGCTTCGCCGCACTCAACATATGCTACCGGCGTTTTAGCCGGAAGCTGTCATCTGTTACCTGTCAACCCACCCACACGCGTGCGTTCCTGAACATGCGCATCCACGGACTGTCCTCGCCCCACTCGTCCGGGTGCCATGAGTGAGTGACGCTGCGGAAGACCCGTTCCGGGTGTGGCATCATGATGGTGACACGACCATCGCCTGTCGTCAGGCCGGTGATGCCGAACGGTGAACCATTGGGGTTGTGCGGATACTTGTCGGCCACCCGGCCATGGCCGTCAATATAGCGCGCCGCCACCAGTCCACCCTCCAGCGCAGCCGCCGCGCCCGCCGCATCGGCGAAGTGTGCACGCCCCTCTCCATGCGCCACGGCAATTGGCAACACGGAGCCTTCCATACCGGCAAAAAACAGCGACGGAGTCGGCAGGATCTCCAGTTGGGAATAGCGCGCCTCGAATTGCTCCGAGCGGTTGCGCACGAAACGCGGCCAGTGCGCAGCGCCCGGGATAAGTTCCTGCAGCGTCGACAACATCTGGCAACCGTTGCACACACCCAGTGCAAAGCTGTCCTGACGGGCAAAAAATGCCGTGAACATGTCGCGTAACTGCGCATGAAACAGCACCGACTTGGCCCAGCCCTGACCGGCGCCCAGCACATCACCATAGGAAAAGCCACCACAGGCAACCATACCCCTGAAGGCATCCAGTGACACCCGCCCTGACAGCAGGTCACTCATGTGTACATCAATGGCATCGAAGCCGGCACGATGAAAGGCCGCGGCCATCTCAACCTGCCCGTTAACGCCCTGCTCTCGCAGGATTGCAAGCGGCGGCCGCACACCGGTCGCGATCAGGGGCGCCGCCACATCCGCGTTGACAGCAAAGCTGACACGCGGCTGAATACCCCCGTCAGTCACATCCAGCAGGCCGTCAAACTCCTCACCGGCACAGGCCGGATTATCCCGCAAGGCCTGCATCCGGTAAGTCGTCTCGGACCAGGCACGTTGCAGCTCAACGCGTGCTGCAGACAGGGCCAGCTTGCCGTTGACCGTGATCTCCAGGCGATCATCCGCATTCGGCGAGCCGATCACATGCGCCACAGCTTCCAGCCCGTGTTTTTTCAGCGTTTCCAGCACAGCGGGTGTATCCGACCGGCATACCTGCAACACGGCGCCGAGCTCTTCCGCAAACAACACCGCGGCGGCTGCTGCGCCCGGGGCGTCCAGGTGCAGGGTCATGCCCGCGTGGCCGGCAAAGGCCATTTCACAAACACTGACAAACAGGCCGCCATCAGAACGATCATGATAGGCAAGCAGGGTGCCGGACACGTGCAGTTCCTGAATCGCTGCAAAACAGGCGCGCAGCAAGGCGGGGCTGTCAAGATCCGGCGGCGTGCAACCTATCTGCTTGTACACCTGCGCCAGTGCCGAGCCTCCCAGGCGATGCTTGCCCTGGCCAAGATCGATCAGGACAAGGTCCGTCTCACCCTTGTCGGTGCGCAGCTGTGGTGTGAGTGTTTTACGTACATCGGCTACCGGTGCAAAGGCAGAAATAATCAGGGACAGCGGCGCCGTGACCGCCTGCTCAGCCCCGTCATTCCAGACGCTCTTCATGGACATGGAATCCTTGCCGACCGGAATAGCGACACCCAGGGCCGGGCATAACTCCTTGCCCACGGCCTTGACCGTAGCAAACAGGATCGCATCCTCACCCGGGTGCCCGGCAGGTGCCATCCAGTTCGCCGACAGGGCAACCTTGCCAATATCCTCGATGTGACTGGCGGCGATATTGGTAAGCGCCTCACCCACCGCCATGCGTCCGGAAGCAGGCCCGTGCAACAGGGCAACCGGGGTACGTTCTCCCATGGCCATGGCCTCGCCGGTGTAGCCCGTGTAATCCGAAGCGGTAACGGCAACATCCGCCACCGGCACCTGCCAGGGCCCCACCATCTGGTCCCGGGTCACCATGCCGGTTACCGAGCGGTCACCAATAGTAATCAGAAATGTCTTGTTGGCCACGCCCGGCAACTGCAGCACCCGCCGGGCGGCTTCGGTGAGGTCGAGTCCGGTGGTAGAGAACTCCGCATGAGCGACCGGCAGCCGCTGGACCTCACGCAACATCTTCGGCGCCTTGCCCAGCAGCAGGCTCATGGGCAGATCGATCGGGGAGTTCTCGAAATACCGGTCTTCCAGTATCAGTTGCTGTTGCGCAGTCGCGACGCCAAGGACCGCGCAGGGACAACGCTCACGTGCACAGAGGGCTTTGAAATCCGCCAGGTGGGCTCGATCGATCGCCAGCACATAGCGTTCCTGAGACTCGTTGCACCAGACCTGCAGCGGTGACATGCCGGGGTCATCATTGGGTATGGCGCGCAGTTCAAAACGCCCGCCTCGCTGGCTGTCATTCACCAGTTCGGGTACCGCGTTGGACAGACCGCCGGCACCCACATCGTGAATCGAGACAATCGGGTTATCCTCGCCCAGGGCCCAGCACGCATCGATAACCTCCTGCACCCGCCGCTCCATTTCCGGGTTGCCGCGCTGAACCGAGGCAAAATCGAGATCTTCCGCACTGGCACCGCTGGACATGGAAGAAGCGGCCCCCCCGCCCAGTCCGATCAACATGGCTGGCCCGCCCAGCACCACGACCGGCGTATCGGCAGGAATTTCGTGCTTGCTCACATGCTCGCTGCGAATCATGCCGCAACCACCCGCCAGCATGATGGGCTTGTGATAGCCGCGCAGTTCGTCACCGTCACTGCCGGGGACCCGTTCCTCGAAGGTACGAAAATAACCGCACAGATTGGGGCGGCCGAATTCGTTATTGAAGGCCGCCGCACCCAACGGCCCATCGAGCATGATATCCAGCGCAGAGGCAATACGTGCCGGTTTGCCATGGTCAGTCTCCCATGGCTGCAAGAAATCCGGGATGCGCAGATTGGATACCGAAAAACCGCACAAACCCGCTTTTGGTTTTGCACCACGCCCGGTAGCCCCTTCATCCCTTATCTCGCCACCGCTACCGGTTGCAGCACCGGGGAATGGCGAGATCGCCGTGGGGTGATTATGGGTCTCGACCTTGATAACCAGGTGGGCGGGTTCGGCATGCGGTGTGTAGCGGTGCGATGCCGTGTCGGCAAAGAACCGCTGTATCGGGTACCCCTCTGTGACGGCTGCATTATCACTGTAGGCCGACAGCACATTGTCCGGACTGGCGTTGTAGGAGGCCCTGATCATTGCAAACAGGCTGTCATCCTGCGCCACCCCGTCGATCACCCAGTCGGCATTGAATATCTTGTGACGGCAATGCTCGGAGTTTGCCTGGGCAAACATCATCAACTCGGTGTCAACCGGGTTTCTGCCCAGCCGCGTAAAACTCTCTAACAGGTAATCGATCTCGCCCTCGGACAACGCCAGACCGAACTCGCCGTTGGCGGTGACCAGCGCAGCCCGTCCGCCCGCCAGCACATCAACCGTTTCACAGGGTGCGGGAATCGCATGTCTGAACAGGACACCGGTGTCACTGATATCAAACAGTACCGACTCGGTCATGCGGTCATGAATCAGTGCCAGTACAGGCCCACGCTGCTGCTCGGATAATCCCGTCTCACCGGCAATTTCAAGGGTGTAGACAATACCGCGCTCGACCCGCCGCACCTTATCCAGCCCGCAGTTGTGCACAATATCTGTCGCCTTGCTGGACCAGGGTGAGATCGTGCCCGGGCGCGGCACCACGACAAGTGTGATGCCGGTCGGTCTGCCTGCAGGACTGGCAGGTCCGTAAGTGAGCAACTGCTCCAGTACCCCCCGCTCGTGGCCGGATAACGCCTCATCCAGCTCGGCAATGTGCAGATACTCTGCGTGCAGTCCCGTCAGTAACGGTACCTGCCCCGTTATCTGCTGCTGCAACTGCTGCAGGCGAAAATCTGAAAGTGCGGGACAACCACGCAAGTGCAACATCAGGACTCCGGAACGGCTAACCCAGGGAAACCGGGAATGATACTGGATGGGCAGGCGTGGAACAAAATATCGTGGCCGGTCAGTGCCGGGGTAGTTTGCGGATGCGATCCGCTCCTGCGGGTGAAACAGACGGCATGAGCAGGACGCGGCAGCCTTGCAAGCGCACTATAGCCAGCCGGGACTCAGGCAATGACCCGCCAGTCCAGCCCCGCATCCTGGTGCGCCACCCCAATCCAGTCGGGTTCACACCCGAGCACGCCCGCCAGGGCGGCCTGCGCCAGTGCCGGCCGGTTGTTTTTATCACTGAGGTGCGCCGCAACCAGGTGCTGCAGGCGTGCGCTGTCCAGCTGTGACAGCAAGGTACCGGCCTGGGCATTGCTGAGGTGCCCGAGCGAACCACCGACACGTGTCTTCAGGGCATCAGGGTAAGGCCCGTCGGCCAGCATGTCCGCATCATGGTTACACTCCAGCAACAGGGCATCACAGCCATGCAGGCATTCAAGGATATGTGGCGTCACCCTGCCGGTATCCGTCAACACACCAAGGTGCAGGCGCCCGTGCTCGAAAGCAAACTGACAGGGTTCACAGGCGTCATGCGGCACGGTAAACGGATGCACCCTGAGTGCCCCGATACTGAACCCGGAATGGCCGTCAAAATGGTGTACACAGGGCAACCTGTTATCCTTCAACATCCGCTGTGTACCGCGGGTCATCCATACCGGCAAATCGTACTTTCGCGCCAGTAACGGCACTCCCCGTACGTGATCACCGTGTTCATGCGTAACCAGGATGGCACTCAGGTCCGACGGGGATCGCCCCAGTTGCGCCAGGCGGCGTTCGGTTTCGCGGCAGGAAAAACCACAATCAATCATCACCAGGGTAGCGCCGGCCTCCACCAGGGTGGCATTGCCCCGGCTGCCGCTGCCAAGTGATGCAAAACGCATCGGCTAGCGCAACTGTTCTTCCAGCAAGGCAAGAATCCGTTTTGCCGTCGAGGATGTATCCCGCTCTCCTTCTGCATCGTTGACAATGATGTTCGTCGTGGGGCCGTTGGCCTGCAGCACAATCCGGTAACGTGTTCCGCCTGTCTTGTCATCCGAAGACCAGAATGCCAGTTTGCTCAGCATGCCTTCACTGTTCTGGTCAGCCAGCGGATCGTTATAGGTGACAAAATATGTACCTTCGGAACGGTTACGGTCTTCCACGGCAAACCCCACCCGGTCAAGTGCCACACCGGTGCGCCGCCAGGCACGCGAGAAATCCTCGTCCACCACCAGCAGGCTGCCACTGTCATTGCTAACCATGTGCGCACGCACCTTGGGTCCGCTCTCCCTTGCCACCATGGCCTCCGCCCGCTGTTCCTCCACACCCAGGTAGACCATCAGGCGCTTGAGCATTTCCGCTTCCAGTTCCGGATCCGTCGGTCGTGGCTGCCACACGGGCGTACCATCGATGGCACCGCCCTGCACGACCTCCTCCACACCCCTGTGGGTCAGATAAATTTCAGTGGTTCCTGCCTCGATGCCACGCTCCAGTCTGACCCGATACTGGTCACGGGTCGCCGATGAGTACACTAAATCCGCCACTTTGCCGAGCATACCCCGGATCACGCCATCGGGTATATCTGCACGATTCTCCGACCAGCCGGTCTCCAGAATGCCGACACGCGGGTCCTCCTTCTTGATCAGGAAGCCTTCCTCCAGCCAGAATTCCTTCACATTTGGCCATACCTGTGCCGGCGCTCCCTGCACAACCAGCCACTGCTGATTGCCATCCCGCTCCACATGCATATTGCCCTGGTCCGGCAACACGGTGGAGCCCCCGCCTTCCGGCAGGGTCGCCCCGAATTCTGAATACGTGGTGCCTGCGGCATCAATGGAGGCGGGTGCATCGTTGATGGTATTTGAAGACAGGTCAGGAGGAACTTCGAGCGACTGTGTGGACTCACTCTTCTTGTAATCGACCTTCTTGCGCCCCGGCGCTACCTTGTCTGCAATACTGCATGCCGATAGCAGCAGGACAGCCGCAATCACCACCAGGAGAGGCCCGTCAATTTTATTTCGTTGCATAAATGTATTCCTGACTATTCAATAATGCCGGCCTGTCTGAGCGCCCGCCGAACTGTTTCATGGTGCTCACTGGCCAGGGGCGTCAGCGGCAGGCGTATGCCGGCCGGTATCAGGCCCATTTCAGACAGCGCCCATTTGACCGGAATCGGATTGGATTCAACAAACAGACTCTTGTGCAGTGCTTGCAGCGGTGCATTGATGGCGCTGGCCGTTTCGCGGTCACCGGCAAGTGCCGCTGCACACATGTCATGCATCGCCTGCGGCGCTACATTGGCAGTCACCGAAATATTGCCCTTCCCGCCCAGCAGCATCAGTTCCATGGCGGTGGCATCGTCACCACTGTAGATATCCAGCCGGTCACCGCAGCACGCAATGAGTCGACGGGCGCGATCCATGTCGCCGGTGGCTTCCTTGATGGCGATGATATTGTCTATCGGTGCCAGGCGTTCCACCGTTTCCGGCAGCATGTCAACGGCCGTTCGTCCCGGCACATTGTACAGAATCTGGGGAATTGCCACGGCCTCGGCCACGGCCTTGTGGTGCTGGTACAAACCCTCCTGGGTTGGCTTGTTGTAATAGGGGGTAACCAGCAAACAGGCATCAACACCGGCAGCCATTGCACAACGGGTAAGATCGATCGCTTCACGGGTGGAATTTGCGCCAGTGCCGGCAATCACCGGAATACGGCCGGCAGCCATCTCCACAGTGCGGCGCAGCAGATGACAGTGTTCTTCCTCGTTCAGGGTGGCGGACTCGCCGGTGGTACCGACAGCGATCAGGGCATCGGAATGATTGTCGACATGAAAATCGATCAGGCCCTGCATACTGCCTTCATCGATAGAGCCATCCTCCCGCATCGGAGTAACCAGCGCTACCAAACTGCCTTGAAACATCACCGCAATCTCCGGACCCTGTAAAGACCGACATGGTACTGGCGCCACCCCTGACTGACAAGGCAATCCGCAACGAAAGGGGGCATTCCAGCCCTATGTCACAGCAATGATGGTAAACTGGAAGCCTTCAGAGCCTGCAGACAGAACTGACCATCGGGAATACAGATTCATGAATGAAAAGACTGCCGCAAAAAACAACCAGTTGGTGCTTTCCGCACTCGGGGAGGACCGGCCCGGTATTATTGACGTATTATCGCGCTGTGTTTTGGACAGCGGCTGCATGATCCTCGACAGTCGCATGGCGGTACTTGGCGGAGATTTCGCCCTGCTGCTGCAAGTCGGTGGCAACTGGAACAATATTGCCAAGCTCGAGAGCCAGATAGCGGGGCTGGAAAAGCGGCTCGGACTGGTGATTGCCTCCCGGCGCACCGCGAGAAGACCAGCCTCCGATGACCTGTTGCCCTATGGTGTCGAGGTGGTCGCACTGGACCAGCCGGGCATTGTCCACAACCTGGCAAGCTTCTTTTCGCAGCGGCAAATCAATATTCAGGAAATGGTTACGTCGAGTTATCCGGCCCCCCACTCGGGAACGGCAATGTTTTCAGTACACATGAGCGTCGATATTCCGGCAAAGACCCAGATATCGACACTGCGGGAGGAGTTCATGGATTTCTGCGACCAGATGAACCTTGACGCCGTGATCGAGCCGGTGAAGACGTAACCCCCATGACACAGAACGAATCAATCGCGGCTGCAATTCGCGAAACAAGTGCACACACAAGCAGGATCACACCGATATGAGCAAGGTAAGCGTTGGCAAGAAGGTACCCGACTTCACCCTCCCCGCCACCGGCGAACAGGACATTTCCCTGTCTGATTTCAAGGGAAAGAACGTGGTGCTGTATTTTTACCCGAAAGACAGCACCTCCGGCTGTACCACGGAAGGCCAGAACTTCCGTGACAGCATCAACACCTTCAGGCGCCGCAAGACCGTCATCCTCGGCATTTCACGGGACAGCATAAAATCTCACGAGAATTTCAGGGAAAAACAGCAGTTCCCGTTTGACCTGCTCTCGGACAAGGATGAAACCGCCTGCAAGCTGTTTGCCGTCATCAAGGAAAAAAACATGTATGGCCGCAAGGTCATGGGCATAGAGCGCAGCACCTTCCTGATTGATGACGAGGGCATCCTGCGCAGGGAATGGCGCAAGGTCAAGGTTCCCGGTCATGTGGATGAAGTACTGGAAGCCGTAAAGGAGTTAAAAAAATAGGACCGGGTACGGTGCCCCGATCATTGTAACAAGCCTTGTTGCGGGGGCGCCGTCCCCGATGCGCATCACGGCACTACGCCACACCCACAGTGAATGATGCTGCCCGCTACAAAGCGACCATACCCGTCAATTCGATACCATACCCTTGCCGGTTTCATGAGGATCAGCACCCTCTTTATCTTTTTTGGGCCAGGCATTCAGAACGGCATTCACCAGCGTGGCCAGGGGGATGGCAAAAAACACGCCCCAGAAACCCCACAATCCACCGAACACCAGGATTGCGATAATAATGGCCACCGGGTGCAGGTTTACCACTTCCGAGAACAGCAGCGGCACCAGCAGGTAACCATCCAGCGCCTGCAGCACACCGTAGGCTAACAACAGCCAGCCAAATTCAGGACTCCAGCCCCACTGAAACCAGCCAATCAGGGCAACTGGCAGCGTTGCGACCGCGGCGCCAATGTACGGGATAATGACGGACAATCCGACGATGGTCGCCAGCAACAATGCGTAATGCAGTCCCATCAGTGAAAAGGTTGCGAAGGCAGCCGCCCCTACAACAAAAATCTCCCATACCTTGCCACGCACATAATTGGAAACCTGGCGGTTAACATCAACGGCCACCTCATCGACCAGCCGTCGTTGCCGGGGCAGACTCCTGCTGAACCAGCCAAGAATACTGTTCTTGTCCTTGAGGAAGAAAAACGCCAGCACCGGCACCAGGATTAGGTAGACCATGAGGGAGATGAGTCCAAATACGGCCGGCAACGAGAGCGACAGCACATGCTGCCCCCATGCCGTGATGTCCGCACGGATTTCCGCAATAATGTCACGCACCTGATCCTCGGTAAAGAGGTGCGGATACTTCTCCGGCAGCTGCAACAGCAGTTCCTGGCCCTTGACAATCATGCGTGGCAGTTCCTGTACCAGTTGCGTCAACTGGTACGACAGACGTGGCAGCAGCCACAGCAGGATAAAGACAACAAGCGTCATGAACAGGGTAAACACCAGCACCACGGCAGACATGCGCGGTGCACCCAGCTGCTGACATTTCTCCACGATTCCATCCAGCAGGTAGGCGATCACCACCCCGGCGAGAACCGGTGCCAGCATCTGGCCCAGCGTGGCCATGACGACGACGCCGACAAGCAGCAGAACACCCAGGATGACCACCTGCGGATCAGACATAAAACGGTCATACCATTCGTGCAGAATACTCGTTCGTTTATTCATTTTCGCCTGATTTGAGTTTTTCGTAGAGTGATCGAAAAATGGCTTCCAGTTCGTCGATAACCTCGACGGGATCGGTACCCAGCATAATATTACTGGCAACCAGGTCAGATGTCGCACCCAGCGTCTCGGTCTTGTCCAGCATGAAATAGGTTTTCGACAGGCGTTTCAGGGCGCCCACGACAGACTCCCCCGCCGGACGTTCAATGGCCTCAGGCTCGGGAATAGCCACGGCCTCCTTGCTGACGGCAGTCGCCCCTGCCGGGCTGCGACTTGCAAGAAATTCTGCAAAGGCCAGCAATGTCAGCTGGTCACCGGCAGGAAGTTGCCGGAAGAATTCTGTCAATTGTTGTTCTGCTGATGCCATCGGGGGACTTCGTGGTTCCTGCCGGGGAGATCCGGCGTGCGCCATGTGCTCCGCCTGGAAGAATAGCACCTGCACATCACAGGCCGTCTATGAAGCGCACGCTCGGCGGGAACAACAGATCGTTCAGCCGTCATCCTTGTGTGACAGGCAGTAGGCGCGAGCAAAATCCAGCAGTTCATCCATGGCACGCTGACGAAATTTCTGTTTCTGGTGCACGAACGAGTACGGCCGCTCCAGCGGGGGATCCAGTTCCAGCGCCACCAGTGTTCCCAGCTGCAACTCCTTGTGGATAGTCACTTCGGAGACGATCGACACACCCATGCCTGCCTCGACCGCACCCTTGATCGCCTCCGGGCTGCCCAGTTCCATCGCCACGTGGATGTCCGCCGACTTTAACCCGGCATCGACGAGGTACTCGTGGATTACCTCACGGGTGCCGGAGCCTTCCTCCCGGGCGATATAGGCATAATCCAGCAACTGCTTGAGCTTGATCTGCTTGCTGCCGGCAAGCGGGTGCTTTGGCGGGACAATCGCCACCAGGCGATCATTGCGGCAATTCTCGACCACCAGATTCTTGTTCAACACCGGCGCTTCCACCACCCCCAGGTCGATATCATTATTCTCGACCATCGACACAATGCCGTCTGAATTCGACACCTTCAGGTGCACGTTGACATCCGGGTACTTGCTTTTGAAATCACCCAGCAGAGAGGGCAGCATGTACTCGGCGATAGTGGTACTGGCACCGATGATTAAGACGCCACTGATTTCACCGGTCATGTCGCGCACTGCATTGTCCATTTTCGCGTACAGATCGAAAATCTCGTCGGCGTATTCGTAGACGCGCTTGCCGGCATCTGTCAGGCTGATACGGTTGTGGGTCCGGTCAAACAGGCGGGTATTGAAATACTCCTCAAGCTGGCGCACCTGAAAGGTCACCGCCGGCTGGGTCATATGCAGGGTTTCCGCTGCCTTGGTAAAACTCAGCAACCGGGCAACGGTGTGAAAAACCTGTAATCTGCGATCAGCCATAATTGTCTTTTATACCGGCCCCGTGCGGGATCCGCATCCTCAGTAAAAAATCACCGGGACTATAAAATAATTTTGGGCAAGACTCCATCCTTATCAATATTATTTAGCAAATAAAGGCACCCCTCTGATCTGCGAGAGCAAGCCCGAAGACATGCAAGTCCTCCAGCACAAAAACTTCGACCGCAGCCACCATCACTCCGGTCAAAAACGATCCCTGCTAGCTAACTGGCTAATACCGTTATTTTTTACTGTTACCTCCCAGAGGTTAATTGAGCAATTTTTACAGTTCTTGTCCGTCCGCCACCCGACAGCCCTGTCTTTGGAAAAGATTGTCGGTCGCAAGTGCTACATGAACAGTGAAGACTGCCCACTGAGCAAGGTCATGGAAACCGGTGAGAGATACCCGGCAGCGCCGGCAAGAAATTGCCGACAGACTCCAATTTATCCTGAAATTACACTATTATCCAACCAGCCCCCCCCCTTGTTGCTACACATCACAGGAGAACAACGATGACTCCAGTTAGAATTCTGCCGGCTATCCTGCTGTGCCTGCTACCCTTCAGTCTGCTGGCAGAGACCCCGGAAGAAAAGGGCCTCGC
>Ga0316194_10002008_pt1 | contig 14200 bp, 14 predicted proteins | sample CroRivsedime1_MG_FD_204936 | JGI IMG/M metagenome (GOLD analysis project Ga0316194, IMG submission 204936) | Coastal sediment microbial communities from Maine, United States - Cross River sediment 1 | ecosystem: Environmental > Aquatic > Marine > Coastal > Sediment | place: USA: Maine...
GGGTCCCTCCAGGTCGTCGTTCGGGTGTGTTACCAAGGTCGCTCTGTTCTGCGGATCATTTCGATGATCTCTTGGGTTTCTTCTTCTTTGCCTTCGGTTTGGGAAGAGCCTTCTCAGTGACACAGGCTCAGAGCCAATCCCATCGCTAGCCTCGTTGAGGCGAGTTCTGTCTTCATCTTCATTCTCCTTTGATCCCGAAAAGCTCGATGCTGAGCAGCGGCACTCCCTCTGACATCTCTACCAGGGAAGGGGCACGACGGCCGCCACCTGAAAGCGGAGCTGATGCCGGGGACCGAATTGCTGCGGAGACGCGACGTAGTACCAGTACTGGAGGCTGAGCTTCCACGGTGTGGTCCCGGCCATGACCGTCTTGTTCACCCCGATACCCAGGGGAAACGTGAGCTTTTTGCCCTCCGCGTTGTGGTTGTAGGACCAGGTGGGCTGCGCCGAGATCTGCCAGGCGTTCGCGAGATTGAACGTGTAGAAGTACTGGCCCCCGGTGATGCTCGCCGGTTCGCTGGCGTCGCCCCCCGTGACCCGCCAGGACTGGGTGACGAGCGCCCCGATGGCGCCCCACTTCTGGACCCAGCCCACGAGCGCTTCGGGGCCGAGGAGGAACTGACCGGTGCCCAGGGCGTCGTCGGTGGCAGTCGGTAGCGAGCCCACGATCCCGCCGATCGCGATGAGGCCGCTCGCGAAGGTCTTCCCCACGGCGGCGTCGAAGCCGATGTCGCCGAGGCCGGCCTTGCTTTCGAAGCCCGTGGCGGTCGGCACGGGTTGGCTCAGGGAGACGGGGACGAGTGGGCGAGCGAAGAAGTTCAATCCCGCCCCGAGCGGCACGGGCAGGCTCGGCTGGAAGCTGATCTTGAAGCCGTTCTGGTCGCTCGCTCCGGGCAGGTCGCCCCCGTAACCGACCAGGTCGATCGGGAAGCCGAGGACGCCCAGACTCGTGTTCGGGTTGGCCAGCTCGGCCGCCACCTCCGCTGCGGACCGTCCTTCGTCGGGCTGGGTCTGCGACAGTGCGGAGGAGTGGACCGCCAACGTCATGACTCCACATAGGAAGGCGACGAGCGCCGGGGTGGCTCCGCGTCTGGTCGAGGTTCGTGGTCTCATGCTCGGTCTCGTCCTCATCGCTCTCGGGCCTGCCAGGCTAGAACCCGTACTTGGTCATCAACTGCAGCCGGCGGGCGGTGCCGGATTGGTCGTCGGTGTTCGTCCGGCGGCCGTACATGAACTCGATGCCCGTGGTGAGCTTCGGGGTGACGGACCAGAGCAGGTTCACGTGCGTGGCGGTGCTCGCCTTCACGCTGTCGGGGGCCCGGAACTCCGAGGGCTCGACCTCGGCCCAGGCGAAGTGGAGGTTCGAGCTGAGGCTGTCCGTGAAGCGGTGGCCGTAGCCGACGGCGACGCTCCAGGCCGGCATCGTGTCGAGGGTCCCGCTCGGCGTGAGAACGGCGCTGGCTCCCCGCCCGACGAAGGCCGCCACGCCGTTCCCCGAGCCGTGCCCGTAGGAGGAGTTCAAGACCACAGAGCCCCGGGGCCCCAGGGTGAGTCGGCCGCTCAGGGCCACGGCCCACTGGGTGGCAGTCGCGTCGGGGCCGTCGCCCCCGCCGTCCCACCGGAGCTGCCCCAGGCCTCCGCCGAGCATGAGGAAGCTGGAGCCCCACTCGCGCTCGATGCGGCCCTCGAGGACGGGCAGGAGCTGGCTCGGTCGGCCCGGCTGGTCGAAGGCGTTCTCGATGCCGGGAAACTCCTGCATCTGGAGACCGGCTGTCCACTTCAGGCCCCCGGACATGCGCTGCTCCCACCGCAGCTGGGCCGCGCGGGTGCCCGCCAACGCGTCCCCCGCGGCGAAGTCGATGAGGGTCGGGAACGCCCGGGTGTCGGTGAGGATGCCCCACGTGCGGCCCGCCAGGAAGTTGCCGTAGACGAAATAGGCGTGGCGCAGCCGGGGAAACTGGTTGAAGGCGCCCGCGCTCTCCTGGAAAAAGTCCATCTCGACGAAGTACTTCTGGGGAGGCGCCCCCGGAGTCGTCTTTCGCACCTCGAAGCTGAACCGTGTCTCCCGCGCGAAGGCGTTCATGTACCCGGCCACTCCGGCCGCGGGGCTTCCCTCCACCGGGATGGACGCGGTGACGAACTGGAACCGGTCCCCCGTGCCGTCGAAGTCCTGGAGATAGTCGAGCTTGACGTAGCCCCCGAACGCCATCCGGTAGTCGGAGCCGAACAGCGGCCACGACTTCGGGAAGTCGTCGTCGACGAGGTCCTGGCCGGTGAGGGGTCGGTCGTAGTCACGGAGGTTCCCGATGGCGGCTGCGGGCTCGTCCGTGGCCGCGGTGGCCGGCGCCGCCGCCGTCATCGTCGGCACGGCCGGGGTCCCCCCGGGAGCCGGCTGCGGCCCCGCCTCCTCGCTCCCGGTCACTGCCGGCTGGGCCGCCTCGAGAGCGGACACGCGCCGCTCGAGCTCCTGCAGGGCGTCCATCCGCTCCTGCAGCCTCACCATCTCCTGGTCGAGCTGCGTCTTCTGGCGCTCGATCTCGGCCCTCAGGGACGCGGTGTCGTCCGCGGCCGAGAAGACGGGAAGGCAGAGCGCGATGGCGCAGGCAGCCAAACCCTTCAGCATGTGGCGTGTCGTTTCGTTCATGGGGCTCGTTGCGTCTCTTTCGTTCGCCCGATCCCGACGCGCTCGACGGCGAGGAGCGGCATGCGGAGGTTGCAGAGGTGCTCGAGGACGCCCATCAGGGCCGCTTCGTCCGCCAGCTGACCGGTCAGCTCGGCGAAGACCGTCCCGCCCGCGCCTTCCCAGGCGGTCACCTTCATGCCTCCGAGGCGGTCGGACCACTCCGCTCCCAGGCGACCCTGAACTCGGATGCGGAACGTCGGCGGCTCACCCGCCGGATGGGCTGTCATGTGTAACTTGAAAACAATGGAACGTGATGTGAGCAGGGTACGCGGCGGCCCGGTCGGGGCACAGTCCCCAAAAAGGGTGAAAGAAGGGTGAGGGTGTCAGGACAGGGACGGGGTACGCGGCGGTGACCCGGGGAGGCTGGACCAGCTCCGGTGAGTGGGTCCCGGTGCCCTACGTGGACGAGCGGGCGGCCGAGGCTGCGCGGATCCTCCGGGCGGCCTTCGGGATGGCCCGGAGCGCCTCGGGTGACAGCTCGCTGCCGTGGTCGAAGGTGGCCCCGCCGACGGACGACGACTCGCGCACGGGTCAGGGGCTAGAAGCCGAAACCCGAGCCGAAGTAGAACCGGATGCCGTCCGATCCCTCCCCCTTGGCCACGCCGGTCCAGAACGCCAGCGGCGACCCGGCGACCTCGAAGGCGATCCCGCCGCCGTAGGACGGGTGCCAGTCGTCCGAGTCCTCGTCCTCCAGCCAGACCCGGCCGAAGTCCGCGAGGCCGACCAGCCAGAGCCGGCCTGGGATCACCGGCATGTTGTCGACGGCCCGCAGCCGAGCCTCGAAGTTGCCGTAGAAGGACGAGTCGCCGGCGAAGCGGTTCTCGCGGAAGCCGCGGTTGCTGTCGGAGCCGCCGATGAAGGCCGCCGCATACCACGGGTACTTCCCGAAGGTCTGCCGGCCGCCCACCCGGGCCGCGAGCACGACCCGCTCGGTCGATCCGAGGCCCAGGTAGCCGGAGACGCTGCCCTGGACCCCACCGAAGTCGCTCTCGAGATCCCAGACCTCGGGAGAGTACTGGGCGCCCGCCATCACCCGCAGGCCGGTGTAGCGCTTCTTCTTGCCTTCGTCGGCCAGGATCTCGCCGGCCATCATGGTCTGCAGTCCGCCCAGCTTCAGGCCCCGGGTGTCCCACTCCAGGGCGGTCACGAGGTTGACCTGGCCGAGATCTCCCCACCCGTAGGGCTGCACCACATCGATGAAAGCGTCCTCGTCTTTCTCCTGCGAGTACTGCACGCCCGCTCCTAGGAGAATCGCGAAGTCCCTGCTCGGCGACCAGTTCACGCTCGGCGTGATCCGGTAGACATTCTGGTTGACCTTATAGATGTCCCTATCCGCGATATCCGGGGTCTCGTTCCCGAAGCCGAAGAAGTTGAGGCGGTCGATCCCCGAGGCCAGGGCTCGCACCTCGGTGAAGAAGGGGGAGTTCTTGCGCCGAAACGAGCCGACATAGTTGAAGCGGAAGGCTTCCCTCTTGGTGGCGTATCCGAGACCCAGGGTGTGCGCGTTGGCGAACGGGTACTTCCGGAAGCCGTAGGAACGGCGCGTGATCCCGCCTCCCACGTAGAGGCCGAGGTCCGGCTCCCACCACGCCAGGACGTCCCCCAGCCAGGTGTGGTTGAAATCTCGCGGCTCGAACCAGGGGGCGTTCTTGTCCGGATGCGGGTTCGTCCACGGGCGCTCGTCGACCTTCGTCCCCGGGCCCTTCCGGACCTCGTTGTCACCCTCGAAGTCGTCGAAGCGCGTCTTGCCGCTCCGGGAGTCGTCGAGGGTGTCGTCGCCCGGGCCGCCGATGACCTGCACCGTGATCCGGCCGTTGGCGGGCCCTTCCGACTCGATCCGATCGTTGCCGCCGTGCAGGTAGACCCGGACGCTCCGGGTCTCCTCCGGGTCGAATCGCCGCTCGTAGTAGGGCTCTCCGGGCACGGTGGCGGGGGCCAGGGTGAGCACCACCGCGCCGTCGTCGAAGCGACGGATCCGCGCCACCTCGTCCTGGTTCGTGGCGTGAACGTTGATCTCGCCGGCGAGGAACTCGTAGTAGCGCTCCGTCGCTTCCACGATGTCGTCCCGGCGGTGCTTCAGGGTGCGGGCCAGGTTCTCCCCGTTCAGTGGGTACCACTCCGGAGGGAGCTTTCTGACGGCGGCGTCGATGACCTCGTCGGTGAGCTGGGCCTGGATCTGTTTCGCGGTCTCCATGAAGTCGTCGCGACCCAGGTCGCTGAGCAGCCACCGGTCCACGTCCGCCCCGTTGTGGACCGCCCCCTCCATCCCCGAGATGTCGTCCCCGAACTTCAGGAGAATCGGTACCTTCAGACGGGCCAAGCTGATGAGCAGGCCCCCGTAGTTCGAGAACGCCTGGTCGGGATCCTCGGGAATCGGGATCCAACGGGCCCGGTCCGGGATCCAGGCCCACCGCCACTGGCTCCGGTGGCGGTCCCAGTTGCCGGTCCACAGGTCGAAGATCCGGTCGCGGATGAACTCCCGGCTGTCGATCCGGTTCTCGGGACCCGCCCGCCACCGGTCCCACAGCTCCTTGCTTGAGACGATCTCGGTCGCCCCCAGGAAGCCGGGCACGTCGTCGTGGGCAGGCATCGGGAATTCGCCGAAGCTGCCGATCGATCCAGCGAACAGCTCCCCGTACTCCCCGAGAGCCGGGTCGTCCGGCATCACCATCAGCCGCTGGGGCGTTACGGAGCCGGGAGCGAGGGCCTCGGCCAGTGCCATCAGCACCGGCCAGTTGCCGGGGTGGCTGGCCGCGGTCTGGTCCTTGACGTAGTCCGCCACCACCGTCTCGCGCCACTCCTGGGGAAGAAGACGCGAGGGATCCTTGTCGATCCACCGGAAGGTGTAGGAACGACCGTCGGCCCCGGTGAAGGCCAGCCCGGGCGTCTGCATCCCGCCCACCTGACGGAACACGGTCAGCCCCCCGGCCTCCTTCTCGAGGTCCAGGACCTCCAGCTCGATCGGGGTGGTCCAGAGCTCACGATAGCCGTCGCCGAGCCAGAACCGGTGGAGGCCACCGGCCTCGTACTCGGGGTTGGGGGCGATGGTGCGAGTCTCGGGCTCACCGGCGACGGCCAGCGTCACCCCGAAGACGGCCACCGCCACGGCCTGAACGCAGGCCCACGTGGTCGGCCAGCGCTGTTCCGTCAAGTTCGCTCTCCTGGTTCGATGAGGCGGGGAATAGGTACGACCAGTCTTGTCCACCGGAGGAGGGGAATGCAAGCCACCGGCGTGTCGAGAGCCGCCGAGTGGACCTCGCGCCGCTTGAGTGAGACGGGGTTGCGCACGACGCAGCTCGCCACGTCCTCGATGGCGCGGGCGTCGTTGGGCGGGATCGCCTCAGACGATGCGGGTTCGTTTTCAGCGAACGACCTGTGGCATCCTCCCGGCTTGAGCAAATGACATATAGAAGCTTCCGGAGCGACCATGGATCTGAAGTTGGGCGGCAGGCGCGTTCTGGACACTTCTCTGGATCGAGGCCGCGGAATGAGTGAACGGACCCCCGTCGGGGACGACGACTGCCGCATCGATCCCTTCCTGGCCCTGGCCGACTGCCGCGCCTACGAGCCGGTCCCGGTCCCGGAGGTGGGTGAAGAGGGAGCCCAACCCTGAGCCTCTCTCGACAGATCCTGATCGGCCTGGTGGCGGGAGTCGCCCTCGGCGTCTTCCTGGGGGAGTTGGCCGCGCCGTTCCAACCCCTGGCCGACGCCTACGTCCGCCTTCTCCAGATGACGGTCCTGCCCTACATGATCGTCTCGCTCATCGCCGGCCTGGGCAGCCTCAGCCCCGGGGAGGCGAGGAGGATGCTCTCCCGGGTGGGGGCGATTCTCGCCCTTCTCTGGGCCCTCAGCATCGGGTTTGCCTTCCTGATTCGGGTGAGCTTCCCGGCCTGGGAGACGGCCTCGTTCTTCAGCACCAGCCTCCTGCACCCGATCGAGTCCTTCGACTTCCTCAGCCTGTACATTCCCACGAACCCCTTCAACTCCCTCGCCAACGCCGTGGTCCCCGCGGTGGTGCTCTTCTGCGTGGTGATCGGGGTGGCCCTCATCGGGGTGGAGGGCAAGGAGCGCATCCTCGACCCCCTGCACGCCCTGTCCCGGACCATTGGCCAGGTCAACCACTTCGTCGTCAAGCTCACTCCCATCGGGCTGTTCGCCATCGCGGCCCACCTCGCGGGTACGCTCCGCATCGAGGACATCGAGCGCATCAAGATCTACCTGATCGCCTACGGCGCGGTGGCGCTGCTGTTCCTGCTGTGGGTCCTGCCCGGCCTCGTCGGCGTCCTGACCCCCGCGCGCTACCGGGAGGTCGTGGGGCCGGCCCGCGATGCGGTGATCACCGCCTTCATGACCGGCAGCCTGTTCGTGGTGCTCCCCATGCTCGGGGAGTGCGCGCGTGACGTTCTTCGCCGGCACGCGGCCGCCAATCCCGAGGCGGAGGAGTACCCCGACGTCATCGTACCCGCCTCGTTCAACTTCCCACACTCGGCGAAGCTGCTCTCCCTGAGCTTCATCCCCTTCGCCGCGTGGTTCTCAGAGGTCGCGATCGGGGGAGTCTTCGAGTACCTCCAGCTCGCGGCCCTGGGCCTCATGACCTTCTTTGGCAGCCTCAACGCGGCGGTCCCCTACCTCCTGGACCGGTTCCACATTCCCCAGGACACCTTCCAGCTCTTCCTCGCCACCGGGGTCGTCAACTCCCGGATCGGCAGCGCCGTCGCCGCGATGCACACGCTGGTGGTGGCCGTTCTCGGCAGCTTCGCGCTCGCTGGGCTTCTCCAGGTCCGGAGAGCGAAGCTCGTTCGCTATCTCGCGATCACCGGCGTGCTCGTGGTCGGCACCATCGGGGGACTGCGGATTCTGTTCGAGACGGCCTTCGAGCAGGAGTATGCGAAGGACGAGGTGCTGGCGGCGATGCACACTCGCCGCGGAGGAGTGGAGGCCGTCGTCCACCGTGAGCCCGTTCCCGGACTCGAAGAGGACCACGAAGGCTCCGTGCTCGACCGGATCCGCGCCCGGGGAGTCCTGCGCGTCGGGTACAACCAGGACAACCCGCCCTATTCGTTCTTCAACGCCCGCGACGACCTGGTCGGCTTCGACGTGGAGATGGCCCACGATCTGGCACGGACCCTCGGGACCGCTCTCGAGTTCGTTCCGGTGCTCTTCTCGGAGGTCGGTCAGAGCATGGAGGACCGCTGCTGCGATCTGATCATGTCGGGAGTGATCGTCACGCCCGAGCGCGCCGGGGAGGTCGCCTTCAGCCAGTCCTACCTCGAGGAGCACCTCGCGTTTGTCGTGGCCGATCACGATCGCAGCCGTTACGCGGACCGCGAGAGCGTGCGGAGGGCCTCCGGCCTGAGGTTGGGGGTCGTGCGCACGTCCGGCGTCGTCGACCGCGTGCGCCGTTACTTCCCGGAAGCGGAGGTCCGGGAGCTCGAGTCCTTCGAGGAGCTGGAGACCTTCTTCGAGGGCCGGCACCCGGACCTGGATGCCCTCGTGGCCTCGGCCGAGCGGGGAGCCGTCTGGTCCCTCCGCTATCCGCGGCTGGCCGTCGTCGTGCCGAACCCGCCCCTCATGACGATGCCCCTGGCCTACGTGGTGGCCGAGCGGGACGGGCCTCTGTGGCTGTTCGTCAACACCTGGATCGACCTCAAGCAACGGGACGGCACCATCGGCGAGTTCCAGGACTACTGGGTCTACGGCAAGGACGCCGAGCCACGAGCGCCACGCTGGTCGGTCATCCGCAACGTCCTGGGGTGGGTGGAGTAGCTCAGAGCTCCGGGCACGCGAAGCGGATCCCCGCAGGGTGCTAATCGGCCCGGCGGTCAGGGCCCGGGCCGCCGCATCCCACCGGCGGTGGGCCCCGGTGCTTCGGCTATCTCAGGTTGTCGAGAAGTTGGCGGGGCGTCAGGACGGAGACTCCCGCACGGGCGTGACGGGGGAAGTGCTTGAGATTGCCCGTGACCAGAAGGCTCCCGCAGGCGGCGGCCACGGCGAGGAACGGCTCGTCGTCAGGGTCGGGCAACGGCGTCGGGCAGGGTGGAGCCGCTGCAACCTGGAAGCCGAACCGGTCGACGGTGGAGAGGAGATCGTCGACGGTCTCTGACGAGAACCGGAACTCCCTCCGGCGCAGGACGTCCTCGTACTCGTGGCGGATCGCCATGTCGAAGGCGAGCTCCAGCTCTCCGGCGAGCACCGCCTCCACGATCCAGCCCGGTGGGCCAGCGGCGGCGAGCAGGCCGGACACCAGGACGTTGGTGTCGAGGACGATCCTCATCCCCGCTTTCGGGTCCGCGACGATCGGGCTCGACGAGTATCCTTGATGATGGCGTCGATCTCCGAACTCGAGAGCCGATCCAGGCCGCGCTCTCGGCTCTCACGACGTAGGGCGCGGAGGGCCTCGAGCCCGCGGGCGCGGCGCAGGGTCTCCAGGGCCTGATCGACGCTGCCGGCGTCGACGGGGATCATCAAGGCCACAGGGCGTCCGTTGGCCGTGAGGACGGCCTCCTTCTCCTTCTTCAGGGCGTCACGCACCTGCTTCGGGCGAGATCTGAAGTCGCGGATCGTCACGGTCTTCATGTACCCAAGGTACCATTGTGGGTGACAAATGTCACCCGCAATTTCGCGCATGGACACGTCCACGCGGCAGGCATGAAGGAGCCGGATCGCGCCTTCAGCCGTAAGGATCTCTCCGAGATCGTCGTGGGCGCGTGGAGTCCGCGCTAGAGTTCCCGCTCGATGGGCAGGAGCGAGAGGAACCCCACCCAGGAGCGGAAGATCTTCTGCATCGGCGGCGGGTGCTAGGGCGACGACCGACTGCGGAGGCAATGTTCGAAGTGTCGAACGTCGCCGGGATCGGTCGCGTCATGTGAGCCGATGACTGATTGAAACAAAGGAGGAGAGAGATGGAGACCTTGAAAGAATCTTTGACCGGGTGGGCGGAAGACGCGAAGAAGAACGCAGGGATGATCGTGGGCCTCGGCGTGGTCACGGTGATCGCCGGCTTTCTGTCGCTGGTGATGCCGTGGGCGAGCGGCGTCGGGGTGGCGTTCATGGTGGGGTTCGCGATGGTCCTGGGCGGCGTGGCTCGGCTGGTCGGGGTCTTCCAGGCCGGCTCGTTCGGCCGCGGAACCCTGGCCTTCATCGGCGGCGCCCTGGCCCTGCTGGCAGGCGTGATTTTGGTGGCGCGACCGGGCGTCGGCCTCGCGGTTCTGACCCTGATGGTGGGCGCCTACCTGCTGGTGGACGGCATCTTCGGCGCCGTGCTGGCGTTCAACGTGCGGCCCGAAAAGGGTTGGGGCTGGATGCTGTTCAGCGCCGCCATGAGCTTCCTGCTCGGCATCCTGCTGCTCAGGGAATGGCCCCTGTCCGGGCTGTGGGCCATCGGCACGCTGGTGGGGGTCAACCTGCTGTTCGCGGGCTTCGCGATGATCTCCATCGCCTCGGCCGCGCGCAAGCTGGTCAAGAGACTGGAGTAGCCGCTTTGGGTTGAATCTCACCCCGGGAGAAGCTGGTTGTGGACGGAGAACTCCCCGCAGTTCGTCCACCCCTCCCGGGGTGAGCCCCGACGGCGGTGAGCGGACTTGTGTTCCCGTCTATAATTGCGCCCTTGTATCAATACTTCTCATGGCTCATTCGAGAAGAACCAGATTCATCAGAATCTCCCGGGGAGACAGAGCGTGAGAGACATCGACAAGCTGATCGCCCAGAAGGAAGCCGCGATCGCTCAACTGAAGGACGAGATCAAGGCCCTCAAGCGAGCGCGCAGGATCGTGGAAGGCGTGTCGGGCACGTCGACGAGTACCCCTGGCGCGGGCAGAGGGCCGAAGGCCCGGCGGTCGACGACCACCGGCCGGGCACCACGGGGCGCCCGCAAGGCCCAGGTCCTCGGGGTCATGACCGGGAAGCCTCAACGCATGCGGGACATCGCGCAGAGTGCAGGGGTCTCGACGCAGGAGGCGGCGAGCGTCCTTCAGGCCGGCGTGAAGCGGGGTGAGGTCAAGAAGGGGCGCCAGCGGGGCACCTATCGCCTGGCGAAGGCCTAGAGCGCCTCACCCTTCTTTCACCCCTTTTGGGGGCTGTGCCCCGACGGGGCCGCACCCTATTGTGCACAACGCGGGCCATCTCCCGGGTACTCCACATGACAGCCCACCCGACGGGTGAGCCGGCGAGGTTCCGGATCCGCCCGCTGACCGACGTTTGAACCAGGACCCAACCGGGGTCCGCGACGTCTACGAGCGATTCGAAGAGAGGACGCTAGACGATGACAAGACGGGAGCTCAAATCAAAGGAAAGGACAAGGAGCATCGGAGCCAGGTCCTTGTTGTCGGGGGTGTGTCTCGCCCTGGCGAATGTAGACAATGAGGATGCATGAACGCCAGAGAGCAGACGTGGCTGGAGAAGGCCAGGAAGAGCGCCGGGTGGCTGATCGCATTCGGGGTCCTGGAGGTCGTCGCCGGGTTTCTCGCGATCGGCTCGCCGTTCGTCGCGGGTCTCGCGGTGGCCCTGCTGGTGGGCGTGGCGTTTCTGATGGGAGGGGTCGCGCGTCTGGTCGTGGCCTTCATGGCCGACTCGTTCGGGGCCGGGGCGCTGACGTTCCTGTGGGGGCTGATCGTGGCCGCGACGGGCTTCTACTTCGTGACGCGGCCGGGGGTCGGTCTTACGACGCTCACCCTCGTGCTGGCCATGGTCCTGTTCGTGGACGGCGTCACGCGGGTGCTCATCGCCTTCAAGTTGAAGCCGGTGAAGGGCTGGGGCTGGATGCTGGCGGGGGGTATCGTCAGCGTTCTCCTCGCGTGGATGGTCGGGCGGGAGTTCCCGGTGTCCGGCCTCTGGGTCGTGGGCACCATGGCGGGCATCAGCCTGCTGTTCAGCGGCGTCACGACGATCACCCTGGCCGGCACTGCCCGCAAGGTCGCCGGCGCCGTCGAGAAGGCTGTGTGAAGGAGCTCGTGAGGAGCCCGGCGGCCGCGCCGCGGGCGGGCCGGCAGGGAGTCCTGGTCACCGTGCTGCTGGTCGCCCTCGCGTGGTGGGCGCCGCCTGCCGCCGGCGGCCTGATCAAGGTCGGACCGCCGGGCTTCGAGGTCGAGTCGCTGGCGCAGTGGAAGGGCTGTGTGGTCCGCACCATCGACCTCTCGGGAAACAAGCACACGAAGGAGCAGGTGGTCCGCAGGGAGATCCAGACGCAGGTCGGGGAGCCGATCGACCTCGACCTCCTCGCCCACGACCTCGTTCGGCTCGAGAACCTCTCCGTCTTCGCCGACGTTCGGGTGGAGGCGGAGGACGCGGGGAGCGACGGCGTGAAGCTGCTCTTCGTGTTCAGGGAGAGCCCCCCGTTCATCCCGTTCCCCGCCTACGCCTACACCGAGGAGAACGGCTTCTCCATCGGGGCCGGGATCTCGGGGGGCAACATCGACGGCCGGGCCATCCGCCTGGTCGGCCGGGCCTTCTTCGGAGGGACCACCCAGTACTGGATGAAGTTCAACTGGCCCTGGGCCTGGGGCAACGACCACCAGTCGATCGACGCCTTCGTCGCCCGGCTCGACCGGGACGACCTGCTGCGGGGGTTCGAGGAGAGAAGCACCGAGCTCACCCCGACGGTGAGCCGCTACCTCGGCGACCACGGGCGCCTGTTCCTCAGCTACTCGAACTTCCGGATGCAGAGCAACGTCCCGGGGATCACCGTGTCCCCCGACAACGACGACACCCTCCACCGCGTGGGCGTGAAGCTGGGGCTCGACACGCGGGACTCGTGGGGCAACCCGCGCCGCGGCTGGAAGAACGAGCTGGAGGTCTGGAAGACCGGGGGATTCCTGGGTGGAGACGCCGACTTCTGGACCGTCAGCGCCGACGTGCGCCGGTGGATCCCCACCGCCCGGCGCCAAAAGCTGCTCCTCGCCGGTCTCGTGTCGCTGCAGAGCGGGACCTACGGGGAGGACGTCCCGGCCTACATGGACTACCGCATCGGCGGGGCCAACTCGGTGCGCGGCCACCCCGTGGAGCTGGGGCAGGAGCTCTACGGCAAGAACCAGATGTTCGGCACCGCCGAGTACTCGCTGACCCTCTCCCCGCTGCGCCGCTGGGACGTCTGGAAGCTGTCGTTCCGCCTCGGCTTCGACCTGGCGGTCTTTGGGGACCTCGGGGTGGTCTGGAGCGAGCCGGGGGAGCTCAACGCTCGCCGCACGCGGGGGGGGGTCGGCGTGGGCCTGCGAATCCTCGTCCCGGGGACGGAGATGACCCGTTTGGACGTGGGGTGGAGCCGCGCCGGGGGATTTCAGCTCCACTTCGCCCCGTGGTCGAAGCCGACGGCCCAACGGGGCCGGCTGCGGTGATCGAGGGGAGAAAGGATGTCGGAAACGAGCAGAGGCACCCTTCGCGAGACCTCCATCTCGGCCTCGCGGACGGAGAGCAGCGCCGAGGCGGAGAGCAGCGTCATGGGACCGCGCCTGACCCGCGGCGGCCCGTTCTCCGACTGGACGTTCGACGCCATGGCCTGGGTGGCGCGCACCGCTGGTCGGATCGGTCCCGTGCGACGGGCCCTGGCCGACCGCATGGAGCGGAAGATCCGCTCGCGGGCCGACCGCCCCGTTACCCGCCACCCGGTGGCGGTGGAACAGGACAAGATCACGATGGGTCTGGCGCTGCTCGCGGCCGCTGAGCGAGGCCTGGCCACCGGGCAGCTCGGGGCCCCGGCGCTTCGGGCCATGCTCCGCAACCTCTACGGCGGCGTCTTCGTCCGCCGCGGGGGGACGAGCGCCAAGGACCGCTTCCGCGCCCGCCACGGCCAGACACCGGGCGACTTTCTCGTCATCAGCCCCGGCAAGGCCTGCAACCTGCGCTGCGAGGGCTGCTACGCCAACTCGGGGGCCCACAAGGAGAAGCTGGCCTGGCCCGTCTTCGAGCGGATCGTGAGCGAGGCCCACCGGGAGTGGGGCACGCGCGTCTTCGTCATCTCGGGAGGCGAGCCCCTGGCCTACAAGGACGAGGGGAAGGGAGTCCTCGACCTCGCCGAGCGCTACCCCGACTGCTTCTTCGTGATGTACACGAACGGGACCCTCATCGACGACAAGGTGGCCCGGCGGATGGGAAAGCTGGGCAACCTCAGCCCAGCCCTGTCGGTGGAGGGAATGAGGGAGAAGACCGACGCCCGACGGGGGGAGGGCGTCTTCGACAAGGTCCTGGCGGCCATGGAGCGCCTGCGCCGCGAGGGCGTCATCTACGGCATCTCCCTGACCGCGACCCGCAGGAACTCGGAAGAGATCCTGAGCGACGAGGTGGTGGACCTCTTCTTCGAGGAGAAGGGGGTCCTCTACGCCTTCGTCTTCCACTACATGCCCATTGGGAGGGCCTTCACCCTGGACCTGATGATGACGCCGGAGCAGCGCCTGGCACTCTAAGCTGGATCCATGGCGCTTTGACATCGCAACTCAGCAACAGTTCGACCGGATCATGGAACTGGTTGAAGAAGGTCTGAAAGAGGGGGCGCTTGGGATCGGGATCAACTCGGGCTATGCGCCGGGC
>Ga0316194_10002009_pt1 | contig 14199 bp, 11 predicted proteins | sample CroRivsedime1_MG_FD_204936 | JGI IMG/M metagenome (GOLD analysis project Ga0316194, IMG submission 204936) | Coastal sediment microbial communities from Maine, United States - Cross River sediment 1 | ecosystem: Environmental > Aquatic > Marine > Coastal > Sediment | place: USA: Maine...
CTGCCATGGATGTTTTGGTGCCCAACATCGGAGAAATCATCGGCGGCAGCCAGCGCGAAGAACGCCTGGATGTGCTGGAAGCGCGGATAGATGAAAGCGGAATGGAAAAAGCGCCATACTGGTGGTATCTGGAATCCCGCATGTATGGTAGCGTGCCTCACAGCGGCTTTGGACTGGGCTTTGAGCGCCTGATGATGCTGATCACCGGCATCAGCAATATTCGGGATGTCATTCCTTTTCCAAGAACGCCGAGCAACCTGGAGTTTTGATAACAAAGGTAACCGTTTAAGGAAAATACCAGACATGATAAAAGATCCTCTGACACATCTATACAGTCGCGAAGCCCTGGACGTACAACCGTCTGCCATCCGCGATATATGCGCCCTGGTTGCCCGACCGGAAGTGCGTTCCCTGGCCGGTGGTTGGCCGGATCCGGCAAAGTTTCCGATCAAGGCGATCCGTCGAATCTTCGACAATCTGATGATCAAACATGGCGATCAGATGCTCCAATATGGCTCAACCGAAGGCCTGGAAACTCTGAGACAGGTGCTGGTGGAACGGATGAAAACCGAGGGGCTGATCGATGCCGCGCCCGACAACTTGATCATTACCCATGGATCTGCCCAGGGCATGCATCTGGCTGCTCAGGTTTTTATCGACCGGGAAGATGTGGTTATCGTCGGACTTCCGACCTACTTTGGCGGACCCGGAGCTGTACACTCCCGGGGCGGGAAAGTTGTGGGTGTTCCGGTAGATCGGGATGGGTTGAATCCAAATCTCCTGAGTCAGGAAATCAAACATCTGAAGGCGGCCGGCAAACGTGTCAAGGGCGTTTATGTGATTCCCAATTTCCAGAATCCTACCGGTGTTACCCTCAGCCTTGAAAGACGTCAGCAACTTGTCCATCTGGCTGAAACCCACGATCTGATCATCTTTGAGGATGACCCTTACGCCGATCTGCGTTTCGAAGGCAACCGCCAGCCCTCGCTCAAATCTATGGATCGCAACGGACGGGTGATACATCTCCGCTCGTTTTCCAAAACGTTTGTTCCCGGCGTTCGATTGGGCTGGGCTGTTGGTGAATCGGGGGCGATACGCCAAATGGTAGTGGCCAAACAATTTTCCGATGCAGCCACCAACACACCGGCCCAGTATATTCTGCTGGAGTTCATCCGGCTGGGGCTTTTAGACAAGCAAATTCAGGAGAACATCACATATTACCGTGCCAAGCGAGATTTTATGCTGGAGCAGATGGACCGTCATTTCCCCCGGGAGGCGACCTGGAATCGACCCCGGGGAGGCTTTTTCATTTTCGTAAAACTTCCAAACAACATGGATGCCGGTGAACTTTTCCAGCGTGCTGTGGAAAAGAATGTGGCCTTTGTTACCGGTCAGCCCTTTTTCGTGGATGGCAGTGGGCACAACACATTTCGATTGTCTTACTCCCAGGTCGGTGAAGAGGATATGGAAGCCGCTATCCGGATAATTGGCAATCTGATCAAAGACAGCGTGGCAGGCCGTTGACCGGATAGCGTCGAATGGATCCGTATGTATTATTCAAAGAAACCTGTAGCCTTTCCTCCGAAATCAAGATAAAAAAATTATACTTTACAAACCTTCATTTGACAGTTATTATTCTGTCATATGGTGGTTTTGTATTTGTATTTCGCCCAATTATTAGCTGTGGAAAAAAGAGAAATTACCATGGAAGAGATCAGAAGCATTAAAGTTAAAACCAATAATTTAAATGAAATGATTAGTATGATCAAAAAGGGTCTACCAGCCGAGACGGTCGTCACCCTTTCCACTTCTCTTGATATGTCCATCAAAGCGACCGCTGAACTCACTAACATCGCGGAAAGCACTCTGGCCCGGCGTCGACGGGAAAAAGGTAAATTAAGGGCGAGTGAGTCAGACCGGGTTGTACGGATCGCACGGCTGCGAGATAGAGCCGTTGTGGTCTTAGAAGAGGAGCAACGGGCCAATCGTTGGCTCAAAACACCTTTAAAAGCGCTAAATGGCTGCACCCCATTAGAATATGCTGAATCGGAGTTAGGCGCCCAAGAGGTTATGAATTTGCTCGGTCGGCTTGAACACGGTGTCTTTTCATGATTACCGCTTGGCGAATTGTAAAGAACAAACATTCTGCCAGCGCTTTTGATGGAGAAGGTGCCAGAAGGTACGGGGGCCGCTGGAATAGCCTAGGAACCGCTATGGTTTACACCTCTGACTATTTGGCGACAGCCGCGTTGGAATTAATGGTGAACATGATCGATTATTCTGAAATGTTTCAGCACTGCGTTCGCTTTAGAGTTGATATTCCATCCGGCCTGATTACCGAATTAAAACCTAAAAATATGCCGAAAACCTGGCAACAAAGTCCTGCCCCAGTAGATATCCAAACTATCGGGGATGACTGGGTCAAAAATCGGACTTCCGCAGTACTAAAAACACCCAGTGCTGTGATATCCGAACATCACACTTATTTACTCAATCCGAACCACAAGGACTTTTCTAGAATTAAAATCAACAAGCCATGCCCTTTAAGCTTCGATTCCAGATTGTTAAAGCCCTAAAGCTTCCCCGACACTACTTCATTAAGGCTATTTTCCGAAATCATCAATGGATACAAAATCTATGTTCAGATGTTCGGCTTACGACATTACCGCCAAAGTTTCATCGTTTGGTAATTTGATTTCAACGGAAGTCCCTCAAAAACCTTTAACCGCCTGCCCGTCCCTACCTTAACCCTTCAAAATCCAAAATCTCTTCATATACGGCCTCTCAAAGGGAATAAAAATCTGGCTCGACCGTAACAGCATTAAGCCAGGCGCCCGTTGGAAGGACTCTATACGGGAAGCGATCCGCCACAGCGATTTTTCTATTGCTTGCTTTTCAGATGAACATCCCTCAAAGGCAAAGACGTACCAAAATTAACACTTACCTCGCAGATTCAAATTAATTCTCTCTCATTATTTCAATATCTTATAGCATCCTCGAAATCCGGATGACAAACAATCCGACCCTGATATAAAATCCGTCATATTTTTGTCGCCGGCTTTGATTAGATCAACTCCGTAATCCTATAACCTGCTATATTTATAATAAATTTTATCTGAAGCCTTAATTCGGCATAATCTTTGCTTCTACCATGAACGAAGCCATGAACAAACCCAGCACGGGAATAACAAGGAGATAGGAGACATTAATATGACGCAAAACAAAACTAAGGGTGAAAAAGATCATGAGGCCGAATCCAATAAAACGATGGAACATCAGGCAAAAAAAGAAACGACAGGAGGGACTGGAACATCGAACGAAAGACTGGTGGGTGTAGACATCGGAACCTCTAAAATTGTTTTTTCCGAGAAGAAAAATGGAAAAATTGATTTCAGTGCTCAACGCAATGCATTTATCTCAGTTGATTATTCTAAATTCACCGAGAAAATTTTGAATCAGAATCAGATAAAATATCATAAAATGGACAACTCTTTGATTGTATTCGGCGACGGGGCTGAAGTCTTCGCCAATATGCTCAACACGGAAACCCGACGTCCCATGCGTCAGGGTTTGCTGAATCCCAAGGAAACTTATTCCGTTGAAATTATAAAGAAAATTCTAAATGAACTGATCGAATCCTCCGGGAATTCTGATTCTAAACTAAATTTTTCCATACCCGACCCGCCCAAAGGTTCCGAGACGGATATCATCTATCATGAAACCGTCTTAAAGCGTCATTTAACTGAAAAAGGCTATGTCAGCAATAGCATTAACGAGGGCTTGGCGGTCATCTTTTCCGAATTGGAGGATGAAAGTTTCACCGGTCTGGGGATCAGCGCCGGCGGAGGCATGTGCAATGTTTGTCTAGCTTACCTATCCGTACCGCTTGTCTCTTTCAGTATCAATAAGGGAGGTGATTATATCGACGATGCGACGGCTTCAGTCACCGGTACAATCAATACGCGAGTGCGAGGTATCAAGGAAAACGGTTTTGATCTCCAAAAAAAGCCCAACAATGATATCGAGGATGCGCTGCATATATACTATGACGACCTGATCATGAGCCTGGTACGATCCCTCAAAGAAAGCATTGTTCAGACATCCACATCGCTGAAGCTAGACCGCCCGATTCCCATCGTCTTAAGTGGCGGCACGGCCAAGGTACGCGGTTTCAAGGAACGCTTTGAACATATCTTGAATAAGGAAGAAATTCCTTTGGATTTCAGCAAGGTCCGGATTGCGGAAGATCCACTCAATGCTACGGCAAAGGGAGCTTTGATCGCCGCCATGAATGAAAATTAGAAGACAGATCGCCTTTCATAAACAGTCGGTTTCCTAATCCAACCAGTCTTGCAGCATTAGGCACTATCGGGTGGTATCTGACAACATGTCGTCAGAAACTGAAGGTTTCAGGTGTCAGTGTTCAGCGTCGCCTCTGGCCGCGAGCGTCCAGTCTGATCGAAAAAGAAACTATGCCATTTTGGCCTAGTTTCATATGAGATTTCAGTATTTCGCGCCTCGTCTTCCTGACACCTGACACCTATAATTATCGGTATTATATTATCAGCGTGTTTGCTGCCCCGAAGGGGCCACCTATTCCGAGCGTAGTCTCGCAAAAATTTTAGGCGCTTAGTTACGTTATAACGGCAATATGTTGACGATATTTGTAAATCAACGCTTTGTCACCTGCGAAGATACCCGCCCTGAATTCGTGTTGTTTCGGTACTCGATAAATTGAACAGAGATGGACACGACATTTTCCTTAAAATTGCCGCCGAAAAACTATCGGCGAATTATAGAAGAGCTGTCCGTCGTCATCCCAGATCCAGCTTTAAAGCTGAAATTCTTGAAACAGGCCATAAATGAACATCAAAAGATATCGGCACCATACAAGTTTTACCCCCCGATAGCCGGAATTGCTTTTCGAAAAAAGCTTTTGGACAATGCTGAAAAAATTTGGCCTGGTAGCAAAAAAGCTGCAAAAAATCGTATCCGCAACGGCGTCATTGCCCCTCCCTATATTAAACTATGGTGGCTCTACAAATTCCGTTTTGTAATTGGGTCTGCAATTCTAGTGTTCTTTATTCTGGGAGTCGGCACGGCGGTTTCCCCTTTGGTCAGAAGCTTTAATCTTGGCGCACGAATCAGTCCGAATACTCAGCAGGCCAAACCACCGAACACAAAAATTATTATCCGAAAACCGGTATTTTATTCCCGGCCGTCCAACGGCGAAAACAACCCGCCTTCAACTATCGTTAAATCTGTAAATTCTCAAAATGAGCCTAAGCTGGTTTTTAAATATTTTCAAAATCCCATTTTGTTGGCCCTGACTTCTCAACAGCTCATAAATTCCACCTCGGAGCCTATCTCCCAGAAGCCGGTATTGTCCTCTCAGCCGTATAGCAGTGGAAACCACCCGTCTTTAGCTACTATCAAACCTGTAAAACATCAAAATGAGCCCGAGCTGGTTCTCAAATATTTTCAGAACCCCATTTTGTTGGCCCTGACGCCCTCTCAGCAAACCAAAAATTCCAAAACGGATCGTATCTCCCAGAAGCTGTTTTTATCTTCTCAGCCGTATAACAGTGGAAACCACCCGTCTTTAGCTACCATCAAACCTGCAAAACATCAAAATGAGCCCGAGCTGGTTCTCAAATATTTTCAGAACCCCATTTTGTTGGCCCTGACTTCTCAACAGCTCATAAATTCCACATCGGTTCCCATCCCCCAGAAGCCGGTATTGTCCTCTCAGCCGTATAACAGAGGAAACCACCCGTCTTTAGCTACCATCAAACCTGTAAAACATCAAAATGAGCCCGAGCTGGTTCTCAAATATTTTCAGAATCCCATATTGTTGGCCCTGACTTCTCAACAGCTCATAAATTCCACCTCGAATCGTATCCCCCAAAGGCCGATTTTATCCTCTCGTCCACCAGAAGGCCAAAAGCATTCTTCTTCACCAGCCGTCAAAATAGTAAACTACCAAATTGAACCTGAGCAGCTTCCCGAATATCTTCAAAAACCCATTTGGCTGGTGGAGAAAACTTCTGACCGTGAAATTTATAGCAATCGGCTGCAGATAATCACAACATACACAATTTCCAATATACCCCGCGAATACTATCGGTTCTCCAAAAATTCTACTCATTTGCCGGCGAACAGTGAGATTACGGATGAAATCTCGGGCATTGTGTATCATGCATCGGAAAGCGACCTGTACCCCTTCATGCCGGAGATGAATCGCTCTATCCTGAAATACAGCAAACAACTGATCAAATATCTCCTGCGCCAAAAGTCCTATCATTTTTTCATTGATCGATTCGGGCGTGTCTATCGATTGGTTCAAGAAGACCATGCCGCATTTCATGCCGGAAATTCGATCTGGGCAGATGATGAGGAAATTTATCTAAACCTTAACCATGCCTTCATTGGTATTTGTTTTGAAGGTAAAGATTTTGAAGAAATCAACATCAGAAAGAAAAAAAAGGACCAACCCTCAAATTCGAAATCTTCCCTTCTTAAACCAACAGGTATTTCAACGTTCAATGAGGCCCAGTTGCGATCGGGAAAGGAGTTGACCGATTGGCTCAGAGTAAAATACAAAATTTCCCAGCACAACTGCGTGCCCCACGCCCTAATATCAGTTAACTCCGATAGAATGTTAATTGGATTTCATTTGGATTTATCTCGAGGGTTCCCATTCGCTAAGTTTGGACTGAGTGATAAATACCAGGAGCCCTTACCTTCTATGGTCGAATTTGGATTTCTTTATGACCGTTATTTCGAAAAAATATTTAATGGTCAACTTTGGCGTGGAATTCATTACTCCGAGGAAATCTTGCAGCGTCAAGCCGGGATTTCAGGTATGAGTTTTGCTGAATATCGTAAAAGCTTGCATCGAAGATTTTCGCGGTATACGGAATGGAAAAATAAAATGCTTGAGAAAAAGGACCAACTTGTAATAAAACTCCAGAAAACAATGGGAAAAGAAAATCGCCTTAGTTTAGGAGAAAGATAGCTTTATGAATGAGATAAAACTGCCCCGGATAAACTGTCAAACAGTTTGTAAGGAAATCGGTGATTTTATCATCGACACAGTTAAAAAAATGGGGTCTACGGGCTGTATTGTGGGATTGTCCGGAGGTGTCGATTCCAGCACGACTGCGGCTTTGATAAAATCGGCATTTGACCGCTACAACTCAAACAGAGATGATACACTCGAACTTGTCGGCTACATTCTTCCCTCAAGCATCAATAAAATGGAAGATGCCAAAGACGCGCAAATCCTGGTGAAAGCGCTGGGTATCCGCTATGAGATTCACAGCATCGAAAAGCCGGTAGAGGCATTCAAGATAACAAACCCGGAAGCATTCGAAAAAGACTACCACAAAGGGAATCTGATTTCTCGGGTACGGGCCAATGTGCTGTCCACGAAGGCCGCCACCGAGAAAAAATTACTGGCCGGTACCGGCAACAAGGATGAAGATTACGGCATCGGTTATTACACCCTGTTTGGTGACGGTGCTGTTCATTTCAGTCCCATCGCCGGTTTGTCAAAACGACTGGTCAGGGAAATGGCATTGTTTCTGGGAGTCGATGAAACCATTGTTCATCGGGTACCTGCAGCCGGCCTTGAACCGGGGCAAAGCGATTTTAAAGATCTGGGCTATGATTATGATGTCGTCGAGTTGGTCACCGAAGGACTTGAACAGGGATTTGCCCTGGAGCAGTTGGCAACCCACGAACAGTTGGCCCCCTTGGTAAAAAAACAAATTGAACATTACCAATCTATTTATGGAAACCCGAAATTAGAATCCGTTGAAAAGGTGGTGGGAGATATTTTCAGGCGACACCAACTGGCAATGGGAAAAGTAAAAATCGTCCATCCGCCGACCCCGAAGATCACCTTGAGCTATGAGTAGGCCTCATATTCCTTTTGTTGTGCCTTAGGCCCTTAAGGGCCTTTTTCTGACAACATGTTGTCATAACTGAAGGTGTCGGGTGTCAGGCATCAAAGGTGCTAAATTCTCATATGAAACTACATCATTTATTACAAAAATGTAGTTTTTTTCTGATTAGACTGGCCGTTTTTTCAGGCCAGCGGCAGCGCTTGTATGAAACTTCATGAAATTCGATGCCACTGTCATGAAGTTCCACTTCGATCAAACTGGCCGCTTCGGTGGCCAGCGGCGGTGCTAAAACCTGACACCCGACACCTGAAAACTTCATTTTCCTTTTTTTGTGCCTTCGTGTCTGGCTGCACCGTCACCCCCCGAAAATAGGTTGAAACACCCGCATAACCGCATTTTCTTTGAGTAGATTTCCGGCCTTGACCAAGCGTCCGTCCATCGATACCATGCCGAATTTTTTGGCGGGGAGACCGATATGTGCAATCAGATCCCCCACCGTTGCACCCTCTGGAATTTCGACCTCCATACCATGGACCGGATCGTGGTCGGAAAAAGACTTCCTCAACGTTCCGAACAATATAACCCGAATCTTCATTTTGGTGAAATTTTTCTAAAAATCAAACGTTTTATCCATCTCTTCATCACTGATGATCACCACTTTGTTATGTGGAGGCAAAGGCTCTTCGTAAAACATTTTGGGAAGCCGATCATCCTCATTCGTAAATCCGGCCTTGCGGTTGAATTCCCGCTCGACCTTCAGCACCCTTAGACCCAGCGCATCCCAATCATCCTTGCCGAAAGATTTGCCCATCTTGGCCGCAACCATTTTATATACATTTTCAATCCCCTCCGGAGTGGCCAAACCCGTCTGCGCAAAATCACAAATTCCCACGGTATCGACAGCTGCCATGTGAATCTGGGTATTGCGGGAGGCTTCCACCTGACCTTCGGCTGAAAATCGATCGAGGGTTCCCCCGAAATCTTCTAAATTCTGATCCACAACCCAGCCGGCAGTGTGATCTCCGCCCATGGGGCTGGTTGCGTAGGTGACCGCCATACCTTGAATCGCCCTGGGATCATATGCGGCTATACTTTGACCTTTGACGACCGGCACACGGTCATGGTTAAAATGCTTTCCGACTGCGGCCGGACCGTTGCCGAGGATTATGCCGAACTCGGTTCCCTGCGCGACTTCTTCGACCATTTTTATGGCTGCTTGGCCATCGCCGAAATTTTTAAAACCTGCATCCATCGCCACGGCAATCGCCACGCCGGTGCTAATGGTATCCAATCCGATATCATCGCAGAGAAAATCAAGTTTTGCGATGGCATCCAGATCACCATTGCCGATCATCCCGCCCATAGACCAGATGGTTTCGTATTCCAGTGATGATGTGACGTATTTCCCTTCCGAATCTACAAATTCATTGGAACAATTAATGATGCACTGCGAACAGCCCTTATGGGTCGTTTTGCCGCCACGCTCCTTAATCATAGCGGCCATGGTTTCCCCGCTGATTTTGTCGGCATGCTCAAACTGTCCCATTTTTGCATTGCAGGTCGGAAAAGCACCGGCGGCATTGATCGGTGCCACCAGAGCAGCTGATCCAAGCTCGGCGAGGATTCCACCGCTAAATTCGTCTGCCTTCACATCCCGGGCATAAGCTTTAGCCGCCTCCTTGAAGGCAGGCTCATCGGCCAATGTATCGGCCGCTTTACCACCCATGCTTACCACAAGGGCTTTAAGGCCCTTGGCACCCATCACAGCCCCCAATCCTCCTCGACCGGCCGCCCGGCAGGGCCGTCCGTCGGCATCGGTTGTCTGAATCGAGGCAGCAGTCAGTTGCAGCTCTCCGGCCGGTCCGATACAGGTCACACTGTTGTTATCTCCATATTCTTCTTTGAGCTTTGCTGCAAGTTCATAGGTTCGCATGCCTTTGAACTGTTTGGCATCAACTAAGGACGCATCGCCATTTGAATCAATTTTGAGAAGATACAAATCTTCCTGCTGAGCCTGACCTTCTATAATGACTGCGGTAATACCCAATCGCGCTAAATCGGCTGAGATCGTGCCGCCCACGTTGCTCTCTTTGATGCCGCCGGTAAGGGGGCTTTTCGCTCCGATGGATAAACGGCTGGTGTTAATCAGCGGGGTCCCGCTCAGATAGCCGGGTGCAAAAATAAGTTTGTTTTCAGAGCCTAAAGGGTCACAGTCAGGCGGAACCTCAGCATTTATCATTATCGAAGTCAGCCCTCTGCCCCCTAGATTTTCATATCCATCCGTAACCTGTTGGGTCTCAATGGTCCCGCTTGTCATATTTACCTTTAAGAACTTCATGGTTTACTCCTTTCTATGGGTCAGCGTGATTGGGCCCAAGTTCAGACTTCATCCATAATACGGTTATCTTTGCCCAAATTTTTTGTGAACTCCAGTGTTTCCATGTTCAGTTAATTTTTTTATAACGCAATGTCAAGGAAAAAATCAAGATTGTTTTCATTTTTTCCCTCATTCTAATAATTGACTAACTAATTAATATAAAAATATATTCTGTGTGATTAACACTACAATTTTTCCTATAAAAAGAGCCTAAAGATTCCATGGGAGTTGCCGATAACACAATTGTACTTAAACCTAACCTGAACCGCTCAACCTTGGTTAAATATAGATTTAAAATTAACGGGACCTGTGGAAAATTTGCTGAGTTTACCGAAACCAACCTACGAAGAAATAGAGCATCTGATATCATCATTTCCCACGCTTTTAATCGGTCTGTCAAAGAAAAATGAAATTGTTTTTTGGAATCTAATGGCTGAAAAAGTGTTTGAGACGGATGCGGCTGATGTGATGGGTTTGCCCCTGGATAAATGCGGTGTGGATTGTGATTGGGATAAAATTTTTTCCGGAATTTCTCAAAGCCGGATTAAGCGTCAGCCGATCCGGATGGATGATATTGGATTCCGCAAACCGGTTGATGAGCAGCGGTTTTTAGGTATCACGATCCAACCTTTAGACGGAGATGATGATAGCATCTGGGGTATCGCCATCATGGGGGCGGATATTACAGATCACAAGAAATTAGAAGCACAGCTGCAACAGTCCCAGAAAATGGAAGCAATCGGACAATTGGCTGCCGGTATCGCCCATGAGATCAATACACCGACTCAATTTGTGGGAGATAACACCCGTTTCTTCCAGGATTCATTTGATGATTTAATCGATATAATAAAAATATACAAAAAGTTAATAGAAGCCTCCAAATCAGGTTCTCTGACAGATAAACTGATTCAAACTGCTGAAGAACGCATCGCGGAATTTGACCTTGATTATCTCGAGGAAGAAATTCCGGTTGCCATCCAGCACACGCTCAAGGGAGTGGGCCGTATTGCCAAAATTGTTCAGGCCATGAAGATTTTCGCCCACCCGGGTGGTGAGGAGAAAGAGCCCGCCGACATCAATAAATCAATTGAAAAAACCATTACCATCAGCCGTAATGAATGGAAGTATGTCGCAGAGTTGATAACGGACTTTGATGATTCCCTGTCGTCCGTCCCCTGCTTTCAGGCTGAACTAAATCAGGTGATCTTAAATTTGATTGTCAATGCCGCCCACGCCATCGCGGAAGCAAACAAAGACAACCCAACCCAGATGGGTAAGATCCGCATCAGCACCCTTCGTGAGGACAATTGGGCAAAAATTTATATCAGCGATACCGGATCCGGTATCCCGGAAGAGATTCGGCATAAAATATTTGATCTTTTCTTTACCACCAAAGAACCGGGCAAGGGTACCGGACAGGGACTGGCCATATCCCATTCCGTCATTGTGGAAAAACATAAAGGTACAATTACCCTGGAATCACGGGAAGGAAAAGGTACCACATTTATTATCAGCCTGCCCTTAGTATCCGAAACAGAGCAAAATGAATGAAAAAATGAAAAGACGGATCCTGTTTGTAGACGATGAGCATATGGTCCTCAAAGGTCTTCAGCGAACGCTCCGAAAAATGCGCCAAGACTGGGACATGACTTTTGTATCCAGTGGCCGTGAAGCGCTGAATGTCCTTGTTAAAAATCCCATGGATGTCATTGTTTCCGATATGAGAATGCCGGAAATGGATGGGGGCCGGCTGCTGGCCGAAGTAAAGAAGCAGCACCCCCATGTCGTGCGTATCATTCTTTCAGGGCAACTAGATCAGGAGATGACGCTAAAATCAGTCCAATTGGCCCATCAAAGTCTTTCAAAACCGTGTGATGCCGAGGTATTAAAGCATACCCTGGCCAAGCTTTTTGCATTGCGTGACTTCTTATCGGATAAATCCATCAAAAGTATCATCTCTCAAATCGAATCCCTTCCCAGCCTGCCCTCCATATACACTGAAATTGTAAAGGAAATGCAGGCTGATGATCCCGCGATTAAAAAGGTGGGGGAGATTATTTCAAAAGATTTAAGTATGACCGCTAAAATTCTGCAGATGGTAAATTCTGCCTTTTTCGGACTCTTTCGAAAAATAAACAGCCCGGAACAGGCCGTTATGATGCTTGGATTGGAAACCATCAAAGCGCTGGTACTTTCGGTAAAGATTTTTTCTGAATTCAATCAAAAAAGTTTTTCCTGGTTTCAAATTGACGACCTTTTCAACCATAGTCTGACGGTCAGTTTATATGCCAAAACAATCATTAAAAACGAAAACCTGGGCCAGGAGCTGATAAATAATTCCATGATGGCCGGCTTATTACACGATTTAGGCAAGCTCATCCTGGCAACCAACTTTGAAAAACCTTACCGGCAGGTCCTGGCCGCAGCACAGGGTACCGGCAAAAATCTGTTGGATTTGGAATATGAAGCCTTCGGAACCAGTCATGCTGAAATAGGTGCATACCTGATGGGGCTATGGCGCTTGGACAATTCTATCATTGAAGCAATTGCCTTTCATCATCTGCCTGCCAGAAGCATAACCCAAAATATAGGGCTGCTTACGGCAGTTCATGTCGCAAATGCACTGGTCCATGAAGCGCGAACCCCCGCCGATCAGAACACCGAATTGCAGTGTGATACCGAATACCTGGATAAACTGGAAATAACAAGTCGAATACCTCAATGGCATCAGGTTTGCAAGGAGTTGACAGAAAGGAACGGGTAATGAAAGCGAAGGTTTTGCTGGTAGACGACGATGCCATGATATTGGCCGGCCTTAAACGGCATTTGAGAAATCAATTCCGTATCGAGACCGCCTTAAGTGGGGAGCAGGGCTTGAAAAGGATTAAAGAAAATGGACCCTTTGCGGTGATTGTTTCCGATTTCTCAATGCCGGGTATGAATGGCATCGAATTTCTTTGCCGGGTAAAAGAGACCGATCCGAATACCGTGCGGATGATGTTGACAGCCTCCGCCGATATGTCCACGGCCATACAAGCAGTGAACGAAGGCAGTATTTTTCAATTTCATCCCAAACCATGTCCGGCTGATACTTTAGGCAAGGCCATTCAAAGCGGGATTGAAGCGTATCGTAAAACCACAGCCCATCAAACGCAATTTAAAAAAGTCCAAAGATCGTTGGCCGAGGCCAGTATGATCCAACAAAACCTGGTACCCAAGTCCAATCCGCAAGTCGAGGGATTTGACATTGCCGGTAAAAGCATTTGGTGCGACGAAACCAGCGGTGATTATTATGACTTTATTCAACCTGCAGACTGGGAGCAGAAAAAAATCGGAATTGTGGTTGCCGATGTCATCGGACATGGCATTTCATCCGCGTTGTTAATGACAACTGCCCGGGCGTTTTTCAGGGAACGCGTACTCAGTTCTGGATCATCCACCGCGTTGGTTGCCGATGTCAATCAACGTCTAGTAAGGGATATAGAGGATCTTAGCCTGTTTATGACCTTGTTTTACAGTGAAATTGACATTACAGAAAGGTGCTTTCGCTGGGTGCACGCCGGCCATGAACCGGCGATGCTCTATGATCCCGCTGAGAATTCATTTGAAGCTCTTGGGGGTAAAGGATTGGCACTGGGCGTGAAGGCAGACTATGTTTATGAAGAATCCGAAAAACAACTTCACACCGGACAGATCATCCTGATCGGAACAGACGGCATTAAAGAGACCCGCAATGAACAGAATGAATTGTTTGGTGCTGAACGGTTCAACCGGGTCATACGCGACCATGCCCACAAGTCGGCCGGAGACATCATTATAGAGATGTTCGATGCTCTGGAGCGTTTTCGTTTCCCCGTTGAAAGGGAAGACGACGAGACCTTAGTCGTCATCAAGGTGCTTTAACCCAAATGC
>Ga0316194_10002010_pt1 | contig 14197 bp, 10 predicted proteins | sample CroRivsedime1_MG_FD_204936 | JGI IMG/M metagenome (GOLD analysis project Ga0316194, IMG submission 204936) | Coastal sediment microbial communities from Maine, United States - Cross River sediment 1 | ecosystem: Environmental > Aquatic > Marine > Coastal > Sediment | place: USA: Maine...
TGGCAGTGGTAAGGTCGTCGATGCCGAGTTTGATCAGGATGGCGTCTGTCATTGCCTTTACATCGCGCAGATCAGCAAGGCAACTGCCGGCAACCTGCAGTTGTTGAAACAACCACAGACCACTATTCAAAACGTAGATTTACCCTACTCGCTCGACAATTAATCGGCTTCAAGCTGCGAAAATAAAAATGGCATCTATACTCGAGGCTACAAGATTTAATTTCTCGAGAATCCATGAGTATTACGCCGGAATCCATTATCGACGATCTGGAAAATGATCGCCTGCCGCTCCCCACTTTGCCCGAGGTCGCGATCCGGGTTCGCGAAACCGCCGACGATGACAATGCTTCGATAACCGATGTTGCCAAAATTATCGAGACCGATGCATCGCTTTCGGCGCGCATCGTTCAGGTAGGCAATTCGGCACTATATCGAGGTATCAATCCAGCAGAAACCGTGCAGGCTGCAGCCATGCGCATGGGCCTGAACACGGTTCGCAGCCTGGCGACCAGCCTGGTGATGAAGCAATTATTTCAGGCTACCCATCCGGTTGTGGATCTGTATCTGCGCAGGGCATGGAAACAGAGCACCGACGTCGCTGCCTTGAGCGCAGTGATTGCGAAAACTTCGACCAACCTGGAATCCGATAGTGCTCTGCTGGCAGGTTTAACTCATTCTATAGGTCTCTCCCCTATCCTGGTAAAGGCGGAATCTGATCCCGCCTTACTCAACAACACCCGGGAACTTGAAAAATTGCTCTACGATCTCTACCCGGTGGTGGGCAGCCGGATACTGAAGATGTGGGGTTTTAGCGACGCGCTGATAAAAGTTCCAGCTGAACACCTGAACATTGACCGCAATGGGGATAATGGTAAAGCTGACTATGCCGATATCGTTCAGGTCGCGATGCTGCAAACGATAGATGATGAGAACCACCCGCTAGCCGGGGTCGATCAGAGCCAGGTATCCGCGCTAGATCGCCTGGGTATGCGTGATAGTATTGAAGAAATCAGTATGACTGGTGGCGTTATCGAAGTTGAAGAAATCAGGGACGCGATCCTTTAAGCGACTTCAATCTCTTTCAACATTACCTCGGGATGGGTGTAATTCAAACCAATATGGCGCAACCCGTCGGCTTTCAGGACAGCCAGGCTCGGAAAGCTGTCGATCCCCATTTCTCTCGTGGCCTGAATTTCTGCGCTTAACATCTTTGCAGTAGAATCGGCTACCAGGCTAGCAGAAAATCGTTCGCTATCGAGGCCGATATCTGCCGCCAGTTCAATCAGAGTACTATTATCGGAAGGATTTTTCGCTTCCAGGTAGTAAGCTCGCTGAATCCTCGCGGTCATCTTCGGGTCATACTCCTCGCCTTGTTCCCTGGCCGCAATCACGGCTCGATTTGCCGGGTAGGTTGAGCGGCGTGGTGAGCATTTCTGCCAAAATTCGAAATTGAACTTTGTCCCCGGTATGGTTTGTTCGATCCGGTGCCAGGCTTGTTGCAACATTGAGCGCATCGCCGCGGGCATCGGTGCATCAGAATCGGGTGCCAGGCCTCCGACCATGCGCCTGATCTGCATCCGTCCCGCAACGGCCTCGAAAATTTTCTGGCGAGTGGGTTCAAAGCCCCAACACCAGCTACACATGGGGTCATGGACGTAAATCAGGGTATCTTGCATTACTTTCAGCCTTTGTTAGCAAGTAGATGTTGCATGATGCTCACATCCATTTCAATTTTCATTCGGTCTTATATCCGATTAGCCAGGTGACCCGTACCAGGCTTACTGTTTCTCCCGTCTGGTCTTTCAACTGCGCCTCTACCGCGCAGGGAGTGTTGTCAGCGAGCGGGTCGGGTAGCTGAAATTCAGCGGTCGCGGTTAGCTTGCCGCGTGCTTTTTTAAGGTAATCAGCATTAATGCTGAGCACTATGCCGCGCATGTTAGCAGAAATGGTCGATAGCAGCGCAAGACCGGTGGCGATTTCACCAAGATTGAGTAACGCGATCGCATGAATCGAATGCAGATGATTGCGCACCCGGCGTCGGTCCTCCAGGCTGACCCGGGCGTAACCCGGTTTAATCTCTTCGACCAGCGCACCGATCGAACTACTATATGGGGCCACCCAGCCTAGCCCGAGACTGAATATTTTTCGACCCGCCGGGAGGGGTGAGAGGCGATGCCACCAGGTAAGAATCGCGCCATGTTCTGCGTTTGATTTGATCTGTGTCATCGAAACTGAAGGCTAGCTTGTGCGGCCCGTTATTATGCGCTATTAATGCACTTATGGATATTAAGGACCGAGACAAGCTAGTTGAAGCGTTCGACCATATGGTTGATCACGTGAGCGATGCAATACACGACGCCGAGGAAGCTCTCGCGCCGACAATCGAAGAAATGGTACACAATGCACAGCAGCTGGCGAGGGAGTTGTTTGTTCTTACCCAGGAGGAAGCCGAGAGCCTGGGAGCGACTTTGAAACGGGACATGCATAAGGCCAACAAGACGCTGAATCAACAGCGTAAGGAATTAAAAGACTGGCTGAGTTTCGACCTGACCCTGGTAGAAGACCGTTTCATCGATATGATTGCGCGTGCGGCGGATAAAACCTGGCTCGATTTCCGGGCTTTCGAAAATGAAGACCACCAAGCCAGTGTCTATCGTAGCGGTGAAGTCTGCAATGCTGGCCGCTTTAGTTGCAGTAACTGTGGCCATAGCCTGGATTTATCCAAAACCAATCAGATTCCAAGCTGCCCTGAGTGTGACCACACCGAGTTCTACCGGATCATCGGCTAATACTCATTGGATAAGATTTCTTATTCCAGGGAGTACTAACTCCCGGCGGCAATCAGGCTGGCGTTGCCGCCTGCAGCGGTGGTATCGATGCATAGGTGGCGTTCCACTATCAGGCGGTCAAGCGCATCGATTTCATAGATTAGCGGAATTAGCTTCCCTGCCCGGTCGGCCAAAGCTACTCGGTAAGCCTTCAATTGCTCCTCCTGGGCTTGCGACATAACCGCGTCAATTGCTTTGATTTCAAGCAGTGTATCCCCCTCGATATAGCCATCTATGCCGGCCGCTGGCAGGCCGGCACGCTGCAAAAGCTCGCCCAGTTGATCGGCCTGGCTGGCAACGATCACCACGCAATTCTGTTGTGCTAACGCCGATATCGCCTGCACAAGGGCATTGTCACGACCCGGGCCCAGGCACAAAACCACTCCGCGGGGGTGTGCTGACAACTGGTTGGTTTCACCAGTCGGGCCGGGCATGGTTTCGACACCGATAATGGATTGGAAGCCATGGTCCAGGCCCGCATCGAGCGCCAGTTGCGATAATTTCGCAACATCTATCTGTCCACCATCTACCCAGGAAGCAGTAACACTCGAGATCAGTTTTTGCAAGGTCGCAACAGCCACCGGCTGTTTTTCTTCGCGGTTGTACTGCAATAATGGTTGGGCGCAAAAACGCGGCAGGTACCATGGCCCACCGGCCTTCGGACCGGTTCCCGATAAGCCTTCACCGCCAAACGGCTGGGTGCCGACCACTGCTCCAATCTGGTTTCGATTCACGTATACATTGCCTGCCCTGATGCGCTTGACGACCTGCTCGACTCGAGAATCGACCCGGGTGTGAATGCCAAAGGTCAGGCCATAACCCTGCGTGTTTATCGAGTCGACCACCGCGTCAATTTCGGTAGCGGCAAAACGAGCCACATGCAATACCGGACCGAATATCTCTTCCTCCAGTTGCTCGATGCCATCGAGTGCGATCACGGTTGGTGCGACGAACAGACCCTGTTGCGGCACTTCGAGGGACTTAAGTACACGACCCTCGGCTGCCATACGTTGACAGTGAGACACTATTTTCTGCCTGGCCAGCTGGTCTATCACCGGCCCGACATCGGTAGCCAGATACCAGGGGTTTGCCAGCTTGAGCTCGTCCATTGCGCCGAACAACATCTGCAAAATCTTATCCGCCACATCTTCCTGCAGGTAAAGCATGCGCAACGCCGAGCAGCGTTGACCGGCACTTTGAAAAGCCGAAGCGAGCACGTCGCGAACAACTTGTTCGGGGAGCGCGGTGGAATCGACAATCATCGCATTCAGTCCGCCGGTCTCGGCAATCAATGGCGCCTGTACTGGCAAATGCCTGGCCATGTTCCTGTTTATATGCATCGCGGTAGCAGTGGAACCGGTAAAACAGATGCCCGCAATACGGGAATCGGCGCTTAACGTAGCACCGACCACCGCCCCGCTGCCAGGTAAGAGCTGCAAGCTTGCCTGTGGGATGCCTGCCTGGTGCATTAGTCTGCAGGCGAACGCAGCGATCAAACTGGTTTGCTCGGCCGGTTTGGCGATGACACAGTTTCCGGCCGCGAGCGCGGCAAAAATCTGGCCACTGAAAATAGCCAGTGGAAAATTCCAGGGAGAAATGCAGACGATGACGCCACGCGCCTCGAAGTCGTCAGCCAATGACACTGCCTGGTCTGCGTAATAGCGTGCAAAATCAACCGCTTCGCGCACTTCGCCGACCGCATCCAGCCAGGTTTTACCTGCTTCGCGGGCCAGTAAGGCAAACATTTCAGGGGCGTTTTGTTCGTACAGGTCGGCGATACGTTGCAGACATTCGGCGCGGCTTTTCACGGCAGATCCAGACCAGTCCGCAAAGCCGTTGACCGCGTGCTGTATTGATGCCATCACAGTTTCGATATCGGCATCGAAGACTTCGCCGACAATATCTTCTGCATCAGCCGGATTAATAATTTCGCGCCGGGTAGTCTTGCCTTCGCCGGCAGCAGTTAGTGGCTGTGCCAGCCAGGTTTTTGCAATAAACGGTTCACGCGCCTGCTCAAGTTCCTGCAGGGTTGTCAGGTCGGTGATATCCCACCCCATCGAATTACGTCTTGCAGTACCATAGAGGTCTCTCGGCATCGGGATATTAGGGTTCTGTAAATTCTCCAGTTCTTCGGTTGCGCTGACTGGATCACGGGCGATCGATTCCGGGGTGATACTGGTGTCGACGATCTGGTTTACGAAGGAACTATTGGCGCCATTTTCGAGTAAGCGCCTGACCAGGTAGGCAAGCAGGTCCTGATGCTCGCCAACCGGAGCATAGATACGACAGCGTGCGTTATGGTTGCGATGCACGTGATCGTGTAGCGCCTCCCCCATGCCATGCAAACGTTGGAACTCGAAGTTATCGCGGCCATCGGCAAGATTTAGCACAGCCGCCACCGAGTGGGCATTGTGGGTCGCAAACTGCGGATAAATCCGATCGGTCATGGACAGGAGTTTGCCAGCACAGGCAAGGTAGGATACGTCGGTGTTTACCTTGCGCGTAAATACCGGGTAATCGGCAAGGCCAAGTACCTGTGCGCGTTTAATTTCAGTATCCCAGTAGGCGCCCTTTACCAGTCGAACCATGATTTTGCGATCGAGTCGTTGCGCCAGGGCATAGAGCCAGTCTATTACCGGTGCAGCACGTTTGCCGAATGCCTGCACCACGACACCGAAACCATCCCAGCCGCGTAATGCCGGATTGGATAGTATCATTTCAATTACATCGAGCGAGATATCCAGCCGATCCGCTTCTTCCGCATCGATGTTAAATCCCATGTTTGCGGAACAGGCCAGCATTGCCAGCGACTCGACGCGCGGCACCAGTTCGTCGATTACCCGCTGCTGTTGCCCCATTTCGTAGCGCGGATGCAGTGCCGACAGTTTTACCGAAATTCCGGGATTATCGCGGCTTTCTCGATGCTTGCAGTCTTTTGCCAGGGCGTTGATAGCATCTGAATATGACAGATGATATCGTCGTGCATCAGCCTCGGTGCGGGCTGCTTCCCCAAGCATGTCGTATGAATAGCTGTAACCCTGATTTTCCAGTTCCCTGGCACGCTTGCGGGCCTTGTTAATATTAGTGCCAAGGACGAAATGTCGACCTAGTTCGCGCATTGCCTGACCGACAGCATTGCGCACCAGCGGTTCGCCGAGACGCTTGACCAGGCCGCGTAAGGTTAAACGTAAACCACTTTCATCTTCAGGCGCTACAATTTTCCCGGTTAATAATAGTGCCCAGGTCGAGGCATTAACCAACGGCGATCCGGAATGACCCAGATGTTCCCCCCAGTTTCCCGGAGATATCTTGTCTTCGATTAATTCATCGATTGTTTTGGCATCCGGCACGCGCAACAGGGCCTCGGCCAGGCACATCAAAGCCACCCCTTCTCTGGTGGTGAGGCCATATTCGGCAAGAAAATTTTCCATCATACTGGGGCTGCCGCTAGCGCGAACTTTACTCACCAGGCCTGCTGCCATACTGCTGATCGCGGTGCGTTGCTGATCTGTTATAGCCGCGTTTATAATCAGTTCACGGATCACCATCGATTCGTCTTCAAGATTGTAACGGCGAATCTTCTGGCGCAATTCATCGTTCGAAATGGACGGAATGACGGGCTGATCTATATGCATGTGAAGGCCTTAGAAGTAAATGTTATTTTTCTGATCCGGTCGCCTAATATAGAGTCAAAACAGTTTTGATAAAAGGTTTACAATAACCGCAAACATATAAATCAAGGGTCAAGGGTATGAATAAATGGTATAGGCAGCTATTCAAATGTATCAAGGCAAATCCTGAACTGCAGAAACTGAAGCTAAGCGAGGCAACATTTTCTGAAAATTACCAGGGTGATTTTTCGGTTGATGATGCAATTCCAGATCTTGAAGTGCTGGCGACTATAGGCACTCGGAATCGCGCCCAGGCGCGGCTGGTAAAAATTTCGCGGGATCCGAAAAACTATTCCATCAAACTGTTTACCCTCAAAGATACGATTCCACTATCGCAGTCGATGCCGATATTCGAATCCATGGGCCTGCAGGTTCTGATTGGCCGCCCTTATCGCATCAAGTTGGGTAATCGCAACTACTGGATCAATCATTTTACGCTGGAGCGTGGCGACGACCTTTGCGATGTCGATCCGGCAAGAGTGCCCGGCTATTTTAGTGAGCTATTTGAAAGCATCTGGCGCCAGCGTAGCGAAAATGACGATTTTAACCACCTCTTGTTCAGCGCCTGCATCAAGGCGGAGAACATTCAGATCCTGCGCGCCTATACCGCTTACCTGCAGCAAATCCGTTTTCCACACAGCCGCGAATACATAATCGAAACGCTCAACACTTATCCCGATATCACCGTGTTGCTGGTAAAGGCTTTCTTGCGCAAGTTCGATCCGCAGCAGGCCAGTTCCGACTCCTATCTCGAACTATTCGCCCAGATTGGCGAAAAGCTGCATGAAATCGAATCACTGGATCACGACCTGATTTACAAGCGGATGTTGAACCTGGTTGATGCAACCGTGCGCACCAATTACTTCCAGGAAGATAATAGCGGTACCGGTCACATCAGTTTTAAAATGGACTCGCTGCGCATCGAGCGTCTGCCGAAACCCAGTCCCCGTTTCGAGATTTACGTCTACGCAACCCGTTTCGAAGGGATCCATCTGCGCGGTGGCCTGGTCGCACGTGGAGGGATTCGCTGGTCGGATCGGCGCGAGGATTATCGTACCGAGGTGCTGGGATTGATGAAGGCGCAGATGGTGAAAAATGCCGTCATCGTCCCTGCCGGTTCCAAGGGTGGATTTATCACCAAACAGATTGCACATTTACCGGCTGGTGAAATCTACGCTGAAGTTCAAAACTGCTATTCAATGTATATCAACGCATTGCTGGAAATCACCGACAATCGGGTCGGCACCGAGGTCGAACAGCCACTGCGCACACGCGTATACGATGGGGCCGATCCCTACCTGGTAGTGGCCGCTGACAAGGGTACCGCGGCGTTTTCAGACGTTGCCAATGAGATCGCCGAGCAGCATGGCTTCTGGTTGGACGATGCGTTCGCATCGGGCGGATCGCAAGGTTACGATCACAAAAAGATGGGCATCACTGCGCGCGGCGCCTGGGAATCGGTGAAGCGGCATTTCCGTGGTCTCGGCAAAGATATTCAGAAGGTACCTTTTACCGTGGTCGGTATCGGTGACATGTCGGGTGACGTATTTGGCAACGGCATGCTGCTGTCACCTTGCATTCAGCTGGTTGCCGCATTTAATCACATGCATATTTTTATCGATCCCAATCCCAATATCAAAAAAAGTTTCCAGGAACGTCAACGCATGTTCGCGTTGAACCGTTCAAGCTGGGCTGACTACAACAAAAAACTGATAAGCCAGGGCGGTGGAGTTTTTTTACGCAGTGCGAAAAAAATCGACCTGACGCCCGAAATCAAGCAGTTAATCGGTTGCAAGGAAGATCACCTGACCCCCAATGAGTTGATCGTTTATATTCTAAAGGCCCCGGTCGACCTGCTGTGGAATGGCGGTATTGGCACTTATATCAAGGCGACTAATGAAACCGACATCGATGTTGCGGATAAAAATAACGACGCGATTCGAATCAACGGCAGACAGCTTCGAGCCAAAGCGGTAGGCGAAGGTGGAAATCTCGGGGTTACCCAACGGGGGCGTGTCGAGTATGCGCTCGCCGGGGGTTTGATTTACACCGATTCGATCGATAACTCGGCAGGTGTCAATTGTTCCGATAAAGAAGTCAACATCAAGATCTTGCTATCGCAGCTGGTCAAGGCCGGCCGCTTAAGTAACAAGCAGCGTAATCAGTTGCTGGTTGAAATGACCGACGAAGTCGCCCAGAAATGCCTGCTCAATAACTATCGCCAGACACAGATTATCGACAGTATCGAACAGCATGCCGCGCTCAACATGTACCAGCACGCGCGTTTCATGCGTCACCTGGAAGCGGAAGGGATTTTGAATCGTAAGCTGGAATACCTGCCCGGCGATAAACTTATCACTGACCGGGTCGCCAGGAATCAGGGTTTGACCCGCCCTGAACTTTCGATATTGCTATCCTATAGCAAGTTGACCTACAAAAACGCATTGCTCGAGGCATCATCGCTAACCGAGGAATGTTATGACTCACTGCTGCTCGGCTACTTTCCGCGTCTGATACGCGAGCGCTACGCAGATGAGATCCTGCAGCACCCGTTGCGTAAGGAAATAATTGCCACCATCTTGAGTAACCAGATCGCCAACAATATCGGCATTGGTTTTGGTTCCCGTATTCGCGAGGAGACCGGTTCCACGATCGAGGATATCGCCAAGGCCTACGTGGTTTGCGTGGAAGTATTCGATCTTTATAACACCTGGAGATCGCTGGAGAAACTGGATAACGTCGTGCATGAAAAAGATCGCTATGACTCTTTTCAGGCGGTTAGTGGCCTGTTGGAAAGATCGATTAGCTGGTTGTTACGTAATCAACCCTCTGACTTCAATGTCAGCCATGTCATCGAGCGCTATAAAACCGATACCAGGATTCTCGGTAAGATCATTTCCAGCGCGATCATGGGGCAATCTCGCAGAAATTATCTCGCCACCAAGCGGCGTTTTGTCAAATCACGCCTGCCGGCAGCGATTGCACAGGAACTGGTGGACAAAACCACGTTGGCTTCGGCATTCGATATCATCGAAATCAAGTCGAAACTTTTCAGTGACACGGAGAATGTTGCCAAATTGTTTTATCTCCTGTCGGAGCGCCTGCAGTTGCACTGGATCAGGGATGCAATTTCGCAAACCATTGTTCGTACCCACTGGAATCATCTTGCGATTCTGAATCTGCGTAATGATTTACACGCTAATCAGCATAATCTGACCGAGCTGGTATTGCAGATCGTGGGTAATAAATGTAATACCAATAAGGCTATCGCGATCTGGGAGGAACAGAACGTCGAAGCGTTAAAACGTTATGACAGTATTCTTAAAGAATTCAGTGCAATGCGGACCTGTGATTTTCCAACCATTAGCGTTGCTGTTTCGGAAGTACGCCGCCTGGTTCTGCTTGGCAAGCGTGAACATTACAAACATTCTCAATAAATAACTCATTAATATCAATGGCATACAACACATTATTAAATTTAAATATAATTAGTAATTCGAGTAATTCACCGGCGACAAAAGCTACCATCAGCTGATTCGGCAACGGCATAGCCTGCTTTGCAGTCACCGCTTCCAGTAGTAAAATCGCCACATGAGCAGATTTCAGGACAAGTTTGATCATCAGGTATGGCAGGTTGTCGCAGCTATCCCTGCGGGACGAGTCATGGGATATGGCGAAGTTGCCCGCGCGGCAGGTTTTCCCCGCTACTCACGGATGGTCGGCGCAGCCATGGGACGATCTCCTGAGCCCCTGCCCTGGTTTCGGGTAGTACGCTCGAACCGGACCCTGGCATTTGAAGTTGGTTCCAGCGCCTACCGGGAACAGGCACAGCTGTTGAAACAGGAGGGAGTAAGCTTCGATGGTGTGAAAATCATTGAACTCGAAACTGATCACAGCCTCGACCGTATTCTGTGGGGACCACAAGATTAGTGCAGGTGGCAATATTCGGGTGTGCGACCTGAATCTAAAAATTTCCTTCACCCCAATATAAAAATCACCGAGGTAAAAAATCTATGGCAAAACTGCTACAGTGCGCGCCAACAACAATGGAAAAAATATGACACACGAATTCGACTATGACCTGATAACCCTGGGCGCTGGCAGTGGTGGCCTGTCAGTAATTGAACGTGCGGCCAGTTATGGTCAGCGATGCGCCGTGATCGAGCGCGGTGATATCGGAGGCACCTGTGTCAATGTGGGCTGTGTGCCCAAGAAAATCATGTGGTTCGGTGCCAACCTGGCGCACACTATCGAAGACGCCAAAGGCTACGGTTACGATTTGACCAATAATGGTTTTGACTGGTCGAAACTTGTTGAAAAACGTGAGCAATATATCAGCAATATAAACAGCTTTTATCATGGCTATATGAAGGAACTGGGTGTTGACGAAATCGAGGGTGAGGCCAGTTTTGTTGATCCGCATACCATCGCCGTCAATGGGAGACAATATACGGCCAGGCACATTGCCATTGCCACTGGTACAGTCCCGCGCACGCCGGATGTGCCTGGCGCCGAACATGCCATTACTTCCGATGGATTTTTCGCCCTCGCGCAGCAACCATCACGTGTCGCTATAGCTGGTGCGGGATACATCGCGGTGGAACTTGCCGGGGTGCTCAATGCACTTGGTAGTGAAGTAACCCTTTATCTGCGCAAGCAGCATGTACTGGGCGAATTCGACAGTCTGCTAAAAAGCACCCTGTTCGAAGAGCTTGGCAAATCCGGTGTCGAGTTACGTACCCAAAGCGAAATAACCCGTATTGATCGGGATTCCGCAGGCAAGTTCTCGATAGCAGATAACCAGGGAGTCGGAATGCAAGACCTGGATCAGGTGATTTACGCTATTGGTAGAGACCCTGACATCGATGTATTGAAACTGGGAAATGCCGCTGTAAAGATAACCGATGATGGTTATATCGAGACCGATTTATACCAGCAAACCAGTCAACCCCATATTTTTGCGCTCGGCGATATTACCGGCCGAGCCCCGTTGACTCCGGTCGCAGTAGCCGCGGGTCGGCGTCTGGCAGATCGTTTGTACAATAATCAAAGTGATCGTCATCTGGACTATGAATTGATTCCAACCGTGGTTTTCAGCCACCCACCCATTGGTACGGTGGGTGCGACCGAGGAAGCAGCGCGCGCTGAATTTGGTGATCGGGTCAAGATTTACCAGACCCGGTTTACGGCGATGTATGACGCTATCAGCGGACATGAAGTGCCTACCGCAATGAAACTGGTATGTCTCGATGAGGAAGAAAAAGTGATCGGCTGTCACTTGATCGGCCCCGCAGTGGATGAAATGTTGCAGGGGTTTGCGGTCGCAATCAGGATGGGCGCCTGTAAACGCGATTTTGACGACACCGTCGCGATTCACCCCACCAGCAGTGAGGAACTGGTAACCATGCGCTAGGCGTTAAATAGACTTAATACTAGTCAGCCCCTGGCTTGCGCGCGATAAGTTGAAACTGACGAGCGGTCTGCTTGTAGGGTTCGCGATCGGTGAATTCCATTTCAAGCTTTTTTAATTTCCCGTAAACAGCAGAATCTTCCTTCAATTCATTGGTTCCCCAGTAGTTGTAAAGGCAACGGATACCGTAGTGTTTTTCGAGACTCAGTCCCATACTGGTTAGCCATTCGATTACATCGCCGGGGCGATACTCATGTACATTTACCTCAAAAATTGAATTGAACTGATCGACTGTATCGAGCAGAGCAAAAGCTTGGTCCAGGTCCTGCTCCAGAAAGGCCGCCTGGTATGGCAAAGAATACTGATTAGTCGTAATCAGTGAAATAAAGCCCCCCGGTTTTATCACCTGCAGTAACGTTTCCAGCAATGGTTTCACTTCATCGACAAACTGAATCACGTTATGACAGAGCACGATATCAAATTCGTTTGCGGAAAATGCCTGGTCGATACTGAATATATCCATCGCATGCGTATTGAGTCGGTCGGTAACCCCGGCGAGCGCCGCATTTGCACGCGCATCATTCAGCATTTGCTGGGAGATATCGACGATGTCGATCTGGTGATTCATGCGTGCAAGCGCAAGGCTATCAAACCCGTTGCCACCACCAGCGTCCAGAATGCGTAATGGAGGCGAGTTGACCGGAATATGTTTCTTTAAATTATGTTCTACCAGTTCGTAGCCGAACCGATTCCAGGGCATGCTCTGGTCGACTTTCCATTTTTTCAACCCGGCCTCAAACGAATCTTTACGGCTTGAGACGAGTAGCGCCTGGGTTAAATCAACATTGCCGGTATAGAGGGCTTTACCGATAATTACGCCATCGATACCGTCGTTGTTAAAACAATCACGCACATCCTTCATGGAGCCAATTCCACCGCCGACGATGATGCGCAAACCACTCATGGCTGCCAGATCAATCGATGCCTCCAGGTCAACCCCGGTCATCGAGCCGTCACGGTGAATGCTGGTATGAATCGCGGTGGTTACACCTAGCCGGCGCATTTGAATGGCCAGCGTCGTTGCCTGCACGCTACCTCCGGCCCGCCAGCCATGAATCTGTACCTCGCCTTTGGCATCGGTATCGATACTCAGCACGATTGCGTCACTGCCGTGACTGGCGATCGCCTGCGCCATCATCTGGGGGTTTTCAACGGCAGAAGTGCCGATAATGACGCGCTTGATACCCGATTTCATCGCCCAGTCGACGTCATCGATACCGCGAATACCGCCACCAAACTGAATATTTACATCGAGCGCTGTAATCTGTTTGATCAATTCCCAGTTATGGCTGGCATCCTCATCGAAGGCGGCATCTAGATTGACTACCTGCAGCCAGTTAGCGCCCTGATCAATCCATTGTCGCGCGCATGCAACCGGATCGGTATTGAAAACTACCGGGTGCTCGGTATCTCCCTGGGTAAAACGCACTACTTCGCCATTGCGCAAATGAATCGCTGGGAAAATAGTAAATTTATTTAAATTCATATAGTTATGATAACTATTTAAAGTGAAATCACCTAGTTTTGAGAATATCCTGCATGCTGAAGACACCTTGTGTTTGCTGCTCTATCCAGCGACATGCTCGTAATGCACCACGTGCAAAGGTCATGCGACTGGAAGCCCTGTGGGTGATTTCGATTCGCTCGCCTTCATCGGCAAACATAACGGTGTGATCGCCTACAATATCACCTGCACGGATGGATTCAAAACCAATCGTTTTGCGATCCCTTGCCCCGGTCTGTCCCTCGCGCCCGTAGACAGCACATTCATCGAGATTTCGGCCCAGAGTTTCGGCAATCACCTGCCCCATTTTTAAAGCGGTACCCGAGGGTGCATCGACTTTATGCCGATGATGTGCTTCGATCACTTCGATATCGACACTATCACCTAATACGGCGGCGGCAGTTTTCAGTAACTCGAGACAAAGATTTACGCCAACACTCATATTAGGGGCGTAGACAAGCGCGATGCTCTGCCCCGCTTGCTGCATTTTCTGTTCGAGGCCTGCGTCACAACCGGTGGTACCAATCACCATTTTCTTGCCATGTTGGACGCAAAAATCGACATGCTTGGTGGTTGCGCTGGGATGGGTGAAATCTATCAGGATATCAAACGCCGCCGCATCGAGTTGATCCTGGATCAACACATTATTCGGCGCCAAACCGGCTAGCAAACCGGTATCGCTGCCGATTGATGGGCTCTGCTCTCGCTCTAACGCCTGGGTTAG
>Ga0316194_10002011_pt1 | contig 14196 bp, 9 predicted proteins | sample CroRivsedime1_MG_FD_204936 | JGI IMG/M metagenome (GOLD analysis project Ga0316194, IMG submission 204936) | Coastal sediment microbial communities from Maine, United States - Cross River sediment 1 | ecosystem: Environmental > Aquatic > Marine > Coastal > Sediment | place: USA: Maine...
AAAACAGCGAAAATGACTGCAGCAATAATCTGTTTGTTGCTGATAATTCCTGGCTTTGGGATGGTCTGTTCTTCATCTGCTAGCTTGTTCATTAGATCTCACTTTCTATTTCTTTAAGTCTTAATTAGTCTAATTATTGATAACTATCGATAGTTAACGGGCTATCTTCCCGAAACAATGACATTCAGGATGACTAAGGGCGGGTTTGAATCGGGAGCTTAGAAACTCATCTATACCATCTCATGTGCCAAATGACGGCAATACATGAGTATCACTATGTTGGTGTTTCAGGATCGCTGCCTTCTCTTCAATGAGCACCAGTGGAACCGGAATACGGCCACCGCTTTTTGGTATTACTTCTTCAATGAGAGTCTTTGCTACTGCATCGTCAGGCATAGCAACTACAAAAATCAGCGAGCGCTGATGCTGGATGTAGTCAATGATTTCATCAATTACATTTACACCAAGCTGAACTCGCTGATAGTCAATGCCTGCCTGTTTCACTCGTTTTTCCAGTTCAGCGATGCTGTTCGTGTCAATCGCTCCATGAAATAGCAGGTCGATATGGGCGTCCTGACGCAGGCAGGCATCAATTGCGTAATCGAGTGGGGCACCGAACCCTCTACCATCACTAACAAGGGCGATGCGCTTGGCTTTCGGTCTCTTGATCACCTTGAGGTGTTGCTTAAGTGATTTTCCACCTGCATTGGTTTCGTAGCCCAGTACTGCCATTTTTTCGTGCATGGATAAATAGTCGTCAGCGTCCTGGTAGGCGAGGGCCGATAACATTCGTTTCAAATCTTTGCTGAGGTTTTTCATAATCTTTTAGATAACTCCAAATGTACGCATCTATGAATACATGGTTACTATTGCAACAGATATGCCACATTTAATAGTTAAGCTAAGTAACTGATATTAAATAAAATAATATATTTACCAATAATCTATACGTTGCATTATGCAACATGGTTTGCTGCTTTAGACGATAAATACTCTACTATGCGCTGAGTTCTTATGTCTGTTACTATTGTTGCAATTTGAAACAGATGGTTGCGTTTTGTTATGGCGAATATCTTCAATCTGACCAGTTTGCGCGGAAAAATTACCAGTGCGTACATTGTCCTGGTTATCAGTACAGCAGTACTTGGCATCATTGCCATTTCAGACCTGCTGTTTCTTGGACGCCAGCTGGCAGAAGGTGAGGTAGTTTATAATTTGAAAGACGAAGTGCTGGAAATGCGTCGCGACGAGAAAAACCTGTTTCTCTACTCGGATATCAATGCGTTATCCATGGCCGATGAGCATGCCGAATTAGCTCAAATTATTCTTCAGGATAATAGTAAGACGCTGTCCTCAATAGTGAATGAGCCAGATCCGCACACACTGGTGAAGATGGTCGATGCTTACCGCGAAAAACTGGGACAGTGGAAAGCTGCAGCGGTCAGTGAAAAGGAACCAGTGCAGGAAGAAATTAGAGCACTCGGTCATCAAATTTATGTCTCTGTTGAATTGCTATCCGGCAAGGACCGGCAGATGCTGGGAACTGCTGTTAGCGAATCACGATGGATTTTACTGCTGACAATACTCCTGATCGTAATTTCGATTCTGATTGTTGGCCGCCAACTGAAGCGAGTTGTAGTCAACCCGTTAAAGCAGCTGGAATCCCGACTGATGCCCATTGCCAGGGGGCATTTTAAACACCTGGAACCGCCATCAAACGATCGTGAATTTGTGACCTTTACTGATGCCTTTAATCGAATGCTGAAAGAACTCGAGATACGTCAGAAGCGCATGCTGCAGTCAGAAAAACTGGCATCTCTGGGTATTCTTGCATCGGGTGTGGCACATGAGTTAAACAATCCATTATCCAATATCTCTTCATCCTGCCAGCTGCTGCTTGAAGAACTTACCGAGGCAGATCCGGCACAGCTCAATGCCTGGTTAAAACAGATTGATAGTGAAACGGAACGCGGACGTAATATCGTTCGAACATTACTCGATTTTGGCAGCCAGCGCGTTTTTAAAAAAGAGCAGCTTAATTTGCTGGGTATCATTAATGAAACGCAAATCATCATAGGCAAATCTCTACGAGAATACGCGGCGGATCTATCTATCAACATACCCACAGAGCTGGTACTGCATGCTGATAAACAGCGCATTCAACAATTATTCATCAATCTTATTCAGAATGCTCTGCATGCCAGTGGCCAGGGTGCCCATCTTCGTATTAGTGCGATATTAACTGACCGCAGTGTTTCGATGATTCCTGAAGGGGCTGAAGTGGCAGGTAACCTCAATTGCAGTACAGATTACGATGGGCAATTTGTCGAGATACTGGTTTCTGATGACGGGCCAGGCATTCCGAGTGAGAACCTTTCGAAAATTTTCGATCCTTTTTTCACCACCAGTGAACCCGGCCGCGGAATTGGATTAGGGCTATTTATTACACAGGAAATTGTCCGTGAACATGATGGATGTATCGCCATCGCCTCAACGCCGGGTAAAGGAACCCAGGTCATTGTGTTGTTTCCTGAAAAGGGGAAACATCATGTCTGAAACCATAGCAGCAGCTGGCAGGATATTGATCGTAGACGATGAAGTCACTGCTGTTGAGAACCTTGCCCATGTCTGCCGTAAACAGGGGCATGAAGTCACCACCCGGACTAGTGGCAAGGGAGCCATTGAAGCGCTGGAGCATGATCGCTTTGATGTCGTTCTATCCGATCTGAAAATGGAAAATGTGGATGGCATGCAAGTCCTGCGCAGGGCAACCGAGCTTTCTCCAGATACTGCCGTGGTGCTGATTACCGGTTTTGCGACACTCGATTCTGCGGTCGAAGCAATGAAAGCCGGTGCATTTCATTACATTGCCAAACCGTATCGCCTGGAAGAAGTGCGTGAAGTCGTGCGCAATGCACTCGAATTCGTCAACTTAAAAAAGGAAAACCGGCAACTTAAGGAACAGCTTACGATTATCCGCAGCGGATCTTCCATCATTACTCAGGATGCAGTGATGCAGCGACTGCTGGATACAGCGCGGCAAATTGCGCCCACAGATACTAATGTCCTCATTACAGGGGAGAGTGGTACAGGCAAGGAACTGCTGGCGAAATTCATTCACAACCACAGCAAACGCAGTGAAAAAACATTTCAGGCACTGAATTGCGGGGCCTTGCAGGAAGACCTGCTGGCCAACGAACTTTTTGGTCATGAGAAAGGCGCTTATACCGGCGCAACGGAAGCGCGCGAAGGATTGATAGAGGCGACCAATGGAGGCACGCTTTTTTTAGATGAAATAGCGGAAATGTCCCTTGCGATGCAGGTGAAACTGTTACGTGTCGTTCAGGAGCGTGAAGTTCAGCGTGTGGGCTCAACCAGGACAAACCCTGTAGATATCAGGCTGATTGCTGCGACCCATCGTAATTTGCTCGATGAGGTTGCCGCTGGTCGTTTTAGACAGGATTTATATTATCGTCTTGATGTGGTTGGCCTGCATCTGCCGACATTGGCCGATCGGCGTGACGACATACCTCTACTGGCCTTTTATTTCCTGCATAAACATGCAGCGCGGATGAACCGGACGATAGATGACATTGACCCTGCTGCAATGTCCTGTTTGCTTGATTATGACTACCCCGGAAATATCCGTGAGCTTGAAAATATTATAGAGCGCGGTGTCGCACTGTCGCAGGACAGGCAAATGACCACGGCAAGTTTGCCCGCAACGCTATCAGAATATGCGGTACACGTAGTTCGAGAGGAAGCAGGGCGTTTACCAAATCTTGCCGAGAGAGAGGCTGAGTATATTCGCTACGTCCTCGATCATTGTGAACAAAACAGGACACAGGCCGCCAAGGTACTTGGTATCGATCGCGTTTCTTTATGGCGCAAACTAAAAAAATATGGAATGGAAGAGAGTTGATCTAGTTGAAGGCGTACTTGCGCTTCAATTCAGTTATTTAAACTCTTGGTGAATCAATAGAAACACCCTCAGTGCTCAAGCCTGTCTTGCAGGCGGGCTAGTCTGCAGAATCAAACAAATCTTTGCACTGCCCCTCTTTTGAATCACTTTTAACGGCGTCCTGCTGATCTGATCCAATATATGTCACTTCTACTATTATCGCGCGGTGATCAGAGACAATGTCCGGCAGTACCTGGTACTGCTTGAACTGTAAATCCTCTGACAGCAGTGCCCAGTCGAGGCGATGTTTTCCCTGCTTGTAGGTGCCGTGGTTGATTGAATTCGGTTCAAACACCCGGGCATTACTGCACTTCGCCAACACCCTGATGACTGAATCGGTGGCCTGCCAGTTGCTGTTGAAGTCACCGAGAATAATGACGGGATTGGTCCTGCTGCCCAGAACACGCAAAATATCATTGATCTGCTGTTCTCTGACATTCTTGCGGGAGAAGTCCAGGTGTACCGACAGCACGTCAACAAAAATGGAGGGTTTATTGTTATCCGGTTGCCATTCAATCTGACCGAGAGTGAATCCCTTTCTCAGGGTAGGCGGTGATTCCGGGAAATCATGTGACAGGGTATCTTTAAACGGTACCTTTGACAGCAGGGCAGTGCCAAAATTGATGCGCTTGCCATTGACGTGCGCTGAGTAGATATCCCACGGGTAGCCGGCCGCGTTTGCCAGGTAGTCGACATGGTTGAAGTATCCGCTCCAGGCCGACGGCCCATCTGCTTCCTGCAGGGCAACTACATCCGCGCCGACTTTTTTCAGCAATTCGGCGATATCGTTAAGGTTTTCAACAATAGTGCCGTTCGGTACCAGCAGCTGGTTGAAACTGTCTTTTCTGCCATGCGCGAGATTCAGGGTCAGCAGCTTTAGTACCGGTCTATTGACTTGTGAAGCCCCTGAAGCATCCGGGGCAGGGTGCTCGGGTGGTGTAACTTGGGTGCAGGCAGTCAGCAGCAGTGCAAATAAGGGTAATACCAGGTTCCTGGGCAGCACACTTATGTGAATGCATTTAATTGTCATACGATCACATTAAGCCGTTTCATTAGAGTGCTTCATACTTGTTTCTATAACCGGTATAGCAAGCTATCGGTTCTCATAGCGGTTCAGATCATACAGCCCGGCCTTAATCGGTCTCTCACGGAGAGTTGCATCCTGGAACCAGTCGGCGGTTTGCCAGAATTCATCATTGGTGCGGCGCGTGCCATAGATGCCAACAAACTCCTCATATTCCTCACGGTTCGTCAGCGAGGCATAGTGTTCAGTGAATTCTTCCACATCATTGATATCGACAGTGAAGAAGAAATTCGGATAGGAGCCTTCCAGCCAGTCAAGCACGGTCAGTGCATCATTGCTATAGTCACGGTTAACATCGTCAGCCTCATCCTTGAACATGGAGGTCACATTTTTGTATGCCTTATCGCGAATTATAGAATAAGCGAAATCATTTTCAGGCTTATCGTCGCGGCGTACACGGACAAAGGCAACGTCTGGAAAGGCAATCAGCACAAGGCCCTTGATCTGCGCAATCTTGCGCATCGCTGCATCCGCGCGTTGCTTTTCAGGATCCGAACCAGCCGCTTTGCAGGGTGGCTGACCGCAGCGGTTAATGACATCGTCGCGTTCAAGGGCTGGCGACAGTTTGCTAATAATATTCTGATATAACTCGCGTTGCGGATCGCTGGTTTTATAACCGGTCACCACATCTTTAGACATCCACTGGTCGATGTCGCCAAGTTCCATCTCATAACCCTCTCGCATGCCCTCGTACCAGCTGTCACGGATCACTTTGCGGTCAGTTGAAGGCAGTAACGACAGGAACATGTCTTCTCCCTCCATACGCAGAAAATCCATGTATAGCCGAGTATTAAGCTGATGCTTTAGATTACCATAGACGTTATAACCGGCCACCAGCAGGTAATGGATGCGCTCGAACAGCGGGTAATCGATGACCCAGGCAGTATCCGGGTAATTGCCAACCAGCCCAAAGTCCACCGATGCAGAGTCATAATGACGGAATATCGTCAGCGCTGCATTCGGGTTTTTACCGTTGCCATCCCAGAGGAAATTCATTGCATCTTTGATATCGCGCTGATTCATTGCCATGTAATACTGGAAACGTCCTTCATTATATTTTCGTACGCGTTCACGGTATTGTTTCCAGCCGGTCAATAGCTTGATATTGCCTTCCTGTGCTGATGGTACCTGCAGGTAGTCTGACATCTCTTCCAGGAATTCCGGCTGCTCCAGCATTGAGTCCTTGTCTGGATTCAGGAAGGTTACCCAGAAGCGGTCCTCAATCACGTTGAGTGCAATCATGCCACGGCAAACCGGCCCTTTCATGAAGCCTTCAATGAAATAGCGCGAGTCATCGAGCAGGAATTCGTAGCGTGATCGCGGTGGAATATCTTTGAATGCCTTGAATGGATTTGAGGCTATCAGGGTTTCATACGAAGGCAATGCGGCGACATCATACTTCGGTTTCAGGAACAGTTCCCGGTAACGCTCCATGCGCTGATCGGATAATTCATAGACGATATGTGTCTTGGCAACGATATCGCCGGGGAACCGATGCAACCTGTAATAAAAGACAGCGCCAGGGTCATCATAGGGCCGTACCGTGGCTATTTCATCAACCGGCTGACCTGGAGGCGTTGAGGAGCGCACCAGGCGGTAGAATTCACGTTTATCTGTGCCCTTGAAGTGCATATGACCAATAAATAAGTGTTCGTAGATGTAGCGGGACACCAGCTTCTGTTTGTTACTGGATCCATTGAGGAAGGTTTCCCAGCGTTTGATTTGTTTGCTGGCAGCTGCCGATGGCTGCTTATCTGCCGGCAATGGAGCACCCTGTGCCAGCCATTGTGAGACGATTCGGTATTCATCTTCACTCAGGTTTGGCATGGCAAATGGCATGCCCTGGTTGGGTTTTTTCCTGGCGTATTTGTCAAATTCCCTGAGTGTCGGGCAGGTTTGCTTTCGGCTCAGTGAGAGGTCGAATTCATCCGCGAGCAGTCCTCCCCCCAGAGCCTGTGGATTCATCTTTTTCAGCCGCAGCATTTTGTACATCACAGACTGGTCGAGGTTATGGCTGGCCGTTGCATCACCTTCATTGAGCACGCTATGAAAGTTCTTGTTGCGCCACTCATCGGGTGTTTTCGCATCTATGTACAGGCGAGTCGGTGACGCTGCTGTGAACCTGCCGAGGTTGTATACTTTTTCTTTACTGGCTCCGCGGGTGATACCCGCCGGTGACGACAGCTTCAGCTGGCAGGGCGCATCGTAGCAGCCATGGCAGACAACGCAGCGGCGCTGCAGCACCGGCCTGACTTCATTTTCATAGGATAATTGCTGCTGAGGCAGGGACTGCAACAGTTCAAGATCTATCCGTTGCTGCTCCTCTGTGATTTTCTTCTTGTCTGTCGCACAGGATGAAACGAGTAGCGAAATCGCAAAGATAAAAACCAGGGTCGAGATATTTTTAGACCGGTGAGGGTTAAAAAATGCCATGTTATATTCCTATTGATGATTCATCTATGATGATTGTATTACTTGTCACATCTATACGCATTGCCAGTCGCCTGGGGGACCTAACCACCCGACACGCGTAGCCAGACGATATGCGTGGCGCCGAGACTGGCAGCCTGCTGCCGGGTTGCGTGTCTTGCACCATTCATACTTAAAGCTCCACCTATACCCGCAGGGCTGGAAGCCTCATCAACAGGCCCGATTAATTCACAATCTGCAACGGTTTGCTCGTCTGCATCATGTATAGCGCTTGCTGCAGAGGGAGGATTTGTATTGCATCCTGAAATGATAAGTACTGACAGTGTGTAGAGTATGGTGATATATCGGGTCATGCTTTATATCTGCTGAATAGGTTTCCTTCAGACAAAGGGTACCACCATACAAGGGCCCCTTGATACACCACTTTGCAGAAGGTGAATCAGGGGCAGACGCTTATAGACCTTCAGTAAATTCCTAAGGTGTATACCAGATCGGTGATGTATAGGCGCGTTCCTGGTGAATCAATTTAGCATTCTTCGGAAGTTCTGCACCGAGACGCACCTTGTCATAGACAATCCAGCGCGGAGTCGGTATCTCTATTATGCGGGCATAATAGAAGGCGCTGTCCTTGCTGTCGAAATCCGGGTCGGTCCAGACAGTGGCCAGTTCGGAAGCGCCGATAGTATTGCTCCAGTTTGCCGCTTCCAGGTCAACCGTGTTACCGACTGAAGGCAGTTTACCATTTGCGTCAGGTTTGCGATCACCCGACCAGCTTACGTCATAGACTTTTTCATGGGTCTTGCCATCCTTGTCCATCCATCCCTTGACGATCTGAATACGATCGAGGTTGGCGCCGACAGGATCACGCAGGGCAAAGACCATGAAAGTCGGTGCTTTCTTGTCCTTCGGTGCTTGCTTTAGATTGCCACCCATGGGTACGCCTTTTTCATAGCCAGTGAAAGCAGGTGCACGGCTACGCAGATCGTTGTCGGTAAAATCCCAGCCGCCGAAGAATCGAACCTTTATGCGCGGGCCAGTCGTGGCATAGGTTTCCTTGCGTGCCATGGCGTCCCAGAGTGCTTCACGCGTATTATCGGTTGCCCACACACCCTGGTAACCTGAAGCGACCAGCATGTCGCCTGGAATTTCCCCCAGCTCCGATTTAATGAAGGGGTGTGACACGCGGTCTTTAGACGGCTCAACACTGGTGGATTTGCCAAAGAAGTTCTCCTCTTCCGCCGTTGACAAGCCAGTGTGGCTGTCGGTCGCCCCCACCATGCCGAACTTGTAGGGGTTGGTACCGAGTTTTTTCTCCAGTTGCAGGCCATTCTTCAGTGCCTCGCGTGCATATTCACGCTGCAACATATCATCTGTTTTGACTTCAGTAAGATCAAGATTGCCGACATCCCAGGTGCCGTAATCGGCAAACTCATCATTCGGTGAGAGCACCGGGTGCGTTTCACCATCACCTTTTATCTGTGTTACCTCGTACAGCGGTTCCCACTTGGCGCGTAACTCGACATAGTTTTTATCGACTTTACCGCCGGCATAGGTAATTTCTGTAGGAAACAGCCAGCCGTTGGATAGATTACCGTTATGGGAAATTGCAAAGGCCTGGCCACCGGTTTTTTTCTCGTAGTCATCCAGCCATTTGTATAGATCCAGCGGGTTCTGCGTGCCCAGTGGCGGCTGTGTGGTCAGCGGTACAACCTGCTTCGCACGATCACCGCTGTCACGCAGTATGACGTTGCGGTGCAGGTTGAAACCTTTAGGCACCGAGGTCCATTCGAATCCGATCAGTGCACTGAATTTGCCCGGGTCATTAAATTTATCAGCCGTATCGGCAATCTCGTACCAGAGGTCATTGTAGACTTTTGAACCCGGAGAGTAGTCCGAGACCAATTTCTCGGGAAGAGTCATCTGTGAGAAGTTTGTAATCAGGTCGAATGCGGCCTCACCGGCAGCCTTACCTCCCTTTTTAAATCCTTCATGCCATTCTTTGCCTTTCGGGTCTTCGACAATATTTGGCGCGCCTTGCTGAATATCCGTGGCGATGCCCATCATATCGGAGTGGTCTGTAATCACCAGCCAGTCCAGCGGTCGGCCCAGCTTTGCTTTCACGCCTGATGATGAAGTAATTTCTTCACCGCGAGCAAAACGATAGGCATCTTCATGGGTCAGAATATTGCCAAATAGACCCGCATCGAGTGAAAGGCCGGTATGCAGATGGGTCTCCCCCCAGTAAACATTGCTCGGGAAGGAGCGCTGCGCATAAGGCGAGTAACCTTTACCCGGGTACAAACTCTTCACCAGTGCATCCGGTGTTGGGGTTCCCATGTCTGATGCCAGTACGATTCCTGGCGATGTCAATATGCTCAGTGACAACAATAATGATTTAAGGTTTTTCATTTTTACTTTTCCTCTAATTATTCTGTGGGCTGAATATACCTAACTAAATGATGGCATTCTTGCGGCTACTATAGGGTTTCCTTATCCTGTTTGCTGACGGTTTTTTTCTTTCAAATTTACTGTGCATACTTTACTAAAACTACAGATGTTGTACTCGAGATTATTTCGGAAACAGGAAATTAACCAGGATCTGTGAGTACCAGTCATTGGCAAAGCGCGGGCTTTCGACGTTGTAATAAGCGCCGACATCAACTGCAATCGCTTTCTTCTCCATCTTGAATACACGCCCTATACCGCCACCGAGAGGCACCGTCCAGCGATTATCTTTAGGCGCTTCCCAATTGGCTGTGATAAGTGGTGATGTGGTCAGGTACCAACGGTTCTTCAGTTTGTAATTAACCGTCAACTGTGCCGAGAAGAGGTTAATATCCGCTGCATCACTATCGCCGGCTACGGACCAGATATTCTGCAGGATACCGCCCAGCACCCAGTTGTCGATAGGGGCAAACGCGACTAATGCCGGGCCTGCAGACCATTTGTCTGATCCAAACCGGGCCTTTGTGTGTGTCGGTACGACGATAGAACCGCCCAGACCCCAGGCAACCTTTCCTGACTTCTTCGGTGTGATGAAGCCCTGATAGGTGGTGTCACCCAGGCCAAAGGCACTGCCAATGCCGAAAGAACCGGGGTTCCCGTTTCCCCAGCTAAAATCATCGTCAACGATATCATCCTGTCCTTGAGCATAAATGACAGGAACGATTACGCGATTGATCAGGTTCCAGTTGCCGAAATTCACCGGAAATATCGGTTTGATATTCAGCACGTTAGCAGTTGAATTAGAAGGCCCGAGGTTAAACAGGGTGTTGTTTTCGAACGGCAGGCTGATGACCGTGCCCAGTGGATTCATTGAATCCTCGGCAAGATCTCCGATCGCCTTGCCACAGCTGAGTATAAATACCAGCCCGCATGCAAAAATATATTTATATTTCCTGTACATTAATATATCTCAGTACATTTATATTGTTAGTAAATTATGTCGCCTATCATAAGCCAGGCTATGTATCAGCGCTACTGAACATCTGGAACAAAAGTGCTCAGAGTAAAAAACTATTTATATTTGGCATCGCACGCGGTTTATATCTGTTACCCCAGAATATTCAGCACCAGTCAGCAGGAGCTTCTTAAAGCCCCATTCGGCAGCACTCAAATAATAAAACACCCTGTTTTCAGGTTTATTTATCACCACAGGAACAAGGCGCCGCACTACTGGCATATTTGACCAGTTCAATCTCGCCAGGTCGCCATGTCTGGTCAAACCAGGACTCAAGCGGACCGTAAAGGCGGAAGATCGTGTTCCAGCCCTTGCCGGGTACAGTCTGGACCCAGTTGCTCTCTTTACCTTCCGGCGCTTCAGGAGCGAAATAGACATCGTAAGACCCATCTTTATTCTGCACGACGCCCTTGTCGTTGCTTCCAATGGCCGGAAACTGCGCGTCGGTCTGCAGCATCGAGCGGGTCTGGTTGTCATACAATGTGAACGACCAGAAATCCTTGGCAGGAACGTTCGCAGGCACGTTAACTTTATAGGTCTTTGCACCGTCGAGCGGGTTGCCGTTGGAGTCTAGATAGGTGAAGGCGTATTGGGAGCCCTTGCCAATCTTCTTCAGAGCCATCGCAGGTGTAATGCCTGTCGCGTAGAAATGAAATGCGGCGCGGATGTCATGCAGCGTCACGCCATCCAGTTCCCAGGTGTAAGCGCGACCCGGAAAGGCCGTCAGCCAGTTGCTTTCACCGGGATACCAGTAAAACCTTTCGTCACGTGGTTTCGAGATAACTGTCTTGACAGTGACCGAGCCCGCGTTTGCAGCTGCTTTGAGGATCGTTCTCATACGCTCGTCAGGCTCGAAGGCCTTCCCCTTGACGATACCGATCGCTGCAAGGTGTCCAAGCAATTCGGGGTTCTCACCCATTAGCGGTTCAGCCTGAACGACGTCGTTGATCTCATTATAGATATGCTCATCCATTCGATGGATCGTGTTCATGAACTTCCCTGATGCATTGACAAATGACATCTTCGGCGGGTTGTCTTTCTCGGAGAGCGGATAGATGCGGAACTGTTCCCTTGTATTGTTCACCGCATCTGCAGTTGATCCGTCTTTCTGGTAGCCGCGCCAGATCACCCAGTTGCCATAGGTATTTGTCTTCGCAATATGATACCCATCAGGGACATCACCCTCGTAACCGGGAGGAAGCACCAGGAACTTGCCTCCTTTGCCTTCATCCGGTCCGAGGTTGCCGAAGTCGATAACGTACTTGAACCAGTGATCATTGATGAATCCAAGCACGTTGGGCGGTGTTTCGATAACCATCGGCTCATCACCCATCTGCAGCCACGAAAACATGTAGACGCTGGTGGTGTTAGCAGTCAGGAAGAGTGCTTTGGAATCCATCAGCCCTTCGAACAGAACGGCGGTCGAGTTTGCTGGCCCGAATTCAAGGATACCTTTGCGGATCGCATCCATGGATGCGATTTTGGTACCGTCCAGGAATGCCTGGTAGGCATGGGTGAAGTCGAGCAGATTGTATACCTTTTGCGCCGACTCGACATCCGGTACACCGTCAAAGAAATTCAGTTCCCCCAGGCGGGACTGAATGTTGTCCGGCGTCGTCAGGCCTTCGGGAATCTCTGTGGCCATCTTCATCTTCGGCGGCTCTGCCGCCCAACTCAAATTTGTCGCCAACAGCGCAGCCGCCGCAGCTATGATCATTTTCTTCATTTTAGTTCTCCATTTCTATGTTCTGATTCCTGTTCTTCGTTCACCGCCTTGAATGCTTTTTTGTTACATACGGTTGAGGATCGTTTTTTTTCTCCATGGCAGATGCGCTATAGCTCGCGTAGGCCGCTGGCAGTGCAGTGTAGTGCCTGGGGATTATCTTCATTCCTGGCTGCATCATGGTCGAGTGACTGCTGCTATTTTTTACGGTCTTATTCCAACGAGTAACAGAGCTTATTTAAAACCTATCTACATATCTAATCAACTAATATATACTCATAGATATTATGAGAAAAATCGATTATTTAGATCTTGATGGCAGTGCACTAACAACGTTTTTAACCGTTCTTGAAGAGACATCTGTTTCCAGGGCAGCAGAAAGACTGGGGGTCACTCAGTCAGCCGTCAGCCATACTCTCGACAAGTTACGGGCTATATTTGACGATCCGCTGTTCGTTCGTGCAGGGCGGGGCATAGAATCAACGGCCAGGGCACGCGAACTTCGCACTACAGTTGAGTCAGTATTAGATGATATTAAATCGCTGACTGATCACAGGACATTCGACCCGTTGCTCGATCAAATGGAATTCACCATTGCCGCCAACGATTTTCCGTTACATCTTATTTTTCCAGAGTTGCTTAAAGAACTGTCTGATGAAGGTATTCACCCCAGGGTTCGATTCATTCCGGCCGGGATACCCACAGCCAGTTTATTACGTGCATCGCGCTACCGGATGCTAATTACCCCGACGCCGCCTGATGACCCCCATTTAGAAAAAGTCAGCCTATTGCAGGCGAAGATGGTGGTTTTTTATGATTCAACGGTCAGGAAACCACCACGAACATGGAAACAGTTTGCCGAAAGTCGATACGTTGAAGTCAGGTTCAGTGATACCGAATCATCCCTGATGGCTCTGCCATCAATAAATATATCTAAAATGAAGCCACCTAGGATCTCGGTCCCTAATTTTAGTGCGCTCCCGCCGATGATAAAGGGAACAGATCGAATTACCACGCAGCTTGCATTTATGAAACTGGGACTGTTGAAAGATCTTGATTCTGCCCCATTACCATTTAAAACAAAGACATTGGATCTCTACCTGATCTGGCATCGTCGCGAACATGATGACCCGGCTCACCAATGGTTTCGGCAGAAAATTATTGACAGAGTCAATTCCATAATAAATTAATAGCTTGCTAATACAGGTATAATACCCGCCTTTCCTTGACGCGACATTCACATTTAATACGTAAAATCGCATCACTAATGTATTGTAATAATAGAACTGACCACACTATGCCCACGAAGAACTTATTCGAATTAATTAGTCAAAAAGAATCATCTAAATTACCGGTCTTGCTGGTGTCGATTCTCGCCATGGTGATCGTAAGCGGTTGCTCAAAAACGGTTTACATGATGCCTGCACCAGCAGCGATTAGCAGCGGTGACCTCGACCCTTTTGCTGATACACCGGAAGAGGAACAGGGCAGTAACATCATAGTTGGTTATGCAACCAACCGCACACCTGCAGGCGCCA
>Ga0316194_10002014_pt1 | contig 14188 bp, 14 predicted proteins | sample CroRivsedime1_MG_FD_204936 | JGI IMG/M metagenome (GOLD analysis project Ga0316194, IMG submission 204936) | Coastal sediment microbial communities from Maine, United States - Cross River sediment 1 | ecosystem: Environmental > Aquatic > Marine > Coastal > Sediment | place: USA: Maine...
AACCATATTGCACTGGCAAATCCGAAAACAGCACCCTATGGACTAGCAGCTCTGGAAGTACTAAAAAAGCACGGGCTTTTGGATAGTCTTGAAAATAAATTGGTATATGGGGAAAGTGTTGGCCAAACCAATCAATTTATTTATTCTAAATCAGCTGAAATCGGATTTACAGCCCAATCTGTGGTCCTTTCACCAGAAATGAAAGGGAAGGGTAATTGGGCTTTAATAAATAATTCTGACTATACCCCAATTTCGCAGGGTGCAGTGGTCATAAAACAATCCAAAAGAAATAATTTGCAGGCTGATAAATTTTATAAATTTCTTTTCTCCGATGAGGCCAAGATTATATTAAAAGATTTCGGATATTCGGTAGATGAATAGTTTAGAAGGTCATATAAAGGAAGTGCAAGTAAACGGCAGTTTGTCGCTGGTTACTGTCGAGCTTTCTGATCAAATACTGTTTAAGGCCATCATCATAGAAACTCCGGAAACGGCTTCGTATTTAACAGCCGGTCATTTGGTTAAGGTTTTATTTAAAGAAACAGAAGTTATTATTGGTAAGGACGTAAAGCATTTAATAAGCATTCAAAACCAGCTTAGAGGTGTAATTAAGCATATTGAACGGGGTTTACTATTAAGTAATATCCTGATCAGTACACCAGCGGGAGACATAAGTTCCATTATTACTACCAATGCCGTAGATCAGCTTAATTTAGAAGAAGAATTAACTGTAAGTGCGATGGTTAAAACGAATGAAATTATGCTATCTGAATGATGAATTGGGATCCACTCTTTATTACCTTAAAACTAGCTGTTGTTACAACAGCAATATTATTGGTTATTTCAATACCAATGGCATACTGGTTGGTAAATACAAAATCCCGGTCTAAACCTTTTATAGAAACTCTTATTAGCATGCCTTTGGTATTACCCCCAACGGTACTGGGATTTTATTTCCTTGTAGCTTTCAGTCCGGGAAACGCATTTGGGAATTGGATAAATGAATGGCTTGGTCTTAAACTGGTATTCTCATTTGGTGGTCTTGTTCTAGCCTCTATAATCTATAGCCTGCCTTTTATGGTTCACCCCATTCAATCGGGCCTTAGCATCCTGCCACATTCCCTTACAGAAGCTTCTCAAGTAATGGGAAAATCAAAATGGACCACATTATTCAAAGTCCTCTTGCCGAATTGTAAAACTTCCTTATTAACTGGTATTGTGCTGGCATTTGCGCATACCGTAGGTGAATTTGGGGTTGTTTTGATGATAGGAGGCAGTATTCCTGGCAAAACAAAAGTCGCTTCCATTGCCATTTATGATGAAGTAGAAGCGATGAACTATGGTGCGGCTAATTTCTATGCTACGGTATTATTTATAATTACCTTTTGCGTCCTGCTAATGGTCTATTTGATTAATGGAGGGTATCTAAAGCGCTTTTGGAAATGATTAAAATTGATATTCATAAAAAATTAAGCGCCTATGATGGTACAATGAATCTTTATATTCAATGCCAAATTGAGAAAGGTGAATTCGTAACACTATATGGTGAATCAGGTGCAGGCAAAACCTCTACCTTAAGAATCCTTGCAGGATTATTGAAGCCAGATAAGGGTGAAATAACATTGGATAACACAAGTTGGGTGGATACTAAAAATAAAATCTTTTTAGCTCCCCAAAATAGGAATATCGGATATGTATTTCAGGATTATGCATTATTTCCAAATATGACTGTACTACAAAATCTGGAGTTCGCATCTAAAAAAGGACAGGATAAAAAAGTAATTTCAGATCTTATAGAAATGATGGAACTTGGTGATCTGCATAATAGAAAACCACAAACACTTTCAGGAGGGCAACAACAAAGGGTGGCCCTGGCAAGAGCTCTTGTTTGTAAACCCGATATTCTCCTGTTAGATGAGCCACTTGCCGCTCTCGATTATAAAATTCGCCTGAAGCTCCAGGATTATATTACAAGAATTCATAATGAATATGGTCTGACCACTTTATTGGTGAGTCATGATATAGGTGAAATTATGAAACTGTCTGATAGGGTTTTTGTGCTTGAACACGGTAAAATTTCCAGAAAAGGGATTCCAAATGAGATCTTTTCTAACAAAAAAATCAGCGGTAAATTTAAATTTATAGGGGAAGTATTGAAGATAGAGCCCCAGGATGTTGTCATTGTTGTCTCTGTTCTTATTCAAAATAATGTAGTTAAAGTAATTGCTGATAAATCTGAAGTACAATCCCTGAATATTGGGGATAAAGTAATGGTTGCTTCTAAAGCGTTCAATCCAATTCTCTATAAAATTGAATAATATGAACTCTGATGGTAAACCGGCATTACTGCTTATCGATATTCAGAAAGGGTTGGATGATATTGACTACTATGGTGGTCACAGAAATAATCTACAGGCCGAAGCCAACGCAAAAAGAATCCTGGACTTCTGGAGAAATCATAAGTTTCCCATTTTTCATATTAAACACAACTCAACCAATCCAAATTCCCCGCTTGCCAAGGGCCGGCCTGGGAACCAATTCAAGGATATTGTAGAGCCATTGGTGAATGAAAAAATTATAGAGAAAGAGGTGAACAGCGCATTTATTGGTACAGATTTAAAACAACAATTGGATAAACTGGAAATCAAAAAAGTAGTGATAGTTGGACTTACTACAGATCATTGCGTATCTAGTAGTACAAGAATGGCAGGGAATTTGGGATATGATACATTTTTAGTTGCAGACGCAACAGCTACTTTTGATAAAGTTGGTGCCGACGGAACAAAATACAAAGCTGAAATGATTCATGAAGTTGAATTAGCCAGTTTACACAATGAATTTGCATTGGTAATTAAAACCGATGATTTATTGAAAATAATCTAAGGGATATAACAGTTTTAGTATTTACCTTATTCTTGGTTTATTCTCTTTAAAACGAACACTAAATTTTTAAATCACACGTTAGTAAAACATATGAAAATAAGCATCGTATTATTGGCTGTATTCCTTGCCTCCGGAACACTTTTTGCCCAGGATTGGCAGACCGATTTTGAGAGAGCCAAAGAAATGGCTAAAGCTGGAAATAAACCGATAATTTTAGTTTTTCAAGGCTCAGATTGGTGTGCACCTTGCATAAAACTTGATCAGCAGATATGGAGCTCTGAAGAATTCAAAAATTATTCTTCAGACCATTTTGTTATGTTGCTGGCAGATTTCCCGCGTAAAAAACAAAATATGCTCCCGGCCGAGCAGCAGAAAAAGAATGAGCAACTGGCGGAAACTTATAATAACAAGGGTTACTTTCCATTGGTTGTTGTCCTGAATAAAGATGGCAAGATATTGGGACAAACTGGTTATAAGAAAATATCAGTTAAAGAATATATCAGTCTTTTAGAATCTTTTTCCGGATAAATGGCGAAACAAATTGGCACCCTTTTTATTATTCTTTTAATTGCTGTTCCCATATCGGCACAGCAGTCTTTTCATCGAAGCCTAAAATTAATGGGCAGTGGTTTTCAAATTACTGTAGTCGTAAAAGATTCAACGGAGGCCAATAGAGTAATAGACCTTGCAATTAGCGAGATTTCAAGAATTGAAAAACTTATTTCTTCCTGGGACCCTAATTCCGAAACATCTGAAATCAACATGAATGCCGGAATTAAGGCGGTTAAAGTAAGTGCAGAATTATACGACTTAATTGAAAGGGCTATTGGTCTTTCAGGTTTAACCGATGGCGCTTTTGATATAAGTTATGCGTCTATGGACAAAATCTGGAAATTTGACGGTAGCATGATGAAAATGCCCTCAAAAGAGGAAATAAAGTCATCTGTTTCTAAGGTGGGATTCCAGAAAATAATTCTGGATTCCAGGAATAAATCGGTTTTCCTTAAAGATAAAGGAATGAAAATTGGATTTGGAGCCATAGGGAAGGGATATGCAGCAGACCAGGCGAAAGCCTTATTACTGAAAAACAACGTACAGGCAGGTATTATTAATGCTTCAGGAGACATGAATACATGGGGCAGACAACCCAATGGTAATGAATGGACTGTAGCTATTACAAATCCACTAAATAAAACCAAGGCAGCCGCCGTTTTGCCAATTTCCAATGGTGCAGTGGTAACCTCGGGTAATTATGAAAAATTTGTGCAATTTAACGGGATACGATACGCGCATATTATTGACCCACGAACAGGTTATCCCGCAACCGGTATTTTGAGTGTAACTGTATTTGCTCCAAAAGCAGAATTGGCAGATGCCCTTGCAACATCTGTATTTGTAATGGGTATTGAAACAGGAATAAACAGAATAAATCAATTACCGAAAGTTGAGTGCGTAATTATCGACAAAGAAGGGAAAGTATTTACTTCCGATAATATAGAAATAGACAGGATATGATTAAAAAAATTGTTTTAGTAGCATGTATCCCAATAGTTTTAAGCAGCTGTGTTGCTATAAAGGGATATGAAAAAGTAAATATTAATGATCCTGATATGGAGCTGTCAGAAAAGTTGTGCGACAGAAATATTACAATTTTTCATTCCTATCGCGAAGCAGCGGTTGGTGCAAATGGTGGTAAAACAGGTGGAGGTTGTGGATGCAATTAATTTGGGGGGGGGAGTGAGAGTAATTCAACTCTATCCTTTTATAGAAAAACTATGACAATATATAAACTCATTCTTTTTATTTTTCTCTTCATGGTCTTTGGTCTTTGTCATGCTCAGAATCAGGGAGAAAATGACGGGGATTATAAAAAAAGGGTTTTGGAAACCGCTGAAATAGACATTTTATCCAGTTACTATTCCCAGGATGGCAATAATGCAGCGGTAACAGGTGGACTTGGCACGGAAGAATTAACAGATGTTACCGGAACTTTTGTAATATCAATTCCTATAAATGATGATGACGTGCTAACAGTGGATGCCGGTATATCGGCATATACCTCTGCCTCTTCCAGTAATATTAATCCATTTGACAAAGGTTTTGCAGATCCCTTTGTCGCTGCCTCTGGTGCTTCACAGAGTGATACCTGGGTTAATCTTACAGGGAATTACAGCCATAGTTCGGATGACAGAAATTCTATCTGGAGTGGAAAACTTTCATTTTCAACGGAGTATGATTACACCTCACTGGGTTTTGGAGGTAGTTATACCAGATTGTTTAATGAGAAAAATACAGAACTTGGATTTAGTGCAAATGTATTTCTTGATAAATGGAAAGCTATATACCCCTATGAACTTCGTCCTTTTGCTCCGGGTGGCAGGGGATTGAATGATTTTTTATTTTTAGAAAATACCATTACAGGAAACCCTGATTACAACCCGTCTTTTACTGTTTTAACGGATGAGAATCGAAATTCCTATTCTTTTGGCGTTGGTTTGTCGCAAATTCTTTCCAAAAACATACAAGGAGCTTTTTTAGCCGATTTTGTCCTGCAGCAAGGTTTGCTTTCCACACCTTTTCAACGGGTCTATTTTAGTGATGTCGCAGATTCTTTTATTGATAATTTCCATCTGGCTGATGATATTGAACGCTTGCCGGATTCCAGGTTCAAAGTTGCACTGGGAGGCCGACTCAACTTTTTTATCAATGAATATCTGGTAGTGCGCTCATTTTATAGATATTATTTTGATGATTGGGGGATAAATTCTAATACGCTAAGTATTGAAGTTCCTGTAAAAATTGCAGAAAAGTTCACTTTATATCCATCTTATCGCTTTTACAACCAAAAGGCCGCGGATTATTTTGCCCCTTATAACGAACATCTTTCCACCTCGCAATTCTATACTTCAGATTATGACTTGTCTGAATACAATGCGAATCAATTTGGTTTTGGTATTAATTATACCAATATTATCATGAAACAACACAAATTGAAAGTAGGTTTGAAGAGTATTGATTTAAGGTATAATTATTACAAAAGAAATACCGGTTTAAGTGCTGGTATTATTACCGCCGGTTTTAAATTTGTCGTTGATTAAAATATCTGCCATTATATACGAATGTCCTTTACCAGGAGAACCAAATATATATAAAACAAAAAAACGAGCTTAAAGCTCGTTTTTAAATTCGTATAAGAAAACTCCTTATTTCGCTACATTAACCGAACGGGTTTCACGTATAACGGTAACTTTTACCTGACCCGGGTAAGTCATATCTGTTTGAATTTTCTGCGAGATTTCAAAAGAAAGTTGTGCAGCTTTCTCATCACTCACTTTCTCACTTTCAACAATAACCCTCAATTCCCTTCCTGCCTGAATGGCATAGGCTTTTTGCACACCTCCAAAAGCAAAGGCGATATCTTCGAGATCTTTTAGCCTTTGAATATAGGAATCCAATACCTGTCTTCTTGCTCCCGGACGGGCACCACTAATAGCATCACATACCTGTACGATAGGTGATATTAAAGTCTTCATTTCTATTTCATCATGATGGGCACCTATTGCATTACAGACATCCGGTTTTTCCCCAAATTTCTCGGCCCATTGCATCCCTAAAATGGCATGCGGTGTTTCTACCTCGGCTTCCGTATTTGGCACTTTACCTATGTCGTGCAACAAACCTGCACGCTTGGCTATTTTAGGGTTCAAACCTAATTCTGCGGACATTACCCCGCAAAGTTTTGCTACCTCCCTTGAATGCTGCAATAAGTTCTGTCCGTAAGAAGATCTGTACTTCATCCTACCCACGGCTTTAATCAATTCAGGATGCAATCCATGTATACCCAAATCAATAACCGTTCGTTTTCCAACCTCCACAATTTCTTGTTCTATTTGCTTTTCAGTTTTTCGTACAATTTCCTCAATCCTGGCCGGATGAATTCTTCCATCGGTAACCAGCTTATGCAAAGATAGGCGGGCCACTTCTCTTCGAACAGAATCAAAACAGGATAGTATAATTGCCTCAGGGGTGTCATCAACAATTATTTCTACACCTGTTGCAGCTTCCAGTGCTCTGATGTTCCGTCCTTCCCTTCCAATAATACGACCTTTGACATCATCAGATTCCAGGTTAAATACAGATACACAGTTTTCAACAGCTTCTTCGGTTCCAATGCGCTGAATGGTATTTATGACGATTTTCCTCGCTTCCTGCTGAGCAGTAAGTTTAGCATCCTCCATCGTGGTCTGTAAATAAGCCATTGCATCTGTTTTGGCAGTTTCCTTCAGAGATTCGAGGAGCTGATCTTTTGCATCTTCCGCAGATAAGCCCGAAATAACTTCTAACTGCTGAATCTGACTTTTATGAAGTTTTTCAAGTTCAGACTGTTTTTTATCATAAAATTCAGATTTGTGTTCGAGATCTTTAAGTTTTATTTCAAGCTGCTCATTTAGCTTTTTATTCTTGGCCAGTTCTCCACTAATCTGCGATTCTTTATCACGGGTTCGCTTTTCAGATTCCGCAATCTTTTTGTCTTTGTTTATGATTACCTTTTCGTGTTCTGCTTTTAATTCCAAAAATTTTTCCTTAGCCTGAAAAATCTTGTCCTTTTTAATATTCTCGCCTTCAATATTGGCGGTTTTTAAGATCGAATTTGCTTCTTTTTTTGCATTCGTCACAGTCTTTGATGCCTTACCTTTCTCTAAGACCTTTGCGACAATAAATCCTATTACCAAACCAACTAAAGCTGCTATTGCAATTGTTGTAATATCCATAACCTATTTTAATAATTAATACTTTCCTGCCCCTGGTTAAAGCATGAATGCAGCGCTTAAAAAGATCCGCGCAATCACTAAGTAATTTGACTTTAAAACTATTATTGCTAATCCCCAACGGGGAAAAACAAATCGAGATCAGGCCTCAAAATGATTCATAAAATCAATTTTAAATAAAAAAACCCACATTGGTGAAGTTCTGTACAAACTCCAATAAACAGGTTTAGGGCTAACAAGTTGATCAAGGATCCTTTACAAGAAGGCCTGCTTTTACAACCTAAACTCACCCTTTTCAAACAAATTAGTGTTGAGTTCGTCAAAAATTAAATACCAATGTGGGCAGTAACTTTGTATTATGTTAAAGAACTTATTTTATACTAAGCTTAGAGTTTACCAGCTGATCCAACGCCCTTAAACGTTCTGTAACTTCTTTGGTGTCCTCTGTATTATCTATGCCTCTTTGTTCAATCTTAGAGGCAAACTGCAAGGCACACATAGCCAAAACATCTTGTTTGTCTCTAACGGCATAATTTTGCTCAAATTTCTTGGCAAGCTGTTCTATATTCTTTGCAGCCTTTCTTAGTCCTTCTTCCTGACTCGGGTCAATGGTTAAAGGATATACCCTATCTGCGATAGAGAGCTTTATTTTCAGCTTCTCTCCCATATTTCTTAGTACAACTATTCAGCAAGTTGAGCTATACAATAATCCAACTCTCTAATTAATGTATTTATTTTGAGCTTTGCTTCAGTCTTATTATTATCACTGCCCAGTATTGAACTTGCAAGCTTGAGAGAATTATATCTTTCTTCCCATTCCAAAATGGTATTCCTAATGGTCTCATCCTCATTTCTAAGTGTCACAATTTCCTGCTCCAATCTTATTTTAGATTGATTTAGCAATTCTATTTTATGCAGAAGCTTGCTAATTTTATTTTCTAAGGAATCAACGATTTCAACCAATTCGCTCATATGCAAATTACAATACGTTTTACACAAAGTTAACACACCTCCAACGACTTCGCAATAGTTTTTGCAATTATTCTTTAAGTGATTCTTTAAATCCAATAATTTGGGCCATTCCAAAAATTAAAATAAATATTAAAGAAAATTATGGTAGTTAAAAGACCTTTTTTCCATGTTTAACTCGTATTAATTAAATTCGCATCAACTTAGCAGCTATGAGAATACTTATTTTAAGTCTCCTTCTTCTTTCCTTTCTTACAGGATTGAGTCAGGACAAGTACCCCCTAAACACTTTCAGGCCTCCTTTGGACATACCCTTAGTCCTGGCTGGTACATTTGGTGAATTACGATCCAATCATTTTCATTCTGGTATTGACATAAAAACCCAACAGAGACAAGGATTACCGGTTTATGCTATAGGGAATGGTACGGTAACAAGAATAAAAATAGGCCTTTGGGGGTATGGGAAAGTTATATACATCGCCCATCCCAATGGTTATACTTCAGTATACGGACATCTTCAAAAGTTTTCTCCGGAAATTGAATCCTTTATTAAGAAGCTTCAATATGAGAAAAAATCATATGAAGTTGAAGTATTTCCGGATTACGGTGACCTTAAGGTCTTAAAAGATCAGGTAATAGCTTATAGCGGGAACACCGGAGGATCTTCGGGGCCACATCTGCATTTTGAAATAAGAAGTAGTATATCAGAAAAACCAACTAACCCGCTTCTTTATGGTTTAGAGGTGCGGGATGCTACCAATCCAACCCTTGTAAGCTTATTTGCTTATCCATTGTCTGAAGACGCACAGGTAAATAGAAGCAGTAAGAAGATTCAAATTAAATTCAACAAACAAAAGGATGGATCTTATCTGGCAGATAATGTATACGCCTCCGGAACAATTGGTTTTGGAATAAATACCTATGACAGGCAAGATCTCGCGGCCAACAAGAATGGAATCTATTCTGTACAACAATTAGTGAATGGAAAAATTTACACCGATTTCAATTTCGAATCATTTTCATTTAACGAAACCCGATATATCAACACTCTGATAGATTATGACCATTTTGGAAAATATAACGAGCGCATACAACGCTGCTTTATTGCTCCTGGAAATCGACTTGAAATATATAAACAAATCTATAATGAAGGAAAACTTAATGTAGACGAAGGACTTTTTTACAAGGTGGAAATCCTTATAAAGGATCTGCAGGATAATCTTGTAAAATTAGTTATTCCCGTTGAAGGAAAAAGACAGCCGCCGCTGGTAATTGAGGAGGAATTGAAGACAGATTATTTTATTATCGCCAAGCAGCCTAATAATTATGACCTGGGTGCTGCAAAAGTCTATTTTCCGGCAAATACGTTTTATGATAATTTTTATATGGACCTGCAAAAAGGTACGGATACGGTTGTAATTCACAATAACAGGATCCCGGCACACAAAAACTTTACAATAACTTTTGATGTAACCAAATACTCTCCGCAGGAACGAAAAAAATTGTTTATCGCCCGTCTCGACAAAAAAAAGAAAGCTAATTATATGACCACTTTTAAAAGAGGGACAACCTTCACAACCAGAACCAGAAGCCTGGGGACCTATACCCTAGCACAGGATACAATTCCACCGAAAATACGTTCCAAAAACTTTAAGGAAAAGCAGTGGTTAAATAACTACCGTTATCTCAGTTTAATAGTCTCTGATGACTTAAGTGGCATTGACACTTATTCTGCTACATTAAATGATGAATGGATATTAATGGAATACGAACCCAAAACAAAAACACTTACCTATAATTTTGACGATAAAATCCTAAATCAAACGCAATGTGAACTTAAAGTAATCGTTACAGATAACGTGGGGAATTCAAATACCTTTACCAGTAGTTTTTACAGAAAATAAACTTTTGAAGTGTTCTAAACTCTTATTCCTTCTTTCTTTTTTGGGTTCGCTTACTTTGGTGAGCGGGCAAAAGGCGTCAATTACCGGGGTGGTCCTGGGAATTAATGACGAGCCATTATCCAATGTAAATATCACCACCGAGGGTCATGGCACCTACACGGATTCAACCGGATTTTATTTATTGGAAGTAATTGCCGATAAGGAAATAACGATAATTTTCACTCATTTAGGCCATAAAAATGTAATCCTTGAGAACTTAATACTTAGCACAAATGAGACTTTTGAATTCAACCCGGTAATGAAAACTGATGTAATTCAGGTAGATGGCGTTGAAGTTACGGCAACCGGAGAAAAAAGCGCAGAAGGTATTACCACCATTTCTGCTCAACTTGTACGAAAAATTCCGGGAGCCAATGCAGGTGTTGAAAATGTGCTGAAGCTACTTCCAGGAGTTTCTTCTAATAATGAATTGAGCACTCAGTATTTTGTAAGAGGCGGGAATTATGACGAAAACCTGGTTTATATCAATGGTATTGAGGTCTATCGGCCTTTTCTTGTGCGTTCTGGTCAGCAAGAAGGATTAAGTTTTGTAAATAGCGATATGGTCCAAAATCTGGAATTCTCGACTGGTGGTTTTCAGGCTCATTATGGGGATAAGCTCTCTTCCGTTTTAGATATTACATATAAAAATCCAACAGAATTCGGATTGAATATAGAGGCTAGTTTTCTTGGAGGAGGAATTACACTTGAAACTTTATCTAAAAACAGCAATTTTTCCAGTGTAACTGGGCTCCGCTACAGAGACAATAGTCTTCTGGTAAATAGCCAGCAAACCAACACTAATTTTACACCCGCTTTTGCAGATTTACAAACTTATCTTACTTACCATTTCTCCAGAAAATTCAGCCTTAACTTTTTAGGAAATCTTTCTGTTAATGATTATAAAAATGTACCCCTTTCCAGACAAACCAACTTTGGTACAATTACAGACCCTAAGGCTCTTGTCGTCTATTATCAGGGCGAAGAAGATAATAATTATAAAACCAGCCTTGGGGCACTAAAGGCGGATTATTATGTAAATGATAATGTTTCACTTAGTTTTATAACCTCGCTATACCATACGACGGAAGAAGAGTATTCCGATGTCATTTCACAATATGAATTAGGTGAGATTGATACAGATCTTGGCAGCAATAATCTCGGGGAGGTAACTTCCACAAGGGGATTGGGCACCCAGTTTAACAGGGCAAGAAATGACCTTGACGCACTCATAGTGAATCTGGCACACAATGGCAAACTGAGTAAAAACGAGGAATCCTGGGAATGGGGAATTAAATATACCCATGAGGACTTTAGAGATCAGATTCGTGAATCTGAGTTTTTAGACTCCTTAGGCTATTCTGTAAGGCCACCCACTGATGAGTTTATAAACAACCAACCGCAAGAACCTTTTAACGCAGCAATAGTTCCTTACACATCCGTTTCTGCTTTGAATTTTGTAAAAACTAATCGTTTATCCGGATATCTTCAATATAGCCGAAGAACATTGTGGAATACCAATAACATTTATTATAACTTAGGTTTAAGAACCCAATATTGGACAGTCAGCGGGGAAGGATTTTCCAGTAATTCTCAGATTATTTTCAGCCCAAGAGGACAGTTTGCAATAAAACCCTCATGGAAGGTCGATATGTTATTTAGAATTGCCGCAGGGGTATATCAGCAACCCCCATTTTATCGTGAATTAAGAGATCCCACAGGTACAATTCAACCGGACGTAAAAGCTCAAAAATCTATACATTTTGTACTTGGCAACGAATATAGCTTTGAACTCTGGAACCGGCCTTTTAAACTGCTAAGTGAATTGTATTATAAGAATTTGACCAATGTAAATCCATATACGCTTGATGATGTTAGAATTCGTTACGCCGCGACAAATAATGCAAAAGCGTATGCTTATGGATTTGATATGAGAATGAATGGTGCATTTGTTCCGGGAACAGAATCCTGGGTAAGCCTGGGTTTCCTTAAAACTGAAGAAAATATAGATGACAGAGGATATATTTCCAGACCAACAGATCAAAGATTTCAGATAGGCATATTGTGGCAGGATTATATCCCTACTATACCCAGTTTAAGGATGTACTTGAATCTTGTCTACAATACCGGAGTACCTGGAGGTTCACCAAGTTATGCAGATCCTTATAATTTTCAGAATAGATTAAGAGATTATAAACGTGCAGATTTGGGTATTTCCTATATTTTTGCAGGATTAAACAAACAATACCCAAAAGGCCACTGGTTATATCGCTTTGAAGAATTAAATATTGGTTTTGAGATTTATAACTTATTTAATAATCAAAACTCCATAACCAACACATGGGTAAGAGACGTGGACAGTAAACTGGAGTTTGCAGTTCCCAATTATATGACATCCCGTGTGTTCAACCTGAAATTAAGCATGCGTTTTTAGCTAATTTAGAATGAAAAAATTACTTTTTATTTCCCTTTTTGCCTGCGGCACTTTAATTAATGCCCAAAAAAATGTTTACGAAAGCAGTAAATTTGATGACCTAAGTAAGGATCATAATGTGCTGGCTATTATTCCGTTTTTTACTCATCTTGCATTAGAGGAAAATATTACCAAAGAAGAATCAAAGAAGTTAGAAGAAAAAGAAGGCTATGCCGTACAGGATGCCCTGGAGACTTATTTTGGACTGGGAAAGAAAAAGAAAAAATTTACTGTAGATTTTCAAAATATTAAAAACACCAATGCCATTCTCGCCAAAAAAAACATTACTTACCATAATATAGACACCTATACCATTAAAGAACTTTGTGAAATACTTGAGGTGGATGCTATTATAAGTGGGAATTTGGACATAAATATCCTGATTTCTAAAGGAATTCCGGTTGAGTTTAGCTTTATGGACTATATCCTTGGTGATGCTAATTACGGTCGAATCGGTATTAAAATAAGTGATGGAAAAACCGGTAAATTACTTTGGAAATACGAGAATGAAATCAATAAAAAATCAGGAAGAAATACAGCCGACCTGATTGATAAAATGATGAAAAGACTGGTGCGCAAATTTCCATATGACAAGGAAAGGTTAAGAATGAATAAAAATCCTAAGTCCGATTAAACTCTTTCAAAACCTCAACCACATAATCTACTTCTTCGCTTGTGTTATATTTTGAAAACGAAAACCTGACAGAGGGCTTTTCCAGTTCTTCCTCAGACAAAATTTCTGCAAGTACATGTGAACCACCATTGGCACCGGATTGACAGGCACTCCCCTCTGAGCAAGCAATCCCTTTAAGATCCAAATGAAATAGAAGCATTTGAGATTTCTCTTTACTAAATGGCAGGCAAACATTCACCAAAGTATAAGTGCTCATTTCCAAGTTTCCCGAATATCCGTTAAATTTAACCTCGGGAATAGCTTCTTTGATTTTTTTAATAAAATATTCTTTCAATCCGCAAATATATTTTTTTTCCTCTTCCAGATTATCATAGGCAGCAACGAACGCTTCTTTTAACCCGACAATATTGTGAAATGGTTCTGTTCCTGCCCGATATCCGCGTTCTTGAGAACCGCCCAGTATTAGAGGTTCTAAATTGGTGTTTTTCCTTATAAAAGCAAACCCAACCCCTTTGGG
>Ga0316194_10002016_pt1 | contig 14183 bp, 13 predicted proteins | sample CroRivsedime1_MG_FD_204936 | JGI IMG/M metagenome (GOLD analysis project Ga0316194, IMG submission 204936) | Coastal sediment microbial communities from Maine, United States - Cross River sediment 1 | ecosystem: Environmental > Aquatic > Marine > Coastal > Sediment | place: USA: Maine...
AACTGCAGCGCGATCATGAACACCAGCAGTACATTGGAGAAGACCATTGCGGTGACCGTCAGCCAGGTCCGGCGACTGTGCCGCCACAGGTTGCGCCACGCCATGCTGAGGCTCAGTGTCACTGGCGTGGGTTCCGCAGGTTTGACAGTGTAAACAGGCTGTCCGGCAGTTCCATGTCGAACTCGATCCATTCTGCCGTCAGCTGGGTCCATTCGTCGGGTGTGTCGGCCTTGCCCATGCGCATGATCCGGGCTACCGGGCGGTCGCCCATGACGGCGACTTCAAGGGTTTGCAGGCTCTTGACCAGTTCACCGTTCTGGTCCCAGAACTGCTCCTCCATCAATACGTAATCGTCACGGACCGTAATGACTTCTTTGCCCCAGACGACTGCGGCGTCTTCGTGGGGGATGGATGTAATAGTGTAAAAAAGATGCCCCCCGCGTTCCTCCGTGGCGGTCAGTTCGTGCTCATACTGGTCGATGATGTCGGTGGACTTGGCAATGTCCTTGTTGGAGAAATCGCTGCCCATCCAGCTCTGTGACATCATCGACGAAGGGATCTTGATGACGCGGTTGATCTTCGGGCTGAACATCCACATGCTGCTGTCCTTGAGCAGGGTGGCGTTGCCGGCGTCGCGCTTCGGCTCTACTACGCGCACCAGCGAGAGCTTGTCCCCCTTGTTCCAGGACTCCATTGTCATCGTTCGCTCCCAGTCCGGGCGGTGGATGGTCATGGTCATCTCGGAACGGGATGTCAGACCGCGCCAGTGGTCCATGGCCTTGCGCACCAATTCCCTGGCGGTGTATTCCTCGGCGTGCGCGGGAAGGGCAAACAGCAGCCCGGTTGCCATCAGCAAGGCACCGGTTTTCCAACCCATGATCTTCTTGGCGTACACTTTGATATCCCCGGCTCTCTGCAAAAACATTATCTCACATGGCAGAAGGGTCTCGTGGAACGGGCCGGTCATGTTCTCGTGGTTTGAGAAATGCTTCCGGTAGGGTAAGCGCCATGAATGGAGTCTTTCGGGTGGAAACGAGTCGCGCGAGATCGTCGGATACGCTGGTCATCGGCATTTCCTCGCGGGCGCTGTTCGACTTGCGGGAAAGCCACGAGGTTTTCGAGTCGCAAGGTCTGGCTGTCTACTCGGAGTACCAGGTTGCGCGGGAGGAGGAGTTCCTCAAGCCCGGCGTGGCGTTTCCGCTGGTGCGCAAACTGCTGGCGCTCAACGATGACGCGGTCGATCATCCGCGGGTTGAAGTCATCCTGCTGTCGCGCAATAGCGCCGATACCGGCTTGCGCATTTTCAACACCATCGAGCACTTCGGCCTCAACATCGAACGGGCCGCCTTTACCAACGGCGCGAGCCCCTGGAGGTACATGGAAGCATTCGGGGCCGACCTGCTGCTTTCCACCAACGCACCGGACGTGCGCAAGGCGCTGGAGAACGGATACGCCGCGGCGACGATCCTGCCCGGCAGCGCCAGCAGTCTCGAAACCGGGCAGTTGCGCATCGCGTTCGACGGCGACGCGGTCCTGTTCAGCGACGAGGCGGAGCGCATTTACCAGGAGCAGGGGCTCGCGGCATTTGCCGCATCCGAACGGCAGGCAGCGAACCAGCCGCTTTCGGGCGGTCCCTTCAAGCATGTGCTCGAGGCTCTGCACAAGATCCAGTCCGCCTTTCCAATCGAGAACAATCCGATCCGTACGGCGTTGGTCACCGCGCGCTCGGCGCCGGCCCACAAGCGTGTCGTGCTTACGCTGCGTGAGTGGGGTATCCGCATCGACGAGGCGCTGTTTCTCGGGGGCCGTTCGAAAGGCGAGTTTCTCAAGGCATTTGGTGCCGACATCTTCTTTGACGATCAGCAAGTCCATATCGAGTCGGCGCAATCGCACGTCGCCTCCGCGCATGTACCCAACGGTATCGTCAACGAGTTAAAATAAGCGGATTGCCGACTATCTTCCATTCCCGCGCCCAAGCGGCGCCGTTTGACGTTTCGGAGCCCCCATGGCCAAGCTGAACCCATTCGACCTGTACGACGTGGCATCGCTGCTTAGCGAAGAAGAGCTGATGATCAAGGATAGTGTCGCGCGGTTTGTCGACGAACGCGCCATGCCCCTGATAGCCCGTCATTTCGACGAGGCAAAGTTTCCGGCCGAATTGGTGCCCGAAATCGCCGCCATGGGCTTGCTGGGTTCCAGCCTCGAGGGCTACGGCTGTGCCGGGCTGAATTCCGTGTCCTACGGCCTGATCTGCCAGGAACTGGAACGCTGCGATTCCGGTTTGCGGAGCTTTGTATCGGTGCAGTCGAGCCTGTGCATGTACCCGATCCATGCCTACGGCTCCGAAGAGCAGAAGCAGCGCTGGTTGCCGGGTATGGCGTCCGGGGAGATCATCGGCTGTTTCGGGTTGACCGAATCTCATGGTGGCTCGGATCCGGCCAACATGAAAACCAATGCCAAACGCGACGGCAGCGACTGGCTCCTGAACGGGTCGAAAATGTGGATCACCAACGGCAGCATCGCCGATATCGCGATTGTGTGGGCGAAGACGGACGAAGGCATCATGGGTTTCGTGGTGGAAAAAGGTATGCCTGGATTCGACGCCCCCGCCATCAAGCACAAGATGTCGCTGCGCGCCTCGGTGACCTCGGAGCTGTACTTCGACAATGTCCGCGTGCCGGACGCCAACCGCCTGCCGAAGGTCACGGGCCTGAAGGGTCCGCTGGGTTGCCTCACGCAGGCACGATACGGCATCACCTGGGGGCCGATCGGTTCAGCCATCGCCTGTCTGGAGGAGGTGCTGAGCTACACATCGGACCGTATTCTGTTTGGGCGCCCGTTGGCCGCCAACCAGGCCATCCAGCTGCGGCTCGCAGACATGGCGCGGCGGATCACCAGTGCGCAGCTCCTGTCGCTGCAACTGGGCAGGTTGAAGGATGCCGGCAAGATGCAGCCCACCCAGGTCAGTATCGCCAAGTGGAACAATGTGCGCATGGCGCTGGACATTGCCCGCGACTGCCGTGACATGCTCGGTGGCAGTGGCATCACGACCGAGTACCAGGCGATACGCCACATGTTGAACCTGGAGAGCGTGATTACCTACGAAGGTACGGAAACCATCCACCAACTGGTGGTCGGCCGGGAGTTGACGGGAGTCAATGCGTTCTAGGCTTATCTGGCGCCAGGTGAGCGATTCAGGCGGTACGGCAATCAGGCATCGAACTCGACCAGTCGGGGTTCGGGTTCGAGCACGATCCCGAATCGATCCGCGACGGTGGACTGGACCTTGTGAGCCAGCTCCACGATCTCCTTGCCGCTGGCCGAACCCAGGTTGATCAGCACCAGGGCATGTTGCCCGGAGACTGCGGCATCGCCGAGGCGCAGCCCCTTCAGGCCGCAAAGCTCGATCATCCACGCCGCCGACAGTTTCGCGCGGCCGTCCCCAAGGGGCCAGAGCGGCAAGTCCGGATGCGCGCTTTTGAGGGTATCAGCTTGCCCGGGGCCGACGACAGGATTCTTGAAAAAACTCCCGGCATTCCCGGTCATTGCGGGGTCGGGCAGTTTCCGGCGGCGCAGGCGAATGACCGCGTCACTGACGGCAGGTGCCGTAACGTTCTCTACACCCATGGCCAAAAGTTCCTCGCGCAGCCCTGAATAACCCAGCCGTGGTCGGAAATTGCGATTCAGCTTAAGCCGTATCGACGTGATCAAGTAGCGATCCGCGGCCATGGCCTTGAACAGGCTGTCACGGTAACCCAGAGCACACTCGCCGGGTTCGAAGTAAACCCAAAGCGACTGCTGCCAATCCCATGCGGTCACTCCGTGCAGCACGGAAGAGAGTTCCACGCCGTAGGCGCCGATATTCTGTATCGGCGCTGCGCCGGTCTGACCGGGGATCAGGCTCAGGTTCTCGAGACCCGATAGCCCCTGGTCCAGTGACCAAACCACCAATTGGTGCCAGTTTTCGCCGGCACCGACCTCGACGACCGCATGCTCGGAATTGTGTTCGATGATGTCTTTGCCCAGGATGCGGTTGTGATACACCGTGCCCGGGACGTCGGTCGCGAACACGATGTTGCTGCCCCCACCCAGGATGCAGTCCTGCTCTGGATTGAACCGTGGCAGGTCAATCACGTCCTCTTCGGTTTCGATGGCGATCAACAGGTCGGCGGAAGCTTCCAGGCCGAGGCTGTTCATCCCCCGCAGTGACGGGCCCTCGAAAACCTTCATCCGCGATTGCGTTCAGCGATCGCCTGCAGGCACTCGCTGACCAATTCCGGACCGCGATAGACCATGCCGGTATAGAACTGCACCAGTTGCGCACCCTGATCGAGTTTGTCGACCGCATCCTGGCCGCAGGTGATGCCGCCGACGCCAATCAAGGAAATTTCATCGGGCAGCGCCGCACGCAGCTCCGACAGGACATGGTCGGCCAGGGGTTTCAGGGGAGCGCCGGACAAACCGCCGGTCTCGTCAGCGTATTTCATGCCCTCGACGCCCACCCGGCTGATCGTGGTGTTGGTCGCAACGACCGCATCCATTCCATGCCGTGCGATGACTTCGGCCATCACGGATATCTGGGCCTTGTCCAGGTCCGGGGCCACCTTGACCGCGAAGGGAACGCGGCTGCCGTGTTCGTCAGTCAATTCGGTGCGTCGATTGTCCAGCGCACCGAGCAGGCGATCCAGTTGGTCGGCGCCCTGCAGGCTGCGCAGGTCTTTGGTGTTGGGGGAGGAAATATTGACCGTCACGTAATCGGCGTAGGGGTAAACTTTGTCCAAACAATAAAGGTAATCATCCACGGCCCGCTCGATCGGTGTATCGAAGTTCTTGCCGATATTGATGCCGAGTATCCCTTCATAACGGTGATTCCTGACCCGCTTGACCAGGTGATCTACGCCCTTGTTGTTGAACCCGAGGCGGTTGATCATGGCCCGGGCCCGGGTCAGTCGAAACACTCGGGGCTTGGGGTTGCCGGGCTGGGCGCGCGGCGTCACGGTGCCGATTTCTACAAAGCCGAAGCCCAGGTCGCCCAGTGCTTCGAAGTAGTCCCCGTTCTTGTCCAGGCCCGGGGCGACGCCGACCGGATTGGGAAATTCCAATCCCATGCAGGACACGGGTTGCCGCCGCACCCTGCAGAGCAGGCGCGTCGCACCCAGTTGATGCCCGATGCGCAGGCTTTCCAGTGTCAGTTCGTGGGCCGTTTCCGGGTCGGTCGCGAACAGCACCTTTCTGGCGAGATCGTAGAACATGCGGGCTCCGGGCTCCGGTCTACAGGTCGAACTTGATGCCTTGAGCCAACGGCAATTCCTTGCCCCAGTTGATCGTATTGGTCTGCCGACGCATGTAAGCCTTCCATGCGTCGGAACCCGACTCGCGCCCGCCGCCGGTCTCCTTCTCACCGCCGAACGCTCCGCCTATCTCGGCGCCCGAGGTGCCGATGTTCACGTTGGCGATGCCGCAATCCGATCCCTCCGCGGAGAGAAACAGCTCCGAATGGCGAACATCGGTCGTGAACAGGGCCGACGAAAGTCCCTGCGGGACGTCGTTCTGCATGCGAATGGCGTCTTCGATTCCTGCGAAGGGAATGATGTACAGTATCGGCACAAACGTTTCGGTCTGCACGATTTCCCATTCGTTGGCGGCCCGGATAATGGTCGGCTCCACGAAAGAACCAGGCCCGTCGATCCGGTTGCCACCGATCAGGACTTCGCCGCCCTCGGCGCGGGCTGCTGCAATCGCCTTTTCGAAATCCGCCACGGCGGATTCATCCACCAGCGGCCCCATCAGCGTATTCGCGTCCAGTGGGTCACCGATGCGCACCTGCCGGTAAGCGCCAACCAGCTTTTCGGTCACCTCGCCTAAAATGGATTCATGAACGAACAATCGTCGCGTGGTGGTACACCGTTGCCCGGCTGTTCCCACTGCTCCGAAAACAACCGCGGGAACGGCCATTTTCAGGTCGGCGGTTTCATCGAGGATGATTGCGTTGTTACCGCCCAGTTCCAGAATGCTGCGGCCGAAGCGCTCCGCCACGCGTTTGCCTACGGTGCGGCCGACCCATGTTGAACCGGTAAAGGAGATCAGTTTCACACGATCGTCTTCGACGAAACGATTCGCGAGATCATGCCCACTGGCCATGAAGCTCAGGAAAATGGGCGGGAATCCCCCCGCTTCCAGAGCCTCGTTGCAAATGTTCTGGACGGCGATAGCGCAGAGTGGGCACTTCGATGACGGTTTCCATACCGTCGTATTGCCGCAAATGGCCGAAATGAAGGCGTTCCAGGCCCAGACCGCAACCGGGAAGTTGAATGATGAAATCACGCCGACGATGCCCAGGGGTTGCCACTGCTCGTACATACGGTGTTTCGACCGCTCTGAGTGCATCGTGAGGCCGTAAAGCATGCGCGATTGCCCCAGCGCGAAGTCGCCGATGTCGATCATTTCCTGCACTTCGCCGTCACCCTCGGCCTTGATCTTGCCCATTTCGAGGGCGACCAGGCTACCGAGTGCATCCTTGTACTTGCGCAGGGCGTCGGTACACAGGCGAACCGCTACGCCGCGTTGTGGCGCCGGGACACAGCGCCAGGTTTCGAACACGGACTGGGCCGTGCCGACAACGCGTTCATAGTCCGTCTCGGATGCGCCGTAGATACTGGCTATCAGTTCGCCATTGGCAGGATTGAACGATTCGATGAGTCCTGCGTTCTGCGTGGTGGACCATCCGCCGTCGCCGAAATATGCGCCAGGATTGAAGTCCTTTAAGCCTAAGGTTTTCAGGAATTCCATGGTGATTTGTCGCCTTTGAAGGTGGGTTCCGAAAGATTCTGTAATTCAACGGCATATTATCGCACCGCCCCAGGCATCTTGCACTCACGGATCCGGGCAAAATAATGCGGAACCGATGGAACTCCACCAATCAGACCATGTCATAGGCCTCAGTAGCAACGGGACCATGTTATGCTCAGCGAAGGGAGACAAAGCGAATGACGGCTCAAAGCAGCCCCCAGGCCGTGGCCGCTTTATCAGAAGCATTCGCCAGCCCCCGGCAACCGGCGCGGCGAACCAACGAGGGAGAGGCGGAGCGTGCCCGCATGAGCGAAGCACAGGTCGACCAATTGCTGGTTGAGCGCGTCCAGAAAGGTGACAAGCGGGCCTTCGACCTGCTGATCAACAAGTACCAGCACCGGATCATCAGCCTGGTGGGACGTTACGTCTCCGACCCGTCTGAAGCCATGGACGTGGCCCAGGAAGCTTTCATCAAGGCCTACCGGGCCATCGACCGCTTTCGAGGCGACAGCGCCTTCTACACCTGGCTTTACAGAATCGCCATCAACACCGCCAAGAACTGGCTGGTTGCCCGCAAGCGCAGGCCGCCGGCCACCGATATCGACGCAGCGGACGCGGAACAATATGACATCGAAAGCCGTCTGAAAGAACAAGGGACACCGGAAAACGAGCTGCTCCGCGAGGAGATAAAGACCACGGTGTTCAACGCGATTGCGGACCTGCCTGACGATCTGCGAACGGCCATCATGCTGCGCGAGTTGGAAGGTATGAGCTACGAAGATATTGCGGTCACGATGGATTGTCCGATCGGCACGGTCCGGTCGAGGATCTTTCGTGCGCGAGAAGCGATCGACGAAAAGCTGCGGCCCCTGATGTGAGCGGGCCGAAAATCATGAATCCACGGAACCAGCCATGAATACAGAATCACGCGAACACATTTCCTGCCTTATGGACGGCGAGGTCAGTCGGGAGACCGGGCGTTTCCTGGTGCGCCGGCTCGGCGCCGATGAGGAACTCTGCGCGACCTGGGCGCGGTACCATCTCGTGCGTGACTGTCTGCGTCACCAGGAGGGCGGGTTGGCCAGCGAAAACCTCGCTGCACGAATCCGGCTCGCCATTGAGCGCGAGTCGCTTCCTGCGAACCCCCGCAAAGCTGTTCGGGCCTGGCTGAGACCAGCCGTGGGCATGGCAATTGCGGCTTCGGTCGCGCTGATGGCTGTCGTTGCAGTCGGCCCCGGGAGCCAGTCCGTGTCGCCGGCGGGCGGTGATCTCGCAGGCCGTGTCGAGGCGCCCTCCTTTACCAGTCCGCAAGGTCTGGTGCCCGCGCCCGCCTCGGAGCAGGTCAGCTTGCTGGGTGAGTCCGCGGGGGACAGCCGCATGAACGCCTATCTCCTTCGTCATTACCAGGCAGCAGGAACGACCGGTGGCAAGGGTTTCGTAACCTTTGTGCCGATCGTCACAAGGCCGGCTGCCGTGAGAGACGAATCGTCGGAACCGGCAGACGGTGAAGCATCCGGTCCCGGTGAGGAAGCACCCGCTCGACCCCAATGAGCGCGCGGGTTTCTGCAGCGATCGTCGCGGCGGCCTGGCTGTTGGTCTCCAATGCCATGGCGGACTCGGATGCCGAGCCGCGGGACTTGCTCGAGCGCATGTCCACGGCCATGAGCCAGATGGATTACCAGGGCACTTTTGTATACGTGCAGGGCGATGACGTAGTGACGATGCGCATCACGCACGTCGCCGATGAAGCGGGCGTGCGTGAGCGCCTGGTTTCGATGTCCGGCGCGCCCCGCGAAGTCATTCGGGATTCGAACGGAATCCGCTGGGTGCTTGGCGACGACCGTTCAGTGCTTGCGGACCAGCCCTTCAACCGGTCTTTTTTCCCCCAGTTACCGCTCGATCAGCAGAGCCAGACGGACCAATGCTATTCATTGAAGCTGGGTGGCAACGGCCGGATTGCGGGACAGTCGGTGCGCAGTCTCAGTGTCGTACCGCGCGATCAATACCGCTATGGTTACACGCTGTGGTTGGAAGAACGTTCTGCCTTGTTGCTCAAATGGGAGTTGGTCGATCGTGACCGTAAACCGCTGGCCAGGCTGATGTTTACGGATTTTCGCATGGGCTCAGAGGTGGATAAGGGTGAACTCGCTCCCAACAGCCAGTTGCAGAAGTACCGGACAGTCGAGTCCAGCCTGCCGACCGGCCAAGGCCAGGCAACGGCTCTGCCTCGCTGGCAGCCGAGCAGTTTGCCGTCAGGCTTCGAGTTGACCGCGCACCGATTTTCTGGCCGCTCGGACCGGGGTATTTTCGAGCACCTGGTGTACAGTGACGGGCTGGCCACAGTTTCGGTGTACGTAGAAAGCGATGACAACGGAGGGACGCAGAAAACCGGCCTCAGCCGAATGGGTACGACCCACGCTTTCTCGCGCCTGATGGATGATGTCCGCATCACGGTCATCGGTGATGTGCCCGAGGCAACCGTGCGCCTCATCGGCGATGCCGTCGGACGCGTCACGCCCTGACCGCGCGCAGAGTGCCTCGAGGCATGATCGAGCAGCAGGGCCGGGTGGTGGCCGCCGATAGGGGCAAAGCATTTGTCCGGCTGGGTGGCAAGGCCGGCTGCCCGGCGTGCGATGCAGGCCGCGGCTGCGGCGCCGGCGTGTTTGGCCGGATGTTGCGCCGGCGGGCGATGGTGATGGCCTTCGATAACCATCTCGAAGCGCGGGCCGGACAAGCCGTTGTCGTGGGTCTGCCCGAGGCGTTGTTCCTGAGCCTGGTGGCCCGTTTCTATCTGGTTCCGTTGCTGGCCGCTCTTGCCGGCGGCGTACTTGGTCACCATATTTCCGGACGACTGGAAGCAGGGACCGGCATCGTCGACCTGATGACCCTGGTCGGCGCGTTGCTGGGCGGCGCAGGTGTGTTTTGGCGAAACCAAAAAAGCTCCGGAGAATTTCCGGACTCAATTGATGTCCACTTGTTGCGAGTGGTCGAAAACCATGAATGAGACAATCACTGAAGAGGTAGCTACGTGACCAGACGACTTTTCTGCACTTTCACGATGGTGGCGCTGCTGGCAGTCACCAGCACCGGTTTTGCGCGGGTTTCCGGACTGCCGGACTTCACCGGGCTGGTGGAGGAGGCTGTTCCGGCCGTGGTGAATATCCGGGTGACGCAGTTCGGTGACCGGGTGACCCCCGATGCCGACAGCGCGCAAAACCCCCATGACCTGGAACAGATGCCCGAGTTCTTCCGGCGCTTTTTCGACGCGCCAGGCGGTCCCGGCCATGGCACACCGGACCGGCAGGGCGCCGGTTCCGGCTTCATCATCGAGGATGACGGGTACATCATGACCAACCACCACGTGGTGGAAGGGGCGGATGAAATCATCGTGCGCCTTGCCGACCGCCGTGAATTCAAGGCCGAGTTGATCGGTTCCGACCCCCTCAGCGACGTCGCCTTGCTGAAGATCGATGCCAAGGCTCTGCCCACGCTAAAGCTTGGTGACAGCGAATCGCTGCGTCCGGGTGAGTGGGTTGTTGCGATCGGCTCGCCGTTCAACTTCGAGCAGTCGGTTACGGCGGGTATCGTGAGCGCCAAGGGCCGGAGCACGAATCAACAGCAGTATGTGCCGTTCATTCAAACCGACGTGGCCATCAACCGGGGCAATTCCGGTGGGCCGCTGCTCAATATGGAAGGAGAGGTCGTCGGGATCAACTCCTGGATTCTGAGTTCCGGCGGAGGTTACATGGGCTTATCGTTCTCGATTCCGATCGAGACGGCCAGCGCGGCAGTTACCCAGTTGCGCGAGCATGGCAAAGTGTCACGCGGCCTGTTGGGTGTGCAAGTCGGGGCGGTGACCCGGGAAATGGCGGAAGCGTTGAGCCTGGACCGGCCGGTCGGTGCGCTGGTCAACGATGTGACCGACGGCAGCGCCGCGGAGAAGGCAGGGATACAGCCCGGTGACGTGATTCTGAAGTTCAAGGGCGACACGGTTGAAATGTGGAGTGACCTGCCGCCGCTGGTCGGGGCGAACCCGCCAGGCACCCGCGCCGAGGTGCTGGTCAGCCGAAACGGCAAGGAGAAGACCTTCAACGTGACCCTCGATGCCCTCGAATCCGATCAGGAGGGCAACCTGCTGGGTTCGGATACCGGGAGTCGGCAGAGCAACGCCCTGGGCCTGCAGGTTGAGCCGATCAGCAACGAGATGCGCCGCAGCCTGGGCGACCCGGACGGGGGTGTCGTGGTCACGAGGGTCGAGAGTGACGCCGCCTACCGGGCAGGCCTGAGGCCCGGTGACGTCATCCTGATGATCAACAACGACAAGATCGATGATGTCGATTCCTTCGACAAGGCGGTGAAGTCCGTGCCCGAAGGCAAGGCGGTGGCGCTCCGCGTAATGCGTGAAGGCATCACCCGTTTCATCGCTTACACACCGGCGGCTGAAGAGTGAGTGCGGATTAAGCTATAATCCGCTATTCGATCAAGGGCCATCCGTTTGGCCGGAAACGGATGGCCCTTTGATTTTCCCTCAGGCTGCCAGGCGCCCGGGCCATGGATCAGAAACACATCAGAAATTTTTCGATCATCGCGCACGTGGATCACGGCAAATCGACGCTGGCCGATCGCTTCATCCAGACCTGCGGGGGCCTGGCCGAGCGTGAAATGGCCGAGCAAGTGCTCGATTCCATGGAGCTGGAGCGGGAGCGTGGCATTACCATCAAGGCCCAGAGCGTGACCCTGGACTACCAGGCCCAAAACGGGGAAACCTACAAACTCAACTTCATCGATACGCCGGGACACGTCGACTTTTCGTACGAAGTCTCCCGTTCCCTGGCTGCCTGCGAGGGGGCCTTGCTGGTGGTCGACGCCGCCCAGGGGGTCGAGGCACAGAGCGTCGCCAACTGTTATACGGCGGTGGAACTCGGCCTCGAGGTGATACCGGTTTTGAACAAGATCGATCTGCCATCGGCGGAACCGGAGCGCGTCAAGCAGGAAATAGAGGACATTATCGGCATTGAAGCTCGCGATGCCTTGTGCATCAGCGCCAAGACCGGGCAGGGCATCAAAGAGGTGCTCGAATCCCTGGTCCATGGCATTCCGAGCCCGCGCGGGAATCCGGATGCGCCCTTCAAGGCGTTGATCATCGACTCATGGTTCGACAACTACCTCGGCATCGTGTCGCTGATCCGCGTGGTCGACGGTTCGATCTGCAAGGGCGAGAAAATCCGCCTGATGTCCACGGGCAAGCAGCACCAGGTGGAGCAGGTGGGTGTCTTCACGCCGAAGCGCGTTGTGCGCCCCCGGATTGCCGCCGGCGAAGTCGGCTTCTTCGTCGCCGGCATCAAGGATGTGCATGGTGCTCCGGTCGGGGATACGGTGACGCTGGCCAAGGACGGTGCGACAACCCCTTTGCCGGGTTTCAAGAAAATGCAGCCGCGCGTGTTCGCCGGGTTGTTTCCAACCGATGCGGACAGTTACCCGGATCTGCGCGAAGCGCTGGATCGCCTGCAACTCAACGATGCGTCGCTGCAATTCGAACCGGAAACCTCCGAAGCCCTGGGTTTCGGCTTTCGCTGCGGCTTCCTGGGCCTGCTGCACATGGATATCGTCCAGGAGCGCCTGGAACGCGAATACGACATGGACCTGGTGACCACGGCGCCTACCGTGATTTACGAGGTCGAGCTCAACAATGGCGAGGTCATCAGCCTGGAAAATCCGGCCCGGCTCCCGGAAGCCGGCAAGATCGCCGAGGTGCGTGAACCGATCATCGAGGCGAATATCCTGGTGCCGCAGGACTACGTGGGGGCGGTCATCGGGCTGTGCGAGGAGAAACGGGGTGCGCAGAAGGGCATGCAATTCATCGGGGGCCAGGTCTCCATTCGCTACGAGCTGCCGCTTTCCGAAGTGGTACTGGATTTCTTCGACCGGTTGAAATCGGCGAGCCGCGGTTACGCATCGTTCGACTACCACTTTCTCAGGTTCCAGGCGGGTCCGTTCGTGCGTATCGACGTCCTGATCAACGGTGAACGGGTCGACGCGCTGTCACTGATCGTGCACCGCGAACAGGCCCAGCGGCGGGGTCGCGACCTGGCGGTCAAGATGAAAGAGCTGATTCCAAGGCAGATGTTCGATGTGGCGATCCAGTCGGCCATCGGCTCGCAGGTCATCGCCCGCACCACGGTCAAGGCGCTGCGCAAGAACGTGACCGCCAAGTGCTATGGCGGCGACGTCACACGCAAGCGGAAATTGCTTGAAAAGCAGAAAGCCGGAAAGAAGCGCATGAAACAGGTGGGCCGGGTGGAAATTCCCCAGGAGGCATTTCTCGCTGTGCTGCAACCGGACAACAAGAGGTAGTATCGACGATGAAACCCGATTTTTCACTGCTGCTGGTGCTGCTGACCGGGCTGACCGGTGTAATCTGGCTGTTCGACAGCTGGCTGTTGCGGCGCCGGCGGATGGATCGGGCCGTGCAGAAAGACCTGCAGCGGCCGCGCGATCCGGTCCTGGTGGAGTATTCCCGGTCCCTTTTTCCCATTCTGCTGATCGTCCTGCTGTTTCGATCGTTCCTGTTCGAGCCGTTCAAGATCCCATCCGGATCCATGATCCCGACGCTTTTGATTGGTGATTTCATCGTGGTCAACAAGTTCGCTTACGGGCTCAGGCTGCCGGTGCTGAACCGCAAAGTGGTCTCTATCGGAGAGCCGGAGCGAGGCGATGTGGTCGTCTTCCGCTATCCGGTGGATCCCAAGGTCAACTTCATCAAGCGCATGGTCGGACTGCCCGGAGACACCATTACCTACCGGGACAAGCAGCTGTTCATCAACGGAGAAGCGCTGAGCACCGTTGCGCAGGGCCGCTATGCGAGCAGCGACATCAAATGCGATACGCCTCGCGCTGATGCCATGCTCATGGAGGAAAAACTGGGCGACGCGAATCATGACATCCTGATCCACGAGAACTCGGCTGGCCGCAATCAGCAGTGGGTCGTGCCGGAGGGGCATTATTTCGTGATGGGCGATAACCGGGACCGCAGCAATGACAGCCGTGAATGGGGTTTCGTGCCTGAGAGTCACCTGATGGGGCGCGCGGTCGGAATCTGGCTGAATTTTGACTATAAGAAAGGGTGTGGCGACCTGTCTCGGATCGGCAGCGGGATTAACTGATACCGTTTTACTTTTTCAGATCATGCGGTTGGCGCTATAGTATGCATGTTTCAGGACCCTGCGAGCGGGCGCACAGTGGAATCTTCACGATCCGGGGTCGATTCGGGATCCACAACACAAGGAAACAAGTGATGGACACAAAAATTCGTAAAAACAAGGGGTTGACGCTGATCGGCTTTCTGATCGTCCTGGTCGTCGTGCTGTTCTTCGCCTATGCCGGCATGCGGGTGG
>Ga0316194_10002021_pt1 | contig 14174 bp, 10 predicted proteins | sample CroRivsedime1_MG_FD_204936 | JGI IMG/M metagenome (GOLD analysis project Ga0316194, IMG submission 204936) | Coastal sediment microbial communities from Maine, United States - Cross River sediment 1 | ecosystem: Environmental > Aquatic > Marine > Coastal > Sediment | place: USA: Maine...
TATTAATATGATCATGCAGACGGCCTTTTTCAAACTGGCCAATGTGATACCGGTGGATGAAGCCCTGGCGTACCTGAAAGATCAAATCCAACAGTTATTCGGCAAAAAGAGTCAAAAGATCGTCGATATGAACTTTGCCGCTGTGGATAAAACCCTCGAAAATCTGGTTGAAATAGACTACCCGCAAACCTGGGCCGAAGCTACGGACAGTGCCGCAGCGGGCAAAGACGAACCGGATTTCGTTAGAAATGTGATGCGTCCGATGCTGGCGCAGCAAGGCGATAAGCTGCCGGTATCCGCTTTTACGCCGGACGGCATTTTCCCGGTGGGGACCACGCGGTTCGAAAAGCGCGGAGTTGCCATCAACGTTCCGGAATGGATCATGGACAACTGCATCCAATGCAACCAGTGTGCCATGGTCTGTCCCCACGCCACCATTCGGCCGGCCCTTTTGACTGAAGAGGAATTGGGCAATGCTCCTGAGGGCTTTGAGGCCAAAAAGGCCGTTGGCAAGGATTTGAAAGACTATTATTTCCGTATTCAGGTTGACACCCTCGACTGTTACGGCTGCGGTAATTGCGCGGACATTTGCCCGTCCAAAAAGAAAGCCCTGGTCATGAAACCACTCGAAACCCAGACAGAAAAGCAGATCCCGCTGTGGAGCTACTTCGAAGATCTGCCGGTGCGTGACGATCTGGTCGGCCGCAACACGGTCAAGGGCAGCCAGTTCTGTCAACCGCTGCTGGAGTTCTCGGGTGCCTGTGCCGGCTGCGGGGAGACACCCTACGCCAAATTGGTTACTCAACTTTTCGGCGAGCGCATGCTCATTGGAAACGCTACCGGGTGCAGTTCCATCTGGGGGGGGTCGGCGCCGGCTATACCTTACTGTGTCAACAAGGATGGATTCGGTCCGACCTGGGGCAATTCACTGTTCGAGGATTCTGCTGAATTTACCTACGGAATGTTTTTGGGCACCTTTCAGCAGCGCAACAAAGTGGCGGACCTGATGCGGGAAGCGCTCGGAACGGACGTGCCCCAGGAGATCAAAGACACCATTTCCGGCTGGCTGGAAAACATGAAAGATCCTGCAGGTTCCCGTAAATACGGTGACCGCTTAAAAGCGCTTTTAGCGGCTCAAAATGGCAACCCGCTTCTGGCTAAAATTGCCGAAAAATCCAAATTGTTCACCAAAAAATCATTCTGGATATTTGCCGGCGACGGGGCTGCCTACGATATCGGGTACGGCGGGGTTGATCATGTCCTGGCCACCAACGAGGACATCAACATGCTCATCATGGACACCGAGGTTTATTCCAATACCGGCGGTCAGTCTTCCAAGGCGACCCCGACCGGTTCGGTGGCCCGCTTCGCCGCTTCCGGGAAAAAGACACCCAAAAAAGACATGGGACGTATATCGATGAGCTACGGTTATATTTACGTGGCCAGTGTATCCATGGGTGCCAACAAACAGCAGTTGATGAAAGCCCTGGTCGAGGCGGAGGCCTATGACGGTCCCTCCCTGATCATTGCCTACTGCCCCTGCATAAACCAGGGTATCCTGGCCGGCATGGGCAAGGCCCAGGAAGAAGAAAAGCTGGCGGTGCAGTCCGGTTACTGGCCACTGTACCGATACAATCCTGCTTTGAAGGCCGAAGGGAAGAATCCCTTTATTCTGGATTCCAAGGAACCGGACGGCAGCCTGAAGAAATTTCTGGAGGGTGAGATCCGCTATGCCTCATTGAAACGGACGTTCCCGGAAGAAGCCGAGAGACTGCATACCATGCTTGTCGATCAGTTTAACAAACGATATGAAGAACTGGCCATCATGGCCGATCCGACACTGGTCTGCAAGCAGGAAGAGCCTGTGGAATAAATTCTGCAAGAAAATTCTATCAATCGTTATAAAGGCCATTGGGGAAACCCGGTGGCCTTTTTTCTCAATCTGTGGTTCAGAGGTTCAAAGGAATAATATATTCCGATCTTGATAAAGCTCCATTTCAATCCTATCTTATCTTTTTAGACCATAAACTTATTTAAGCCCATTTTTGTTTGGCTGCAAGCTCGGTGAAACATTAGATTTTAGAATCTGGATTTAAGAATTATAGAATTCTGTCTATTGCAAATTGATAGAGCGCAGCGATTCCAAATTTTTTCGCCAGCCCTGGTAAACATGATTAAATTATGAAAACAATTATATATATCTTCCTTATAACGCTTATTAGCGCACCTGCCTCGGCATTGGGAGAGCAGCCGCTGGAAGCATTGCAGCGCGGGATTGACAAGGGCATCAGTGTCCTGGAAGATCCGCAATATCAAGATGATTCCCAGAGGAATGAACAGGCCCAAAAACTCTGGGAGGCCACCCAGGAAATTTTCGATTTTAAGGAATTTTCCAGGCGGGTACTGGCATCGCACTGGAAAAAATTTACCCCCCGGCAAAGAGACGAGTTTGTTGAACTCATGGGTAAATTTCTGGGCAAGCCAAATTTGCGTAAATTGCAATCACGATACAATGGAGAAAAAATTTTATACACCGATCAGAAACTAATCAGCGAGACCAGGGCTTTGGTTGAAATCAAAGTCCTGTGGAAAAATCTGGAAGTTCCTGTTAAACTTCGAATGAAAAGCAACCATGGAAAATGGAAGGTGTATGACCTCACCGCCCTGGGAATCAGCGCCGTCGGCAATTATCGGGCACAATTACATCAAATATTGCAGAAAAAATCACCCGAAGAGGTGATTGAAATTTTTAAAGAGAAAATTCGTGAGAAAGAGTCGATAATTGAGATTGAAGAGGAGGCCTAAATATATAGGTTTCAGGTGTCAGGTTTCGGCCCGCCCTGGCCTCCCCTCCGGCCTGTAAGCCTATGAAGCCTACGGGCTGGAAGCGGGCTCGTAGATCCTACGCCTCGGAGAGTGCGATATGACGGATTCTCCCTGTTCGCAGCAAGAGATCCCAATATTGTCCTATCTTCCAGATTCATACAAGGTAGGTCTGGGCCAGGGGTGTCAGTCATCAAAGGTGCTAAATTCTCATATAAAACTAGGCCAAAATGACACGGTTTTTTGATGATTAAACTGGCCGCTTTTCAGGCCAGCGGCTGGGCTGACACCTGACACCCGACACCTGAAACCTCAATTTTCTTACAACATGTTGTAAGATGAAGACGCTTTAAGATATGGCTCCAAAAAATTTTAAAAATCAGATCCAAAAATTACGTGATGCCCGGTTTCTGGTCCTGTTGATTCTGATCCTGTTCCTGCTGGTTCTGACGCCCTTTTTGGACGAGTTTGTCCAGACCAGAATATTGATGGATGTTTTTTTAACCGCCATTTTTATTTTTATAATTTGCACCATCCGATTGAAACGGTCTCAGGCAATCATTGCCTCAGTTTTGGTTTTGCCGCTGATAGTTGCGACCTGGTCGACCTATTTTGTTGAAATCAGAACCTTCAGTTTGTTTTCCAGAATATTCGGAGCCCTTTTTTTTGCGTATGCCGCGATCAATATATTGCGTATCGTCCTTAAATCGGAAAAAGTCACCAGAGAAACCATTTTTGCGGCCATTGTCGCCTATTTGCTGATTGCACTGATGTGGGCATTTCTGTATATGATTCTGGAACGGGTGTCACCCGGGTCTTTTTCTTTTCCCGATTGGGGGGGCCGGGGGGAGACGATGCAATTTGAATATTTGAGTTTTGTCACCATAACCACCCTGGGATACGGTGATATTACACCCGTAACGGACAAGGCAAGTGCTCTGGTTATAATTGAAGCGGTCGTCGGTCAAATATATTTGGTGGTGCTGGTGGCATGGCTGGTGGGGATGCATGTGTCACGGAGATCTAAGTAATCTGGGAAAATGATCTAAAACTTGAAATGAACTAAAATGAGCTAAAATTGTGGTATTCTGCCCGTCGAGAGCCTCTGGGTCGAACGATCGATTTTATAAAAAGGGATAGAGCGTAGCGTTTCCTTAATCTTAGGCATTTTAGACAATCTAGATCACTCTTGTCCGCCCTTACTTTGGCGGATTAGGCATTCGCTTTTTGTGTCTTTGGAGCTGAAATTTTATGTTAAATCCACGGGAAAGGTGGTGTAAAAATGAAAATCGGTTTTGTATTGCTCCTGCTGATCATCTGTTTCGCTCCTCTCGAGTCTTTTGGTGATGAATGCATCGAAGGCGACTGTGTGAACGGCAAGGGGACCATGGTTTATGACACCGGTCATAAATTTACGGGGGGGTTTAAAGACGGTGGCCGTCACGGCGATGGCGTGTTGGTGATGCCCGGTGGTAGAAAAATTGTCGGTGTCTGGGAGAATAACGAAATAAGAGAGGGTACCTATACCCAAGCCGATGGCACCACCTACAAGGGACAATGGATGTTTCGTGAAAGAAACGGGCGGGGGACATTGACCTTTCCGGACGGGCGAAAATATATCGGAGAGTTTAAAAGCGGTCAGCGACACGGCAAAGGGACCATGATATATCCCGATGGGCGTAAGTATGTCGGAAATTTTAATTACGGTGAGAGATCCGGTTCCGGCACCATGACCTATCCCGATGGCCGTAAATACACCGGAGAATTTAAGGCCGGCGAAAGAAACGGGCAGGGCACGATGATTTATCCCGATGGGAGGAGACTGGAGGGTGAGTTTAAAAGCGGGGAGTTTGTGGAGCAGTGAGTTGAATTCGGCCTCCGGCCCCTAAAGGACCTAATGGCCTACGCCCCGGAGGGAAGTGGGGGATCTTTCGATTGTGGATTTGGGATTTGGGATTTGGGATTTTTGATTGGAAGGAGCTGAGGGCATAGATGGTGGTTGATTGAGTTGAATTGTTGATTGGTTGATAAAAAACTCAGTCAACCCAATAAGTTTAATCAATTTAGTCAACTCAATCATCCAAATAGTCTTAATCTATTAACGATCTAAATTTATCCTATGAAATTTACGAAGTAACAGCGAAGCGCATTTCATTGGGACCATTTAAATCGACAGAATACCTTAATTCGACATTCGACGTTTGTCATTCAACAACCAAACCTTACTTCAATTTATTCAACCAATCCCCCTCGGCAAACCACTTCAGCTTCAATTCATCCAGGATACCGCTGCCTTCGATATTGTTGAGTGTATTGCGGGTCCAGTTCATCATTAACGGATCATTGGCCGGAATCGCAATGCCGATGGGCTCATAGGTTAACTGGGTGACGACCGAGAGCAGGCCGGCTTCCGGATAACGGAAGACTGAGACGATGCAGATGGGATAATCGGCGATCATGGCCTGAACCTTATCCTGCAAGACCATGTCCACAGCCTCATCATACGTCCCGGTGGTAAACAGGGTCGTCTTGTCGAGGTATTCCTCGGCAAATGCCTGGCTGGTTGAGCCCTTGAGGGCCACTATTTTCGTATTGGGGTTATTGACGTCCTGTGCTTCATCCGCATAGGCAATGGTTTTTATTTTGGTAAGAAACGCTTTGCCCGAAAGAAAATAGGGGCCGATAAACGCCACCTTCCGATTCCGTTCAGGGGTGATGGTCATACCGGACAAAACCATGTCGACCTGTCCGTTTTGAAGCGCTGGCAGCAATTCGTTAAACGGCTTGGTGACAAATTTGACTTTGACATTCATGGCCTTGGCCAACATTCTGGCAAGATCGGGTTCGAGACCAAAGATTTCACCGTCTTTGGAAGTCATGTTTAAGGGCGGCATATTGCCCATGGTGCCGACAACCAGCTCTCCTCTTGACTGGATGCGATCGAGCACCGGGGATGCGGATGTGCCGCTTGTTGACTGCTGCATCTGAGCACAGCCGGTAAAGAATATCAACGTCAGAATCATTACGAGCAAAACTTTTGCAAACTTCATTCTAAATCTCCTTTTCTACTGGATGTAATTAATCTATCAATTAAATAAACCAGTCTGATACCAGCCCTCTCGTCATTCCCGCGGGGCCTGTGCCGGACTTGATCCGGTAGCGGGAATCCAGTAATTGCAAGGCCTTTTCTGGATTCCGGCTCTCCGCTCCGCTACGGCCGAAATGACGAGTTTAGTTGCCGGGTTAGTAAGTTGCGTTGCTGCCAATATATTCATCATAGTTTAATTGTAAAGTCGCGAGCGACTCCTCTTTTACTATATTTCACCGCAGAGATCGCAAAGACCGCTGAGAAAATAATAAGATAATTGAATAGATGAATTTTATGAAGATTTCGGGATATATCACAAGAAACGATATTTTTCTTTAAATGAGCAGTCGGGGAGTTTTCTGCGATACAGGCCGTCATTCCTGCGAAGGCAGGAATCCAGATAATTCAGTGCTGAGTAAACTGGATGCCCGCCTTCGCGGCATGACGAATAAAACACCCCGCCCCTTCATTCAATTAGTCTCTACGAGTTCTGCGGTTAGTTTAGCTTATAACATTGGCAAAGTTTCATTTTCGATCAAACTATCGGCTTTATCGGCCAGCGGTGGTGCTGAACCCTTTAACCATGGACCTTTGAACTCTGAACCTTCGAACGCTTATTATTTGTTTATCTTCTCATATCCTTAAATGCATTGATCAGTCCATTGGTCGAAGAATCATGGGAGTACACGGGTTGGTCATCTTTTATTTCCGGTAGAATGCGGTTGGCCAGCTGTTTGCCGAGTTCGACGCCCCATTGGTCGAACGAGAAAATGTTCCAGATGACTCCCTGGACAAATATCTTGTGTTCATACAAGGCTATTAAGCTGCCCAGGATCTTCGGCGTCAACTTCTTGAATAAAATTGAGTTGGTCGGTTTGTTGCCCGCGAAAATTTTATGGGAGGCTAGTTTTTCAATTTCGAGATCTGTTTTGCCTGACGCTTTCAACTCTGCCACGACGTCTTCTCTGGTTTTGCCGTTCATGAGGGCTTCGGTTTGGGCAAAAAAGTTAGACAACAGGATACTGTGATGGTCTCCGATCGGGTTGTGGCTGACAGCCGGTGCCAGGAAATCCGCCGGTATAAATTTTGTTCCCTGATGAATCAGTTGATAGAACGCATGCTGGCCGTTCGTGCCGGGCTCGCCCCAGATAATCGGACCCGTTTGATAATTGACCCGCTTTCCGTCCCGGCCTGTCGATTTACCGTTGCTTTCCATATTACCCTGCTGAAAGTAAGCCGGGAACCGATGCATGCACTGATCGTAGGGTAAGATGACTTCCGTCGCGGCGCCAAAAAAATTATTGTACCAGATGCTGATCAGGGCCAATATGACGGGGATGTTTTTGTCAATTGGTGTTTCCAGGAAGTGCCGATCCATATCGTGTGCGCCCTCGAGCAGATCGACAAAGTTGTCGAATCCAATGTAACAGGCAATGGATAATCCAATGGCCGACCACAGGGAATAGCGACCACCCACCCAATCCCAGAATTCGAACATGTTGTCGGTATCGATGCCGAACGCTTCGACCTTTTTAACATTGGTTGACAACGCCGCAAAATGCCTGGCCACATGAGCGGAATCTCCGGCTTGTTTTAAAAACCATTCCCTGGCACTAAAGGCATTGGTCATGGTTTCCTGGGTTGTGAATGTTTTAGAGGCAATCAAAAACAACGTCGTCGCCGGATTTAATTTTTTCAATGCCTCAGTGATATGGGTGCCATCGATATTGGAAACAAAGTGAACGGCTAACTGCTTGTCTGCATAAGGCTTCAACGTTTCGGTGACCATCACCGGTCCCAGGTCCGAGCCCCCGATGCCGATGTTGACGATATCGGTAATCCTGCTGCCCGTATAGCCTTGCCAGTTGCCGGATCTTATTTTTTTAGAAAAAACTTGTATCTTCTGCAACACGGCATTGACCCGGGGCATCACATTTTGACCGTCGACATAGATGGGTGAATTTTTACGGTTGCGCAGGGCAACATGCAAAACCGCCCGGTCTTCGGTCTCATTGATTTTTTTTCCGGTAAACATATCCTCTGCGGCTTTTTGAACGCCCGCTTCTTCTGCCAGTTCCAAAAGAAGTTTGAGGGTTTCGTCCGTTATCCTGTTTTTGGAATAGTCCACCAGGATATCTTTGAATTGGAGATGAAATCTGTTAAATCGTTCAGGATCTGAAGCAAAAAGATCCTTCATATGGACATCATTAATTTCGGCAAAGTGTTCATTGAGTTTTTGCCAGCTTCGGGTCCGGATCGGGTTGATTTTTGGTAACATATGATAACCCTCCTTAGTGCTCCTATTTATAATAACGGATACATTTTAGCCGTAATATTGAGCCCCACAAGGACCCAGGGTGTTGGATGGATTCGATTTTTAATTTCTTTTTTTGACAGGATTTACAGGATTAATGGGATCTTTTTGACTGCGGCGAGATACTTCGGGCCGAAGGCCCTTCTATCCAGATGATCCTGTAAATCCTGTCTGATATGTTTTTCTTAATAGAATCCATTCCTCTGATTTTACTTTTTTGTTTTTATACTTAATTTGTGTTGGAAGTGGTCTTAAAATACTTCCTGGAAACCTTCAAGTCAAGAAAGGCGACATTGAATCCGATCATGTCAAATTCAACGCCCACAGCCCGAATTAAAATTGGATATGACCTGGCGGAAGTATGCCGTGCAGCGGCCGGCGAAATCCAGCGCATGGCAGACCGCTCAGCCACGCCTGCCAAGCCACTTACATTTGCGCTTTCGGGTGGTTCAACGCCCAGGAGTCTGCATGCAATACTGGCGGGTGACCCTGCCGTTCGTGACCGACTGCCTTGGCATCGTCTCCACTTCTTCTGGGGAGACGAACGCCATGTGCCGTCGGACGACCCTCAGAGCAATTACCGCATGGCCTATGAAACCCTGTTGTCATTAGCGCCCGTTCCGACGCAAAACATCCACCGGGTGCCTGCCGAAGAACCGGATGCCGCCTTAGCCGCTGAAAAATATGAGCAGGAATTGCAAGCCTTTTTTAAGCTGGAAGCCGGTCAACCGCCGCGCTTTGACTGTATTCTGCTCGGAATGGGACCGGATGGCCACACCGCCTCTCTTTTTCCGGGAACGGAGGCTTTGCATGAGACAAAGCGCCTAGTGGTTGCAAATTGGGTTGAAAAATTTAAAACTTACCGGATCACCCTGACGGTCCCGGTATTGAATCACGCAGATTTGATTGTTTTTCTCGTCAGCGGCGCTGAGAAGGCCGAAGCCCTGAAAGAGGTTTTGCAAGGCGATTATCGACCGGATCGCTTCCCGGCCCAGCTCATCCGGCCGGATAATGGAAAATTATTGTGGATCGTGGACAAAGCCGCTGCCCGTTATTTGACCCATTCAATCATAATATAAATTCAGCCATTTGAAATTTGGGACACGGATTGGCACAGATTTTCACAGATTATTGAAAATAAACATAAAAACATTCGGTAGTAAGTCTAAAATTTTTTAATCCGTGAAATCCGTCTTTATCCGTGTCCCCAATAAAAACGAAGATCAGCCAAATCAAGAGAGGGAAATCACATGAATTCGCAATGCGATATCGGCCTGATCGGTCTGGCCGTGATGGGTCGGAACCTGGCTTTAAATATGGCTGACCATGGCTTTCAGGTGGCAGTCTTTAACCGTACAACCCGCAAATTGGACGAATTCATGGCGGGTGATGCCGGGGGCAAGTCCATTATCGGTTGCCAAAGTCCTGAGGAGCTGGTGCAGCATCTTAAGCGACCGCGGCGGGTGATGATGATGGTCAAAGCCGGGGCGCCGGTGGACCTGACGATCCGGCAATTTTCCCCTCTGCTTGAAGCCGGTGACACCTTGATCGACGGCGGGAATTCCTATTACCTGGACACCGAACGCCGGATCGAAGAGCTTGATGCGCGCGGCATTTATTACCTTGGTACGGGAATATCCGGCGGGGAGGAAGGCGCACGGCACGGACCCAGCATCATGCCCGGCGGGTCCACTGACGCCTGGCCCCATGTTAAGCCCATTTTCCAGGGCATTGCCGCCAAAGTCGGTCCCAACACTGACATTCCCTGCTGTGAGTGGGTGGGATCCGGCGGGGCCGGTCACTATGTCAAAATGATTCACAACGGCATCGAATACGGCGATATGCAGTTGATATGTGAAGCCTACAGTCTGATGAAAGATGGTCTGGGACTTTCCAATGCGCGCCTGTACGATATCTTTGCCCAATGGAACAAAGGAGAACTTGACAGTTATTTAATCGAGATTACCAGGGATATATTCTCCGTCATCGACGCCGAAACCAACAACGCCCTGGTGGACATGATTCTCGATAAGGCCGGCCAGAAAGGAACCGGCAAATGGACCGGTCAACTGGCCCTCGACCTGGGGGTTCCGACGACCCTGATTACCGAGGCGGTGTTTGCCAGAATTCTTTCGTCGCAAAAAGAAAAACGCTTGCGCGCCGGCAAGATTCTGGCGGGCCCCCGCGGGGCACTTGCGAAATGGCGTGCGTCGGTGAATGCAGAGCAATTCATCGAAGCGGTGCGCCAGGCACTTTATGCTTCCAAAATCTGCAGTTACGCCCAGGGATTTGTTCAGTTGCAGGCGGCAGCCGGCGAGAATGGTTGGGAATTAAATTATGGCGAGATTGCCATGATGTGGCGCGGCGGGTGTATTATCCGAGCGGTTTTTCTGGAGCGGATCAAAGAGGGCTTTGAGCGCGATGCCAACCTGGAAAACTTGCTGCTGGACCCTTATTTCAAACAGGCGGTGGCGTCCAATCAGGACGGCTGGCGGCAGGTTGTTAGCACAGCGGCGCGGGTCGGCCTTCCCGTACCGGCACTCAGTGCGGCATTGAATTACTACGACGGCTACCGCAGCGAACGCCTGCCCCACAATCTGCTGCAGGCCCAACGGGATTACTTCGGCGCTCACACCTATGAACGGATCGACCGGGAGGGGAATTTTCACTCGGATTGGATCGGATTGAGGCGTGAGCCGGAAAAATAAAAATGAAATTGACAAAACCATATCGATCAGGATATTGTAATACGAAATAATATCGATGGAGGTTTTGGAATGCAAACAGTAACCGTATCACCAAAATATCAAGTCGTTATACCGAAAGCGGTAAGAGAGGCATTGCATCTTCGTCCTGGTCAAAAAATGCAGGTTGTAGAATATGATGGACGGATCGAGCTTATCCCGGAACGAGATATCAAAGAACTCCGCGGATTCCTGAAAGGGATAAATACTGAATTCAGGCGAGAGGAAGATAGAGTATGAACATAGTGGATTCTTCCGGTTGGCTTGCATACTTCGCGGATGAGCCTAACGGCAAGCACTTCCTAATCCCTTTGAATGACACGGCTTCGCTTGTTGTTCCAACGGTAACGATATATGAGGTTTTCAAGGTAGTTCTTCGAGAATCCAGTGAGAATGAGGCGCTACATGCGGTCGTTGCGATGCAAAAAGGAACGGTGGTGGATCTAACCCCCCCATTGGCGATTGCGGCCTCAAAATTAAGTTTGGAGCATAATCTTCCGATGGCCGACAGCATTATTCTCGCAACAGCAAAGGAATTTGATGCCACCCTCTGGACTCAGGATGCAGACTTCAAGAATATTAACGGTGTGAAGTATTTCCCTAAGAAATAAGTGAGCCCTTAGGTTTATATCAGACAGGACAAACTGGATTATCGGGGTCTAAGAGCAAGAAAAAATAAGCGTATCCATTCATTTCATTTGGCCAGCGCCCTAAAGGTCCATCTAGGCGTTCTCGTCTTTCCAGGTTGGGAACTTCCTAACGGAGCTGCGGCATAACAAATCTAATCCAGCCGACCCAAAAAGGCGCGCAGCTAATTAGCAGCGAACCCCGCGGTGAAATATTGTGGGGAAAGAATGGCAAAGAAAAGCGCAAGCGTCTTTTCTTGAAAGGTTCCCCGCCGGGTACACCCGAAATTGCACCTTTGCCAATGAGAAAGAAAATCATAACCCAGCTTCCACCGCCGCCTATAGGAGGATTCAAGGCAGAGCCAGGGATAATGTCTATGTCGATATTTTAAAAATTTTTCGACATGAGGGTCGAACATGGGAGTCAACCCCAAAAACCTATTTTGTTCATCCCGCGGAAGAACTGCGTGACATGCTGCTTGCCCACTTGAATGGGCACTATGAAGGTGTAGCCACCGGAGAAACCTTCCGTATGAGCGGAAAAACTGATATTCGGATAGAGGACAACAGTAGAGCTGCTTTCATCACTGAATGCAAAATTTGGGAGGGTTCCGGAAACACATTTTTATGTGATCAACAGCCACCATCCTTAATCGGACAGTTATTGCATGAAAACTGATCGATTAAGACCGAAATAATGGTGTTTTTAGGAATCTTTTATTGTTTTTTCGATATGTTGCCGTGGCGACCCCAGGACGATGCAAGGGTGATCGGCCTCCCAAAATAGGTGCCGGTGCGAAGCGATTTGCAGTTTCCATCTTTTTTGCCCACACCCCATGCGGCTGCTGAAGCGCACGTTCGGAGTAAAAGGTAACAGATAATGGAATACCCAAAAAATGCTGGAAGTATGATAAAAAAGAAATACATCAAGCCGATCACAAGAAAAATCTCAAGCTTGACCGTCCTTTTTACGATCCTGTTTTTGGCTGTTGGTCTGGTTCAAGCTCAAATAGAATGGCCTAAGATCGTTCCCTCTAAAGATGGTACGCCAATTTCTTATGAAATTTACGGGACTGGAGAACCAACACTTGTATTCGTGCATGGCTGGAGCTGCGATGCCAGGTACTGGCGTGCGCAGTTACCATATTTCTCTAAAAAACATCGCGTGGTCATGATAGACCTTGCCGGTCACGGCCACTCAGGTTCGGCACGCTCACAGTATACCATGAAGGCTTTCGGAGAGGATGTTCAGTCCGTAACAGAAACAACAGGCAGTCGTAGCGTCATTCTGATAGGGCATTCCATGGGCGGCTCGGTCATCGCAGAAGCTGCTCGACTCATGCCAACCCAAGTCATAGGGTTAATCGGTATTGATACACTTGAAAACATTGAATATCCGATGACCCGCGAAGAGCTTAATCAGATGATCGATCCTTTGGAAAAGGATTTTGGAAAAGGGAGCCGGCAATTCGTCGGGGAGATGATTTCATCCCAAACCGATCCACAGCTTCGCGAGTGGATTCTCTCAGATATGTCTGCTGCCCCGCCTGCTGTTGCCTTAAGTGCTATGAACGAGATGATGTCACAGTATATTACTGGGGAATCTGCTAAAATATTTGATGAAATACGAATACCAGTCGTTACCGTTAACGGAGATCTGTGGCCCATTAACTATGAAGCCAACCGACGTCATATGTTTTCATTCGATGCCATCGTCCTGAAAGGGGCTGACCACTTCTTAATGATGGATCGTGCAGAAGAATTCAACTGGGCATTGGAGAAAGCAATAAATATGATTTTGCAAAAAAAGGTTAAATAAAATTGCCGTGCAGCCCTTTTGAACTTCAAGTGTATGTGATGTGCGGCTCCGAACAAGGGCATGCACCAGATCCCAAAAGCCTGGCGGCTTTTGGTCCTGGTGATGCCTGTCGTTCTGCACCAAAATACTGAAGGAGCTAAAAACAAAGTACCATGGCCAAGGTAGGACGCAATAGCCCATGCCCATGTGGTAGCGGGGAAAAATACAAGCGTTGTTGTGAGAAAAAAGAGGCTGCGATGAAGCGGCTGGGGCATCCACCTGGACGATTTCGCTATGAATCCGGCAGTTATGGAGGCCCTGGTCGAGGATACATGCCTTCCATTATCTGCTACAAAGAATTAAAGCCCAACTCATGGAAGGAACATTTCTGTCTCGTAAAACCAGATGGCATTTTAAATGATGAAAATGCCGCTTCGTCAATTGCGGAAAAGCATTTGGCGGCTGCGCAGACAATCATTGCCACGGGAGGAGACCCACAAGATTTCGCGCTTAAACTGAGGCATGAGGGTTACAAAAATGTTACTGATTTCCGTGTGGTGAATGAATAGCGAGGAAAATGTGTAGAACCAATCGCTTAACCTGATCGGAAAAATTATGCGGTTTTGCGTAAATGCCTTTACAGGCTCGAAGGCCAGCAGGTTAGCTCAAACGTTCGGCGTATATCCAATGACTAAAGCCGCATGGTTGGCCACTTGGCCTTCGCATCTCCTGTAGGGCAGGGAAAAAGACCACCCGATCACAGCACATAAAAGCAAATTGA
>Ga0316194_10002022_pt1 | contig 14172 bp, 14 predicted proteins | sample CroRivsedime1_MG_FD_204936 | JGI IMG/M metagenome (GOLD analysis project Ga0316194, IMG submission 204936) | Coastal sediment microbial communities from Maine, United States - Cross River sediment 1 | ecosystem: Environmental > Aquatic > Marine > Coastal > Sediment | place: USA: Maine...
CGCTCCATCACGGCAATGGCATGGGTGTAACTCGGGCCACGCACGTGTACGCGGCGCACGATCTCGGTGCCGTCGGTCACCATGTAGTAACCGTATTCGCCGCGGGTGCACTCGGCCTTGACGTAGGTCTCGCCCGCCGGCACCTTCCAGTGCAGCATGTTCGGCATGTCGGCCTGGAACGGGCCATCCGAGGGCGCGCCCTGGATGCACTGGCGAATCAGGTTGACGCTCTGGCGTGTTTCCTGCAATCGCAGGTACGCGCGTTCGTAGGCGTCGCCGGCGCTGCCGGTGATGACATCGAAGTCGAGCTGGTCGTAGACCAGGTAGGGTTCATCCTTGCGCAGGTCACGCTTGAAACCGCTGCCGCGTGCGTTCGGGCCGACTATGCCGTAGGGGTCAACCATCTCGGGGGCAATAATGCCGAGGCCTTTTGCACGCGCCTTGAACACCACGTTGTTGTACATCACGCGTTCGATCTGGTCGAGTAGCTTGTCGGTATTGTCCATCAGCTCGAGAATGCGCTTCTCGAATCCATCCGGCAGTCCGGCGCGCACGCCGCCGGGCACCATGTACATGTGGTAGATGCGCGCGCCCGTCATCTCCTCGAACAGGTCGAGCACGTAGTCGCGGTAGGTAAGGGTCCAGTTGGCCACGGTGTACTGGCCGAACGCGCCGCCCTGGCCACCGATCCACATCAGGAAGCTGGCGAGGCGCATCATTTCCAGGTTCAGCGTCCGCAGCCACTGCGCGCGCTCGGGCGACTCGACGCCGCTGATTGCCTCGATCGCGGCCGCGTACAGGTACTCGTTGAAGGCCGGCTCGGGCACCGCAATACGGCACACCACGGTAAAGTTCTGGATGAAGGTACGCTGCTCCATCAGTTTCTCGAAGCCGCGGTGCAGGTAACCAACGTGGGTCTTGCACTCGATAATGGTGTCGCCGTCGAGTGTCAGTTCCAGCGACATGTTGCCGGTAATGCCGGGATGCTGCGGTCCCTGCCACAGCTTGACGTATTTACCCGAGGACAGGTCGACCGGTTCGGGCTGGGCGAAGTCCAGCGAGGCGGAATGGCCGGTTGATAACGTCATTTTTCATCGCCTCCACGGTTCGGGTAGAGCTGCACCTTCATGTGCTCGCGCGGTACCAGGCTGACCCTGCCCTCGCGGTGGCCGAAACGCTCGGTACTGTATTTCACGGTATCGAAATCACGCCGCATCGGTGGCATGTCATCCCAGCCCTCGAGGCAGAAATCCTCCTCGAGCCGCGGGCTGCCGGGGAAGTTGATGCCGTACATCTCGCGCAGCTCGCGCTGGTAGGTCCAGGCCTGCGCCCACAGCGTGTGGATGGAGGTCATCTCGGCGTTGTCGCGGTCGATGTCGATGTGCACGCCGAGGTTCTGTTTGCGGTCATGGTTGTGCAGCATGTAGATCAGCCTGAAGATGCCATCCTCGATCCAGTCGGTGCAGGCGATGAAAGCCAGGTGTGTAAAGCCTTCGCGGTCGCGCAGTTCGCGGATCAGGCGTTCGCCGTTTTCCCTGCTCACCTTCAGCGTGGTGATTGCCGGAAGGCGCTCGGTGATATCGGTGACAGCGAAATCACGCACCAGTCTGTCCAGCATGTCACTCATGATAGATGTCCCGTGGTTCGATAGTGTGTCATGGGTTTACCAGTTGTAATCCGGCATGTTCCAGTCCTTGATGACCTTCTTCTGGTTGGCCTTGTACTCGTCGAAGTGTTCGATATAACGGTTGGCGCCATCGCAGTTACCCGCCTTGATGTCATCCTGCAGTTCAAGGATGGCGCCAAGCAGTGCTTCCGGTCGCGGCATGCAGCCGGTGACATACAGGTCCACCGGCAGGTACAGGTCGAACTGGTTGATGGTGTTGTAGCTGTCGAAATACATGCCGCCGTTGGCCGGGCAGCTGCCGAGCGCAATGATAAACTTCGGCCCCTGCATCTGCTCGTAGCTGCGCACGATGCGCTTCAGCGTCTTGACCGAGACATAACCGCCGATAATGAACACCGACGATTGTCGCGGCGTTGGCCGGCCGGCCACGCCGAAGCGGCTGGCGTCGAAACGCGCGGTCATCAGCGGACGCAGCTCGATCGAGCAGCAGCCGGTGCCGAAGGCCAGTATCCACAATGAGTTCGCACGCGCCCAGTTGGCGAAATCCTCTACCGCCTTGATCGGGTAGGGCTCATAGGCACGCGGCCGCGCATTGGAGAACAGTTGCTGGTCCTCGACGGATAGCCCGGCATTTTCCAGGGTTGTTTCGGTGCTCAGGTCTTTTGTCATGGTCAGGTCCTCACGCTCGGCTTCAGGGTGCGATTACCATTTGTACGTACACTATAGACGCGATGCCGATAAGTGTCGGGTACTTGAAGAAGAAGCGGATTGACTGGTCGACGCGGAAGCGCGGAAACGCCACACCGACGACCACCGCAATCATGTAGATTGCCAGGGTTTTTATCATCAATTCGACCCAGCCGGTGGCACCGCCGAAAAACAGGTTCATGAACAGGATTAGCTTGGTGGCGCCGAACACTGCACGATTGGTCTGTAGCATCGACAGGAAGGCGCTGTGGAACTCGGTCGGCGGGCCAATCGGGATTTCCTGCGGTGCCAGGAAGATGTCAAAGGGCGAATAGCCGGTCATGCCAAGGAAGGCCAGCATGGCAGCCAGCGTCGCCACCCAGTTGGTGAACAGCGTCCAGTTCTGCCAGCCACCCTGTTGTGCGGCGACGATCTCGGTGATCGAGAGGGTGTCATACTGGATAACGATGGCGATCACCGCCAGCGCGAACGGTACCTCGTAGGCGGTCATTTGCGACAGGCCGCGGGCGATGCCGATGGCGCTGTAGGGATGGCCGCTTTCGCCGGCGCCCAGCGCCATACCGAGCTGGCCGAAGAACATGAAGTAGATCACCAGGAACAGGTCGCCGGCGTAGCTGAAATTCGCGAAGGTGTCGCTGCCATAGATCACCGGTATGAAGGCCAGCGTGCCGATGCCACCGGCGACACGGAACACCGGTCCGAGGTAGAACATGATGCCGTGACTGACGGCGGTGCGTTTGACCAGCGTTTTCAGGATGTTGATAAACGGCTGTCGGTAGGGGATGCCGATGCGGCCCTGCACCTTGGCGATGGTGCGTTCGATGAAGGCACCCACGAGCAGACCGTAGACGGTGACGATCAGCAGCGTCAGGCTGAAATTACCGATTCTGCCAAGCCATTCCGCGATCACAGCTGCAGTCCTCCATTCACCAGGTACAACGCCACCAGATAGATCACGATGTGCAGCGCATAGGTCTGGCCGTTGCCGTTATAGAAAATCCGCAATGACGCCGCCAGGGAGTGGCTCCACTCGATTGTGGAGTTCCAGAAGGCCGTCGCCCGTGGTTTCACCAGAAAACCCAGGGCCCGGTCGTAGTGTGCGAAAAAGTTGTAGGCAAAATGCGTGTCTTCCGGGCGGTGCGGACGCTCCGCGGCAAACACGATGTTGAACTGCTCGACTTTCTGGATCTTCAGGGTCAGCGTCATCAGCAGCAGGAATATCAGCGGCACCATCCACACACCCGCGACCACACCCATGATCATGGGCGCGTTCCAATAGCCGAGATGGGTCTGCAGTGCAAGGCCATCCCATACCAGGTTGCCGCCCAGCCACGGGCTGATGGCTGTTGATAGCGGGTCGAGCAGCAGTTTCGGGTAGGCGGAAAACACCATGATGATGCCGATCAGCACGAACTGCGGAACCAGCAGGATCACCGGTGCCTCGCGCAGTTGCGCATGTTCCAGCTTGCGCTGGCCAAGGAACACGGTCTGCAGCAGCCGGAACATGTACAGAAAGGCCACGGCACTGGAGAAGAACGCCAGTGCGGCCAGCCAGTACCAGCCCTTTTCCATGATGGCGTTGAATAGCAGCCACTTGCCGCCATAACCCGTCAGCGGCGGCACGCCGGACATGGCGATGATCGCGATCATGGTGGCGACGAAGGTGAACGGCATGTTCTTGATCAGTCCGCCCATCTTGTACATGAGGCGCTCGTTGGTGCGCAGTATGACGCCGGCAACGGCGAGGAACAGGATGCCCTTGAAAAGGAAATGGTTGACCGTCATATACAGTGCGGCTACCCAGCCGAGGTGACTCATCAGTGCGATGCCGGTGACGATGTAGCCCAGCTGCCCCATGCTGGAGTAGGCGAGCAGTTTCTTGATGTCTTCCTGGAACACCGCCATCAGTGCGCCAAAGGTTGCGGTGAGCATGCCGATCCAGCCGAGCACGTAGGCGGGGTCGAGGCCGATGTCGGAGCGCACGCCAAGCTGCGCGGCGATCAGCAACAGGCCAAAGATAGCCGCCTTGCTGACCACGGCGGAGAGCAGGGCGGTGAAGTCATCGTCCGCTTCCGCGTAGGCGCCCGGCACCCAGATATGCATGCCGAGCGCACCGGTCTTGATGACGAAGCCTGCCGCCAGCAGACTGAACACCAGGCCCGTGGCGTCACCGGCTCCCCCGAGCGCGGCCAGTTCAATACTGCCGGTCGCCGCATAGGCAAGCGCGAAGCCGGCAAGGATGCAATAGGCCGCACCCAGCGAGAACAGCAGGTAGGTCAGCGAGGGCTTGACGCCGTTGCGGCCGAGGGTGATCAGCAGGTAGGAACTCAGTGTCATCAGTTCCCAGCTGAAGAAGAACGCCAGGCTGGTGTGCGCGCGCAGCAGCGTCGCCAGTGACAGCAGCAGGATGGTCAGCAGCGGGTAGAAACCTTTACGGGGATCACCCCGGTACTGGGTGGCGAGGCTCACCAGTACGCCACCACCGACCAGGATGAAGCCAAAGATACGGTTCAGGCCTTGCAGGTCCAGTGTCAGCCAGGCGCCACCGGCGGCTACCATCACCAGCATTAGCAGACTCTTGAGGCGACCCGGCAGGCCGTCCAGCAGCCACAGCGTGGCACCGGCCAGCAACGGCAGGAACAGGGCCAGGGTGTCGGTCTCGAGTTGCACGGCCATGCCGTAGCCGCTGGCAAACAGCAGTAGTACGGCGATGGCGACAGGCGCCAGTTTCCCCGGGCTGATGCGGTCGGGTGCGTCTGTTTTACGCGCCTGCAGGGCCTGCGTAAACCAGCGGAACAGGTAGGCGGCTTCCAGCAGCGAGCCGAGTAAGATCACAGCAATCCAGCCAGTCAGGCCACCCGTGGCGAGTTCCATCACCAGCAGCCACTTGGCCCAGAAACCGGGGAAGGGTGGCAGCCCGATCAATGCGGCCAGCAGGGCGCCGAACAGCAGCAACAGCAGTGGCCGCCCGGTGAGCACCGACCAGTCACTGATGGACTTGCGGTTTACCAGGTCTGCCAGCCAGAACAGCCCGGCCTTGGCCAGCAGGTGGTTGATGAACAGCCCGCCCACGATCAGCAGCAGCGGTGCCTCGACGCCCAGCTGTGCCGTTGTGGCCAGCGCCAGTGTCAGCAGGCCCATCTGGCCGATGGAAGAGTAGCCGAGCAGGCGTTTGGCGTTGTCCTGCTTCAGGCCGATGAGGTTGGAGATCAGGAAGGTTGCACCGCCGACCACGGCGATGCTTGTCAGGTAGTTGTCCAGCAGCGGCAGCGTCTTGAACAGCGCGAAGAACACGCCGGCGGAGACGCCGACGGAGATCAGCGCGGCGATGCCGCCGGGTGCGGTCTCGTAGACGTCCAGTCCCCAGCCGTTGGCGGGGTAGGGTTTCAGCTCGATCAGCAGGCTGGTGAGTACAAACAGGGTCGCGATGAAGCCGATCGGGCCGCTGATCAGTTCGCGCTGTGCCACCATGCCATCGATATTCAGCGTGCCGGTGAGGTAATAGAGGAAGATGGTGCCCAGCAGGAAGAACGCCGAGGCTATCGAGGTTGCGACGATGTACTTGAAGCCTGCAGCGAGCACGGTGCCGGTGCGCTCCATGCCGATCAGGGCGTAGGTAGCAATGGAGGTGATCTCGATGAAGATAAACAGGTTGAACAGGTCACGGGTCATCACCATGCCGTTGATGCCCATCACCATGATCAGGTAGAGCAGCAGTGCGGAGGCATGTTGCCGCAGTGATGGCAGCCAGTGCAGGGCACCGAGCAGCGCGATGCTGTTGACTGCAAGCACGAAGCCGCCTTCAGTCAGGCCGAAGCGCAGGTTGATGGAAAACGGCGGCGCGATACCCGCGGTTTCGATCTCGATGGCGGCGGCGCCGTTCAGGATCGCCAGCAGGTTGATGGCGGCAATGGCGACCATGCCGGCGAGGGCGGTGAGGAATACCACGATGGCCGAGCCGCGGTGTGCACGGTCAAACAGCGGCACCAGGAAGCCCGCACCGAGCGCGAGCACATAGATGCCCAGCGGCTGCATCAGTACCTCTGTCATCAGCGCGGCTACCATCTCGACTCCGTGAACTCGTCGATCATCAGCGTCTTGCGTTCCCTGTACATGCGTACCGCGAAGGACAGCATCACCGCGGTAACGCCAAGACCGATGACGATGGCGGTCAGCACCAGCGCGGACGGCACCGGGTCGACGATGCGACTGGCGGCTTCGGCCATGGGCACGGCGTCATTGATGATCGGTGCGGTGCCGCCGGTGACATAACCGATGGACACCATGACCATGTGAATGCCGGTGTCGAGCAGCGAAAAGCCGACAATCATGCGAATGATATTGCGTTGCGTGAGGATGCCCCACAGCCCGATCAGGATCAGCCCGAGGCCACTACAGAGCACGACCAGTGAAATCTGCATGTCGGCGAGGATACTCATAGCGGTCCGGTGTCCTCCTTGCGGAAGCGGTCGAGTACCGCGCTGAGTTCAAAGCCGACCTTGAGGCCGACGAACACATAAATCAGCGGTATGGCTCCGGCGCTGAAGAGGTTGCCATAGGTACCGAGGCCCATGATGCGGTTGTCAAGGAAACCGCCTGCCAGCAGCACGCCAAGCACGCCGATCACCACGTAGCTGAAACCGGAGAGCGATTCGGTCATGGCGATCATCAGGCGGCTGATATGCGATTCGGGCAGGGCCAGTAGCAGGAACATGGTGCCGGACGCGATGATCGCACCGCCCTGGAAACCGCCGCCGGGCGACAGGTGGCCGTTCAGAAACACGTAGATGCCGAACAGGATCACCATCGGCAGCAGCAGCTGGGTCGCGGTTTCGACGATTTCACTGGCGGGTTTGTGGGTGCCCGCGGTTTCCTCGGCGCGGTCGCCTTTTTCAAGGTCTTCGTCGTCTTCCTTGCGCCGCGTACGGCGCAACAGCAGGCCGACGCCGGCGGCGGAGATAAACAACACGGTGACTTCGCCGAGGGTATCGAGGCCGCGGTAGGTGACCACCACGGCGGTCACCAGGTTGGCAGCGCCGAGTTCCGCCGGCCCCTGCTCGGCGTAGTAGTGTCCCAGTGGTGACAGTGACGTTTTCTCACTGTAGTTGGCAGCGAGGTTAAGAAAGATGATCGCCAGCATGGCAAGTACCAGGAAGATGACAATGCGCTTGATCATGGGCGCAGGTCCTCCGGCAGGGCCGGCTGCATTGCGCGGTTCATTCCGCTGGCTCCCGGGTAGCGTCGTCCGTGGTGGCATCCAGCTGGTCGATCACGGTGGACTCGGTCTCCGTGGTGCCGATGGCATGCGCGGCGCGCGCCAGGGCGTGCGAGGACACCGGGTTGGTGAGCATCACGAAGAAGATCAGGATAAACAGTTTGAAGCTCCAGGCCGGGTGCAGGAAGGCCAGCCCGACCAGGATCAGGATGGTACCCAGGGTGGTGGCCTTGGTGCCGGTCTGGATACGGTTGTAGGTGTCCGGCATGCGCAGTACGCCGAGGCCTGCAGAGAACAGGAAGACCGCGCCACCTAGCAGCAACAGGCTGCCAATCAAGTCACCCATGGATCAGTCCTCGTCCCGTGTCTTGCGAATGGCATAGAGGAAAATCATGGTCGACAGGCCCGAGCCGATCGAGGCCTCGGTCATGGCGACGTCGGGTGCCGCCAGCACCACGTAGACCACGGCGGCGAACAGGCTGGCGAGGCCGGCGCTGATCACGGCGCTGACCATGCTGTCGAGCTGCACGGCGAGCAGGCCGCTGACGAGAATGCCGCCGCAGAGCAGCAGGGTGAGTAAGGTAATCATCATGATATGGCTCCCTGCGCGACTAGATGCCTTTTTCGAGAAAACGGGCAACGGCGAGCACGCCGAGGAAACTCAACAGGCCATAGACCAGGGCCACATCGAGGTAGATATAACGGTTGGCGACATGCGCCAGCAGGCCGATCACCGCAATGGCGATGATGGTCAGCAGGTCGATGGCGACCACACGGTCGACCGTTTCGGGCCCAATGACCAGGCGAATGATGCCGAACACGATGCTGAAGAAGATCAGCACGAAGGTGATATTGAGGACGATATCAACCATAAATCACCTTCAGGTATGTCTCGAAGCGCCCGGCAATCTCCTGCGTGGCCGCGACCGGGTCCGTCACGGTGACATTGATCCAGTGGATGAACAGCGAGTCCCCGCGCATGTCCACCACCAGGGTGCCCGGCGTCAGCGTGATGGAGTTGGCCAGCGCCAGGCGGCCGATGGGCGACTGCAGGCTGGTCTTGATCTCGACGATGCCGGGGTGGATATCGATGTGCGGACTGTAGACGTAGCGCATCACGTTGAGGTTGGCCTTCACCAGTTCGTAGAGGAACACGCCCAGGTAGAGCAGGTAATTGTAGATCACCCGCGGTGACCAGCGGATGACGCTGTAAACTCGCGAAAAGGCGGCAAAGGCGAACGCGATGGCCGCCGTGATCACCACGCCGGTTAGCACGGTGTCGGTGGCCAGCGTGCCGTTGGCGATCAGCCAGATCAACAGCAGCGTCAACCAGAGGTTGAGAAATTGTAATGGCAGGTTTATCGGTGATGTTTGCATGGCGGCGGTAGTCTACTCTGCTGCCGGTACAAGTAAAAGTGGGCAATTGTTACGTTTGTATTATCTTGCGTGAAGTGCACTGAGTTGCACGGTGGTGGGGCAATTTGCACCCTGAATGTGCCGGCTGGGCGGCACTGTCAGGGTGCAAATGCACTTGTTTGGTATGTCCCTGTAGGAGGAGGTTGCCCGGTAAGTTTAACGGCGATTCCGATTGCTCATACCTCATCCGCCAGGGCCGCATGGGCGGCGGCAAGGCGCGCTATCGGCACACGCGGGCCTGAGCAGGACGCATAACTCAGGCCAATGCTGTGGCAGAAGCGGATAGAATCGGGATGTCCGCCGTGTTCGCCACAGATGCCTACCTTCATGCCCGGACGTGTCTCGCGTCCCCACTCGACAGCCAGTTTCATCAGCTGACCGACACCCTTGATGTCCAGTACCTCGAACGGGTTGTCCTGCAGTATGCCGAGTTCGTTATACATCGGCAGGAACTTGTTTTCTGCATCCTCGCGTGAGAACGAGAAGGTTGCCTGGGTCAGGTCATTGGTGCCGAAAGAGAAGAACTCGGCTTCCTCGGCGAGACTGCCGGCGCGCATGCAGGAACGCACCACCTCCATCATGGAACCGAACTTGAAGTCAACCTTGACGCCGTACTTGTCCTCGACCACTGTGCGTACGGCATCGACATAACTCTTCACACGTTTCAGCTCCTGCGAGGTACAGACTTGTGGCACCATGACTTCAGGATGCACGTCGAAGCCTTCCTGGCCACACTCGGCCGCGGCTTCCAGTATCGCGGTGATCTGCATGGAATAGATCTCCGGAAACGACAATCCCAGGCGCACGCCGCGGTGACCCAGCATCGGATTCACTTCATACAGGGCACGCACCTTCTTCAGCATGGTCTCTTTTTTCTCTATCGCCTCGTCGACCAGGCGCGGATCAGTCAGACAGGCGACGCTGGGCCGATCCGGGCCGCTGTACATGAACTGCACGGCATCGGAGAGGATAATCATGCCGGTGACGGTATCTTTAAGGTGGCGCAGTTGATCCAGTTCTTCCACCAGCTGGTTTTCAGACGGCAGGAACTCGTGGATGGGCGGATCCAGCAGGCGGATGGTCACCGGCCGCGGCGCCATGGCCTTGAAAATACCCTTGAAGTCCTCGCGCTGTATCGGCAGCAACTTTTCCAGTGCCGCCTCACGGTCTTCGGTGGTTTCCGCAACGATCATTTCAATAACAACAGGCAGCCTTTCCTGGTCGTTGAACATGCGTTCCGTACGGCACAGGCCGATACCCATGGCACCGTATTTGAGCGCGCGTTCGGCATCATGAGGCGTATCGGCATTGGCCATGATCTTGAGACGGGCGGTTTCGTCGGCATACCCCAGCAGGGTTTCCAGTTCAGATGAGAAATTGGCCTCGATCATTGGTACTTCGCCAAGGTAGACGTCGCCGGTGGTGCCATCGATGGTGATCAGGTCACCCTCGCTAATGGTGTGCTCGCCCACAAAGGCCTTGCGCATCTGCACATCAACGGTGATACCCTCGGCGCCCGCTACACAGGGCTTGCCCATGCCGCGTGCCACCACCGCCGCGTGCGAGGTCTTGCCACCGCGTGCCGTGAGGATGCCCTGCGAGGCAAAGAAACCGTGGATGTCCTCCGGCTTGGTCTCCTCGCGAATCAGGATGACACGTTGCCCGCCACGCCCCTGCTGTTCGGCACGATCGGCATCGAACACGGCGTGTCCCACTGCTGCACCGGGTGATGCGGACAGGCCGCGTGCCACCGGTGCATTGCGTGCAGCGGGATCCAGACGTGGAAACAGCAGCTGCTCCAGCATTTCCGGGTGGATGCGTAACAGGGCCTGTCGCTTGTCGATCAGACCATCGCGCATCATCTCCACCGAGGTGCGTACCAGCGCGATGGTATTCATCTTGCCATTGCGTGTCTGCAGGCAGTAGAAACGCCCCTTCTCAATGGTGAACTCAAAGTCCTGTACCTCGGCGTAGTGGGCTTCCAGCCGCTCACGCAAGGCCTGCAGTTCCCGGTACATGTCCGGCATTTCTTCCTGCATCATGTCGATCGTTTTCGGTGTGCGGATGCCAGCGACCACGTCCTCGCCCTGTGCGTTTACCAGGTACTCGCCGAACAGACTGTTTTCGCCGGTATCCGGGTAACGGGTAAAACCCACGCCGGTGGCGCAATCATCGCCCAGGTTACCGAACACCATGGTGCAGATATTGACGGCGGTACCATTGGCCATCTCCGGCGTAATGTTGAACTCGCGCCGGTAGTCCACTGCGCGTTTGCCCATCCAGGAGTTGAATACCGCCTTTACGGCGATCTCCAGCTGTTCCATCGGATCGTCAGGGAAGGGGTTGCCGGTCTCGCGCTCGACCACGTCCAGGAAACGGTCGGATATTTCATGCAGATCGCGGGCCGTGAGGGCAATATCCTGCTTGGCGCCTGCTTTTTCCTTGACCGCCTCGAATTCTTCATCGAAGGCCTCGTCCGAGACCCCCAGTGCGACCTTGCCGAACAGCTGTATGAAACGGCGGTAGGCATCCCAGCCAAAGCGTTCGTTGCCGGTCTGTGCAATCAATGCCTTCAGGGTGTCGATATTCAGCCCGAGATTGAGAATGGTATCCATCATGCCAGGCATGGACATGGCCGAACCGGAGCGTACCGAAACGAGCAAGGGATTGTCACTGGAACCGAAGGTCTTGCCGGTTTTTTCCTCCAGTGCCCGCATCTGTGCGCGGACTTCATCCATGACCCCGGAGGGCATATTGTGGGCGGCATTGTCCAGGTAATACAGGCAGGCCTCTGTCGTGATCACGAAGCCGGGTGGTACATTGATTCCGATCTGGGTCATTTCGCACAAGTTGGCACCCTTGCCGCCCAGTAGCATCTTGTTTCTGCCATCGCCCTCTTCGAATGCAAAGACGTACTTCTCCTGACTGCTCATAAAGTTTCTCCTGATTACACAAGAACCCGGGTCAAAAACCCGGATCAGATTTCAAATTTGGATAGTATTTTACAGTTCGGGCAGTGTCCGAATAAACAGGGTGACCGGGCACATTTCTGCGCTGTACGGTGGTGAACATGTACTCTGTCACTATTTCTGCCTGGATGGCCGGCTCAAGCGTGGCCGCTACCCGTATTCCATAGGTTGATTCTGTATGATGATTTCCGGGGTCGCGTTAACCGCAGCTTACACAATACGGGCGCCGTTGCCCGAGACTATGGCGCGCAGACTGCATGAACATCAGGGATAATGCAAACTGAACCGGAAAAATTACTGCAAAGACACCACCAGCTTGTCCATTCTGACATGCTCAGGGTGACGTCACATGTGCAAAGAACCGGGGGTGACTGGATAGTCAATACGCTCATGGTCGAGGGCTGCAGCGCGCCCTTCAGATTCAAACGCAAGCAGGCTTACAGGAATCTCAAGGGTCAGCGCGTTAATCTGACCTATTACGCAAGCAATGAAACGGTGGGCGGCGTGGCGTTCGAGGTCATGAACGTGGTGCGTATCCGGATTGCCTGAGATCACAGCTCAGCCTGAAGCTGTTTGATCGGGATTGGCGCGAATGGTGCCTGCTTAAGACCCCGCCACGGAAACACACGGAAGAACACAGAACTGTATCCGCCAGGGCAATTGATTTTTCGGTGTTTTTCCGTGCGCTTCCGTGGTCAATGGTATTATTTTTGATGATAGTGCTTTAGTAAGCAGCCGTCGGGCCGGAGTCCTGATGCATTAATCTCTCAGCAGGGGATGATCGGCAGGCAGCTGGCGTGATATCCACAGCGCCAGCTTGTGCCGCATGTTCGGCAGGCTCTGCTGGCCGCGGGCCAGCGGCTGGATAACCTTGTTGTGAACCAGCAGCTTATAGATGTATTCGACCTTCTCGTTCTGCGTATCGGTGGCCTCGAATTCCACCACGCCTAACTGTTCCCCGTATTCCACGCCGGCACGGATGGCCTCCTTGAGTAACTGTGCCTCGTTCTTGAGCTTTTTCATGGCGCCTTGCACCTCATTTGAACGGATAAACCCATATCCAGTGGTTCACTGGCATCTTAGAAAAAACGCTGCAATTACACAAATGCCGCTGGCTGAAGGCCATAAAAAAAGCCGGGCTTGATGCCCGGCTTATGAACCTGTCAGGATTGTTCAGGCGCTTTTCGTTCTGGCGGTGCCTGTCGCTGCAACACGCCGCCGCAGAATGCCGAGACCGGGTGCAAGTAGCAGGAACAGCCATATCGGGTCCACACTGGTTGATTGAGTGTTACCAATGGTGCAACCGCTGCCGCCAAAGTCGAACGTGTCGTCATCGCCACCACCACTAGAGATCTGCGTGGTTGTTGTGGTTGCTGCTGTCGTTGAGGTCGTAGCTGCCGTGGTCGTGGTCGAGGTCGTTGCACCCGTTGTGGTGGTCGTCGGCGGGCCTACCATTGTGGTGGTTGTCGTTCCAGCAGTCGAAGAGGTTGTTGCACCCGTTGTTGAGGTCGTCCCACCCGTTGTGGTGGTGGTCGGAGCGGCTGTCGTGGTGGTGGTCGGAGCGGCCGTCGTGGTTGTCGTCGAAGCGCCTGTTGTGGTGGTGGTGGTCGGAGCGGCCGTCGTGGTTGTCGTCGTGGTTGTCGTCGTAGTCGTTGTTACTGGGCCAAGAGAAACGACTAAGGTAACGTTGGTATCAAAGTCTACTGGGCCCGCGGCGGGATTCTGACCAATTACATCACCCACGTTGGCATTATCATTGACTTTGGTCGAACCATCAGCATCATAATTCAGTCCATCGGTAGCATTGAGGTCGGCGATGGCAAAGGCTTCCGTTTCGCCAATATAATTTGGAAGCGTGACCGGTCCAGCATAGGCGTTAAGTGAGAGACCGGTAAATAACATCAGGATGAACAGCAGGAACAGATTCTTGCGCTTCGACATGGTGGCGATTCCTCGAAATTATTATTTGGGTGCTGCAGGTTGATTTATTAAGGATTATCTACGATGTATTTTCTTCTTCCGTGCCGTGAAAGTCAATTTTATAACAATAAAATCAAGGAGCGAGACCGAATCCGGGAGGCTGCTGCCGGCTTTTGCACAGAAGGCCGACTGTAAGAGGATGCTTTGGTCCTGCTTTGATACAACATGCTAAATGCATGTGACCCGCATGATGCGGCATAAAAAAAGCCCGGCACAGGCCGGGCTTAGATTGTTGCTCGAGGAACTACGTGTTACTT
>Ga0316194_10002023_pt1 | contig 14171 bp, 13 predicted proteins | sample CroRivsedime1_MG_FD_204936 | JGI IMG/M metagenome (GOLD analysis project Ga0316194, IMG submission 204936) | Coastal sediment microbial communities from Maine, United States - Cross River sediment 1 | ecosystem: Environmental > Aquatic > Marine > Coastal > Sediment | place: USA: Maine...
GAGCGAACCCCAAAAAAAACCCGTCATTCCCGCGAAAGCGGGAATCCCCCAACTTCTGCAAGATTGCTTCGCTACGCTCTTTTGCCCTTTAGGGTATTTAGGCCCCATGGGTCCGCAATGATCCTGGTCTCAGAGAAACCCCACTTCCTTGTAATACTTTTCCGCGCCCGGATGGATGGGCCCGATGATGGCCTTGAGGTAAGTCTTGTCGACCCCGTTCCACCACGGATTGGCGGCGCCCATTTTGGCCTTCTCTTCCCAGTAGGTTTTGGTGAGCTGGTAAGCGGTGTCGTCACTCATTTTGGTAGACGCGTAGGCGACGACCTCGAGCGTGGTGGTGGACACGGCCTGGTCCTGGCCGGCGTAAGTCCCGGCTGGAATCATCAGCTGCTTGCGCTTGCCGACCGACTTCGACTGCGCGCGTTCGGCATCGCCGAGGTTCAGCAGTTTAACCGGCATCGACGCGGCCGCCTCGACCACGTTCGGCGCCGGGTAGGAGCCCGCGGTGACGAAGCCGTCGATCTGGCCGTTCTTCAGCGCCGAGACCGCATTGGAAAGCTCCACCTCGGCAAAATTAACCTGCCCCTCGAGGCCTAGTTCGTCGATGTACTTCGCGCCCTCTTTGGCGCCGAACGAGCCCTTGCCGAGCAGGATGGTCTTGCCCTTCATGTCGGCAAACGAGCCGATGCCGCTTTTCTCCGACACCACGAAATGCATGGTCAGCGACGGAATCGGAAACAGCGCGCGGATCTCGGCGTAAGCGGGATTGGCCTTGTCCTTGAACATGGCCTTGCCGCCCTTGGCGAGCTTGACCAGCACCGGCGGCGTGGTGAACACGTAGTCGGCGCCGCGCGCGGGCATCTGCACCACGTTCGACACCGAGCCCTGGCCTTCCTCGACGGTGACCAGGATTTCGCCGCCGCTGCCGGCCTTCATGGCCTCGGCGATCTGCACGCCCATCTGGTAGTAAGACGAGGTCGACTTGGCGGAACGGTAGGTAATGCGGGTCTCGGCCTGCGCCAACTGCAGCGACGCGATACCGAGGATCAATGCCAACAGCATCGATGAACGGGTTATTGCTTTCATGTGCCCTCCGGAGGGGTGTTTTTATTGAAACCGGTGCGAGGCAACCGGGTGAAATTCGAGGTGAAAGGTTACCAGATCGGGGTGGGGGTTGGGGAGAAAATCGGTTGTTCAGTGATTGCCCTTTCAGCAATCAGTAAACTGTGCTGTAAATGTGCTTTCCAGTAAACTAGTGCGCCATGATGAATCAATTCCTACTCGCGCACGGCGCCGGCCAACCTGGCGACAAACTACTCGATGATTGTCTCAATCAACTGGGCGACATTCCTCCCGAAGCCAACTTCGGCTTTTTGTACCTGAGTGACCAGCTGGCCGAGACAGCCGGGCCCCTGATCAATCGGCTCAAGCAGGCGACCGGCATCACGGCCTGGGTCGGGACAGTCGGCATCGGCATTATCGGCGGCTCGACGGAATATTACGATGAACCGGCGATGGCGATCATGCTGGCCGGCTTCAACGAGGCCGATTATCAGCTGCTGCCGAACCTGCGCGAGGATAACGCAACCCTTCCCGCCGGGCTGGCAGACTGGTCCAGCGCCAACGATTTTAATGTCGGCCTGTTGCACGCCGATCCGGCAACGGCAAACCTGCAAACCTTACTGGCACGGCTGGGCGATGATATTCCGGCTGCGTTTCTGGTCGGAGGGATTAGCTCGTCACGCGGGCGTAATGCACAATTCGCCGAGCAGGTCCTCGAGGGCGGCATCAGTGGCGCGCTGTTTTCACAGGCGGTACCGATCATGACCAATCTCACCCAGGGCTGCAGCCCGATCGGGCAGCGCCATGTTGTTACCCAGTGCGAGCACAATATCCTGCATAGCCTCGATGATCGACCCGCACTCGATGTGTTGACCGAGGATGTCGGCGAAGTCATCGCGCAGGACTGGCAGCAGGCAGCCGGTTATATTTTCGTCGGCATCGTGAACAAAAACTCCGATCTGGACGATTACTCGATCCGTCAGCTTGTCGGCATCGACCCGGACTCAAAGATCGTCGCCATCGGTGATTACCTGGAGCACAACGACGAGATCATTTTTTGCAAACGCGATGGCAGCACCGCACTGGAAGACATGGAGCGCATGCTGCTGCAACTTAAAAAGCGCTGCAAGTCACCCATCAAGGGTGGTGTTTATGTCTCTTGCCTGGGCCGTGGCAGGGAGCAGTTCGGCGATCATTCGGAGGAGGCTCGTTTCATCCATGCCGTGCTCGGCGACTTTCCACTGGTCGGCTTTTTTGCCAATGGCGAGATCCACAAAAGCGCGCTGTACGGCTTTACCGGCGTGCTGACGTTGTTTGTTTAGTGAAGCAGGGTGGCCAGTTAGCCGTTTCGAGTCGAAAGGTTTCCATTCCCGGCGCGGCAAAGGGCGGCGATGCGGGGATGACTCCAGGGGCCCTCATCCCGCGGCTTGACCCGAGGCGTCGAACCGGCGAGATCCATTCGATCGGTGCTCGGCCGCCGCCTTAAACCAGCGGGACGTCTTTGCGCACCGCGAGGAAGGCCCAGATCTTGCGAGTCAGCGCGTTCGTTTGTCCGTCCAGGCGATGCAGGCGAACGTCGAGGTCGATACCCCATTCCGGCTTGCCCGCGGTCGCGAGCAGCTCGGCGTCGAGGTCGGGCTGTACCACCGAGCGCGGCAGCCAGGCGATGCCGCTGCCGTCCTTAGCCCGGATGCGCAGTGCGCCAACCATCCAGTTTTCGTAGATGACGTTCAGTTTCGACTCGATCCCCTTCGCCTCGATTAGCGGTTCGATATGGCGCCCGATCGGCGCCCCGGCGCCGAAGCGCAGGTAGGGGATCGTGTTCGCCGAAGCCTTGTCCAGGTTGAAGATCGGCTGCCCGCCGCCGGCGCACTTGCAGACCGGAATCAACCGGTCCTTGCCGATCGTCAGCGACTGCAACGAATCGAGCGCGGGTATCCCGGGGGAGTACCGGCTGCGATAGGAAATGACAAAATCCGCGAGGCCGTTTTTCAGGTCGTCGATGCAGTTCGGCAAATTGTCCGCGCGCAGCCGGGAAATGATCGAGCCGTAGGCATTCTCGAAGGCCTGCAGCCAGGAAGGATAAAACCGCCAGCCGATGGAATGCTGGGCGGCGAACGTGACGACGTACTTGTCAGGCTGCGCCAACGCCTCGCGGATATGCTCGCGCTCGTTTTCGATGCGCGCCAGCGCCTGCATGCCGGCCTCGAGCATTTGCTGGCCGAAGTCGGTCAACTTGACCGGGTGGTTGGTTCGATCGACCAGCGGCGTGCCGACCCAGTCCTCGAGCGCCCTGATGCGCCGGCTGAAGGCGGGCTGGCTGACGTTACCGAGAATCGCGGCCTGGGAAAAATTGCCGGTGCGGGCGAGGTTGGCGAGATCGTTGAACCAGAGGATGTCCATTTTATGGTTATGCGTTAAACGCATAATGTTAGAAATAAATAAGATTGTACGCCTCGAACGATTTGACGCAAACTTCATCGTCTTCGAGGAGGGAGAACAAGACCGTTGAAAACGGCTAACAAGACCACGCAGCACCAGCAGATAGACCTCTCGCGGTTTCCGCGCGTGGCGCTGTGCCATCAGCCGACGCCGATCGAGTCCATGCCGCGGCTCAGCGAGCACCTCGGCGGTCCCAACCTGTACGTCAAGCGCGACGACTGCACGGGTCTCGCCACCGGCGGCAACAAGACCCGCAAGCTCGAATTCCTGGTCGGCGAGGCGCTGCAGCAAAACGCCGACCTGCTCGTAACCCAGGGCGCGGTGCAATCGAATCACGTACGCCAGACCGCCGCCGCCGCGTGCCGTGTCGGCCTCGGCTGCCATGCGCTGCTCGAGCGCCGCGTCGAAGGCGCCGCGCCCGAGTACGAACGCACCGGCAACGTGTTCTTTGACCGCATGTTCGGCGCCGCGCTCGAATTTCGTCCGCCGGGGCTCGACATGAATGCCGAGGCCATGGCCGTGGCCGAACGCCTGCGCGCGGAAGGTCGGCGGCCCTATTTCATTCCCGGCGGCGGCTCGAACGAGATCGGCGCGCTCGGTTACGTGGTCTGCGCGCAGGAAATCGTCAAGCAGAGCGCCGAGATGGATATCGCTTTCGACTGGATCGTGATGGCCACCGGCAGCACCGGCACGCAGGCCGGGCTGGTCGCGGGGCTGCAGGCCCTCGACGCGTCACTGCCGGTCATGGGCATCAGCGTGCGTCAGCCGCGCGACCGGCAGATCAAAGGGGTGCACGACCTGGCCGCGCGAACGCTTGCCCTGATCGATGGCGGGCCGCTCTCCGCGAGCGCGATCGTCGTCGACGACGGCTATGTCGGCGAGGGTTACGGCCTGCCGGCGCCATCGACGCTGGAAGCCATCGACCTGGCGGCGAAACGGGAGGGCTTGCTACTCGACCCGGTTTATTCCGGCAAGGGTTTCGCGGGGCTTGTGGGCCTGGCGCGGGCGAATTTTTTCAAACCGACGGACAACGTGCTGTTCCTGCACACCGGCGGCTCGGCGGCGTTGTTCGCCTACGAGGGAACGATCTTTGGCGAGGAAGCGCCAACGGCGGCGATCTGATGCCTTCGGCAACGGCCTTCGCCCGGACAAGTAGCATAAACGAAATCAAGTAATCGAGAACCGAGGAGTTAGCAATGAAGAGACAACTATTAATCCTGATCCTGGCGGCGGCCACCGGCCTGCCGTCGGCCGCGATGAGCGCGGAAAAGGTCAACATCGGCGTGCCGGCCTGGACCGGGGCGCAGGCGATTGCGGCGCTGTTGCAGGCCGTGGTGGAAGAGCGAATCGGCGGCGAGGCCGGCATGGTGCCGGGCAATAACGCCACCATCTTCCAGGGCATGGACCAGGGCAAGGGCGACATCGACGTGCACCCCGACGTGTGGCTGCCGAACCAGGAAAGCTTCACCAAGAAATACGTCGACGGCGCGGGCACCGTGCAGCTGAGCAAGCATCCCTACGAGGGTAACCAGGGTTTTTGCGTGCCGGAGAAGTTCGGCAAGGCAAACAACATCACCGATATCGCCGATCTCGGTCGTCCCGACGTCGCGATGAAGATGGACAGCGACGGTAACGGCAAGGGCGAGATGTGGATCGGCGCGCCGGGCTGGGCCTCGGCCAACGTCAACGAAGTCAAGGTACGCGATTACGATCTGGAGTCCTTCATCGAGCCGATTCGCGCCGAGGAAAGCGTCAAGACCGCGCGCGTCAAGGATGCGATCGCCAAGGACGAGGGCTACGCCTTCTACTGCTACAAGCCGCACGCGATCTGGTACATGTTCGACGTTTACATGCTGTCCGAGCCGAAGTACGACCCGGCCAAGTACGTGATGGTGCAGCCTTCCGATTCGCCGGACTGGTACCAGGAATCCAAAGTGGCCACCAAGGACGCGCTGAAGAAAGTGCAGATCGCCTGGTCGAAGTCGCTGCGCGAGCGTTCACCCGCCATCGTCGAATTCTTCGAGCGCTTTGCGTTGACGGCGGACGACGTCAGCAACTTCGCCTACGAGATTTCCGGCAAGGGCCGCGACGCTTCCGAAGTCGCGCGCGAGTGGATCGCGAACAACCCCGAGCGCGTCGACGCCTGGTTGGGCCTGTAAGAGGGTAAGCCACTGGCTTGCCGACCCGCCGCTTTGCTGCGGCGGGTCGGCAGGCAACCCATTCACGCTATCCGGGGGGGACGATCGTGTCTATCGAAAGCGAACAGCCAGCAGGCGAAGCCGCCATTCGCATCTCCAACGTCTGGAAGATATTCGGCCCCAGAGCCGGCGAGGCGTTGCGGGCCATTCGCGAACAGGGTTTGAGCAAGTCGCAGGTGCTGGAAACTTACAACGCGGTGGTCGGCGTGGCGGACGTCAGCCTCGAGGTCAACAAGGGCGAGATCTTCTGCGTCATGGGCCTGTCGGGCAGCGGTAAGTCCACCCTGGTGCGGCATTTCAATCGCCTGCTCGAACCCACCGATGGCAAGATCGAAATCCATGGTACCGACGTGATGGCGCTCGACTCGGGCGGGCTGATGGAATTCCGCAATCGCAAGATCGGCATGGTGTTTCAGAATTTCGCGCTGCTGCCGCACCGCTCGGTGCTCGACAACGTGGCGATGCCGCTCGAGATTCGCAATATCAACAAGAACGAGCGCATGCGCCGCGCCGCCAAGATGCTGAAGACGGTGGAACTCGATGCCTGGGGAAACAAGTATGCGCACGAACTGTCGGGCGGCATGCAGCAGCGCGTCGGCCTGGCGCGCGCGCTGGCCGCCGACCCGGAGGTGCTGCTGATGGACGAGCCTTTCAGCGCGCTCGACCCGCTGATCCGGCGCCAGTTGCAGGACGAGTTCATCAAGTTATCAGCGGTGATGCAGAAAACCACCATGTTCATCACACATGACCTCGACGAGGCGGTACGCATCGGCGATCGGATCGCGATCATGCGCGACGGCCGCGTGGTGCAGATCGGCACCGCCGAGGATATCGTCATGCATCCCGCGGACGATTACGTCGCCGACTTCGTCGCCGGCATTTCACGCCTGTCTATCGTGCGTGCGCACGCGGTGATGCAGCCACTGGAAAAATACCGCGCCGAGGTGGGCGCACCGCCGGACGACGCGCCGCGCGTGCGGGAAGACGCGTCGCTCAGCGAATTGATCCAGCTCGCCATCGACAGTGATGCGCCGATCGTGGTGCGTGACGACGGCGTCGACGTCGGCGTCATAACGCGCCCCGACATATTGCAAACCGTCATCGAGGGGGCTGAAACGTCATGAGTGCTACTGCAACCGAACTGGCGGCCGAGGAAATGAATGCCGCCGCCGCGCGCGAAAGCGAGGACTTCGCCGCCGAGCGCTCGGCGCAGGTGGAGGGTTTCGTAAAGACCAACCCCGGTTACTATCGCAGCCAGTTCGCCAGGATCGGCAGCGATGCGAAGTTCGTCTGGACCTTCAACCTCTGGGCCGGAATCTTCGGCCCGATCTGGTTCTGTGCCCGCGGCATGTGGAACTGGGGCCTGGCCTTCCTGATCCTGGAAACCCTGGCGGCGGTGCAAATCGTGCGCGGACTGTTCGGCGACCTCTCCTCCGAAGCATGGGAGCGAATCGCCAAGATCGAAGGCACGCTCGAACTCAGACGCCAGCAACTGGCCGCGGCGATCGAAAACAATACCGACAAGATCGATGTCTACCGGCGTACGGTGGAGTCGCTGGAAGATGCGATCGGCGGCATTCGGCTGGAAGCCGAGCAACTGGAAGGCACCGGCCTGACGATTGCGCTGGTGGGATTTGTCATCCTGTTTGCATTCAAGGCCGGGCAGGCGTTTATCGCCAACACCCTGCTGGAAAAGCGCTTTTCCGACTGGCTTTCGGATCCGGGCCTCTCGACCGGCATGACGCCGCGCGATATCGCACTGAGTTGCAGTTTCGTGGCGGTGATCATGGTGGCGACGGTGATTCACTACAGCTTCCCCGGGGTCTACCCGTGGTTGATCGAGTTTCCGACCGAACACGGTATCCGCCTGACCAGCATTCGCGGAGTCGAGGAATTTTTCACCTTTTGCGTGACCAACGGCGAGGTCTTTTTCGACGCCATCACCTACGCGATTCGCAGCGTGCTGGATGCGCTGGAACTGATCTTCGTGCAAACCCCGTGGATGGTGATCGCAGCCTTCATCATCTTGCTGACCTGGCTCTCCGCCGGGCCGCGCGCGGCTGTGTTTTCAGGCGCCTTTCTGCTCTACATGGGGCTGCTCGGCTTCTGGGAAAAGGCGATGACGACGCTGGCGCTGCTCGGTACCGCGGCCTGCCTGTCCATCGTCATCGGCATCCCGCTAGGCATGTACTGCGCGCGCCGCGAACGCTTCTACACCTTCATCCGTCCGATCATGGATTTCATGCAGACCATGCCGGCCTTCGTGTTCATGATTCCGGTGATCGCCTTCTTCGGCACCGGCAAGCCAGCCGCGGTGGTGACCACGATGATCTTCGGCGGCACCCCGGTGGTGCGCCTGACCGTGCTCGGCCTGCGCGGCGTGCCCGAGTCGGTGCGCGAGGCCGCGATCTCGTTCGGCGCGAGCAAATGGTATTTGCTTACAAGGGTCGACCTGCCGCTCGCGAGCCCGTCGATCCGCGCGGGCATCAACCAGACCATCATGTTGAGCCTGGCGATGGTCGTGGTCGCGTCGCTGATCGGGGCCAAGGGTCTCGGCGAGGACGTGCTCGAGGCGTTGCAATACGCCAACGTCGGCCAGGGTATCCTCGCCGGCTTCGCGATCCTGTTCTGCGCGATGATCCTGGACCGCATCGTCCAGGGCGACCGCAAGTAAGCGCGCGATGCGGGCGCTGGTCTTCGTCCATGGCTATCTCGGCGGCAGTGCCCAGTGGGCAGGGCAGGCCGAGGCCTTCTCCGCGTCGGCGCGCGTGATTACCCCCGACCTGCCGGGCTACGGCCTGAACAATGCCCTGCCGGCGCCGGACGAAATCGGCGCCTTCGCCGACTACGTCCTCGAGCAGGTGCGCGCCGTGGGTGTCGACCGCTTCGACCTCGTCGGCCACTCGATGGGCGGCATGATCGTGCAGGAAATGGTCGCGCGCGCGCCGCAACGCGTCGAGCGCCTGGTGCTCTACGGCACCGGCCCCGTCGGTCTGCTGCCGGGGCGCTTCGAAACCATCGACGAATCGAAACGCCGTCTCGAGGCGGACGGCCTCGAGGCCACCGGCCGGCGGATATCCGCCACCTGGTTCGTCGAGCGCGAACAGGCGGAGAATTACCCGGTTTGCGCCGAACTCGCGGCCATGGCCTCGCGCCAGGCCGGGCTCGCCGGGTTATCGGCGATGGAGAAATGGTCCGGCGAGAAGGCGCTGGCGGAGATCGCGTCGCCGACCCTGGTGCTGTGGGGCGATTGCGACCGGACCTACCTGTGGAGCCAGCCGTACCAATTATGGCAGGGAATCGAGGGCGCGCGCCTGGCCGTAATCCCGGGCTGCGCCCACGCGGTACATCTCGAAAAACCGGCGCTGTTCAACGCGATGTTGGCGGATTTTCTCGAACTCGGCCGGTAAATCGGGAAATAGAAATAGTGGGGTCAGGCCTTATGGGAAATAGTGGGGTCAGGCCTTACATTTGACATTTCTTTTCGTGGCGTTTGACTGCTCGGCTGATAGTTGCGTAACTGACTCCGAAGGCAATGCCAACTTCCTCGAGGGTGTAGTGCTGGCTTAGATAGGCCCTGGCCATCGCTTCGGTGCGATCGCTGAATTTCCGGGCAAAGTACTCGATGGGTTTGGGTGGTGCAAGTTTCTGTTTCCTGGGGATGTCATTTAATGACTGGTCAGGGTCGAGTTTGCATTGCATGGCTTCGACAAATTTGTCATCACCGAGATAGATCTGATTTTTGAGCTGTTCCCACGGCGATGGTTGATTCCTGCCGGCCTGCACAAAACGACGATATCTCTCCTGCGCCTGATTTCTCTTGTCGGCGAAACAGGACAGGATCCAGTCTGTCGTTAGTAGCGGTGCCCTTTCGGCTATCCCGGCGGTTGCCCGATAGCTACTCCATTCCCATTGGGCCGCCGTCCTCACCATCCTGGCTCTGACCGGATTCAGGACGATGTACCGCGCGAGTTCCAGCAGATAGTTTTCCTTGTCTACCAGTATCGCCTTGTACCGCCCTTGAAACAGGTGCCCCACCCTTTGGTGTTTACGGTTAAATAACTGGGTATAACTCCCGTTTAGAAGTTTCATTCCCCTGGCTAGAGTTGGCGTGGCTGTTTCGATCAAAAGATGGTAATGATTTCCCATCAGGCAGTAGGCATGAACGTGCCAGTCGAAACGAGCGCGGGTCTTGTCCATTAACTCAAGAAAGGCTGCCCGGTCATGGTTATCGGTGTAGATATCCTGCCGCGCGTTTCCGCGCGCGGTGATGTGATAAAGCCCGCCCGCAAATTCGATCCTTAAAGGTCTTGCCATCACACGCTCCCTATGTGATCTACAACAGCAATGAATACTAAGCAGGGAAGCGATTACCTGTCAAATGTGGGATGTAAGGCCTGACCCCGTATTTGCATGACCCCGTATTTGCAGGGGCTGCTTGCGTGAGCTTCGGACGTAGGATCGATGCCAAACGCTACATCGGCAATGAAATATACTTTCTTCGGAATAGTTATTATCATTAAACGCAGGCAACGGGACCCGCCCGGCGCTACTCTCTTGAACCGTGATTGAAGGACAGCGTTATGCCGAGCGGCCCAGGAATTGTTTTATCGTTTACCGGATTGACCCTGATGACCGTCCTTTTCAGCGCAGCCTCCGCAGGCCCGCCAAAACTAGTCACTGACTTTTCCCAGGAGCCTGGTAGCCTCGAGTGGTTTGTCGTTAATGATAACGTCATGGGTGGAAGGAGCAGCGGAGGATTCGAGCTGAACGATGGCAATCTGATGTTTACCGGATCGACAAATACGCTCGGAGGCGGCTTCAGTTCGATTCGGAGTCGAGGTCCGCGGATGGATCTATCGGAATTCAGTGGAATCAGGCTCCGGGTCCGAGGCGACGGCCGGCAATACTCGTGGCAGCTTCGAACGAACGCCATGTACCGTGGACGAGAACTTGGCTTCTGGAGCGAATTCGAAACCACCGCGGGCCAGTGGCTCGGGATCGATCTTCCCTTTGCGGATTTTGTGCCGAAGTTCCGTGGTAACAAACTGGACGTCGCTCCGCCGAACCCGGCGCACATCAGGGGATTGGGTTTGATGATTTCCGACGGCAAAGACGGGCCGTTCGCAATCGCAGTGGACTCCGTCCAGGCTTATCGCGATAGCGAACCTTTCTCTCTCGGCGATTACCAGTGGGAAAACCGCCTGCTGGTCGTCAGCAGTCCGGCGCCGGACGAGCCGAAATTTGCCAGGCAGCTGCAACAGGTTGCAGCAATGGGCAGAGAGTTTGGAGAGCGTGACCTCGTGCTAATCAGCCTTGCGACCGATGGAACCTCGCTTGCCGGAAAACGAAAGCTCGATCCGACACAGGTCGAAGAGATAAGAGCTGCACTCGGAATCGACGCGGGGGCCTTCGCCGTGCTGCTGGTCGGTAAAGACGGAACGGTCAAGTTGTCAAAAAACAACATTGTTCCCATGGACGACATTTACGCACTCATCGACAAAATGCCGATGCGGCAGCGCGAAATTTGGCAGGATTGACGTTAGTCCCGCGATAGAGCTTTGACGCACCAGGGGGATCAGGCCTTACATCTGACAACCATCCGCATCCGGGGTCAGGTCTTTGATTTTGGATTCTTGAGTTAAAAATCAAAGACCTGACCCTGCACTTTCTATGTGATCTACAACAGCAATGAATACTAAGCAGGGAAGAGATTACCTGTCAAATGTGGGGTGTAAGGCCTGACCCCGTATTTGGGGATCCTATTCTTCGGGCACGCCCTGCCAGAGCATCTTGTAACCAAGCTCGTAGGTCTCCGAGCAGTGCTCGGCGAGGGCTTCGAACTTCTCCTTGAACACGCTATCGGCGTGCGATTTTTCGTGCTGCTCGAACGAATTCCAGTAAGTGATGATGACGATGTGGTCCTCGGTCTTGCGCTCCGGGTCGAACGAGCCTTCCGGCGAGACGAAACCGGTGTACTCGAACACCTGGCCGCCGATGAAGCCGCCTTTGTCGTCGCCATAGGTATTCTTGACGGTGTTGCACATTTCGCCGATGGCCTCCTCGACGTCTTCGGTGGTGATGCCGGACTTGAGCTTGACGACGTTGTAGAGCATGACCGCGCCGAACGGGATCGTAATCGGATTGAACATGGTTTGAATCTCCTGACTCATATGTTTGTGGTAAGGAATATGGTGGCATCGCGACGCTACTCAACCACGGAATCAGTAAGGGATTAGAGAGCCGCGGTAATCGAGGCACCTCCGACAAAGCATCATTCGCAGGGACAGATGCTTTCGCTACGGCTTCAATCGAAATCTCTTATCGAGCGTAGATATCCAGCTGCAAGGATGCCGGGTGTACGCTAACAAAGTCTGTGTCCCCTGATATCACAACCCTGATCCTTTTCGGCTTAGCGGTGACCCAAACACCTCCTTGCCACGTATACAAACGACAATTACAAATACTGGAAAGAAATAATGGCTTACACAATAGGTACCACTCTCGAGAAAACTGAAACCAGCCTGGCACTGTTGAAGGTGCTAGCGGAGAACAGCTTCGACTCGATCCTGATTACTACCGCGACGACCGCGGGGAAAATAATCTACGCAAATAAAGCCTTCAAGAAACTCACCGGTTATGAAACGTCCGAGGTCATCGGCAAATCACCCCGGATTCTTCAAGGTGTGGGTACCGATAAAAAAGTTATCAATCGTCTTGCCGCGGCGTTGAAAGCGGGCAAGAAATTCGAAGGCAAGGCTATCAATTATAAGAAAGATGGCACTCCCTTCATCATGTTCTGGAGAGTGCTACCGATCAAAGTCGGGAAAAACATCGAAGCCTGGGTTGCCATCCAGAGAGAAGGCTCGGCCATTTGATACCTGGAAACTTCAAGGCCCGGTTCGCACCGAGGTGGCCGGCGCCTTGCTGATACCTGTTTCCTCGATTCGAATCTACACCCCGGTGAAACAGTCGATGGAGCAATCCCAAGGGTGATTGCATGCGCGGCTGCTGCCGAACCTTAACAGGTATGCTGTCCCCGGAATTACCGGTTATTAAGTATACTGCCTGTTTTATCCGCCCTGGAGCAGGCCATTGACGACTATTCATTTAACGCTTGAAGAAGCTCACGATCTGGCCTCGAAATGCCTGCTCGTTAACGGATGCGACGAAGAGAATGCCAGGGCCGCCGCCGATCGAATGATCCAGGCCGAAGGCGACCTTTGCCATTCGCATGGACTTTTCCGGCTACCCTGGTATTGCGGTGCGGTAAAATCGGGCCGTGCCAATGGCAAAGCCCGGCCCCGGATCGAACAGCTGGCCCCGGCGGTCATCCGCGTCGATGGCGATGGGGGATTTGCACCACTCGGGCAGGCCATCGCACATCAGCCGCTGGTCGATTGTGCGCGTACCAACGGCATTGCCTCGCTCGCCCTGGTCAACATGTTTCATATAGCCGCGATGTGGCCCGAAGTTGAAAGGCTGGCGTTGGATGGTTTATGCGGATTTGCATTCACTCCGTCCTATCCTTATGTCGCGCCTGCCGGCGGCATCAAGCCGGTGTACGGAACCAACCCGATGGGATTCTCCTGGCCGCGTCAGGATAAACCACCCCTGGTCTTCGACCAGGCCGCTTCCTCCATGGCGCGCGGCGAAATCATGATTTGTGCTCGAGATGGGCACCCGGTACCTGAAACGGCGGGTATCGGTCCTGACGGTGAACCGACCACCGACCCCAACGTGGTATTGCAAGGCGCACAACTGGGATTTGGCGGTTATAAAGGAGCTGCCCTGGCGCTCATGGTGGAACTGCTGGCGGGCGCGTTGATCGGTGATTTCCTGAGTATCGAATCGTTCGAAGACGATGCTGGCGAGGGAGGGCCACCCAAAGGCGGGGAGTTCATGATCGCAATCGACCCCGCCAGGCATGGTGATCCGAAAGGATTTCTGGCGCATGGTGAGAAATTATTCGAAGCGGTACTGGCCCAGGAGGGCACGCGTCTTCCGGGAAGTCGAAGATTCGAAAACCGTCAGAAAACGGCTGAGGCGGGCATCGATATTCCCGCAAGCCTGCATCGGGATATCCTCGATTTGCTATGAAATATCTGGCCCTGGAACGATAATCGGGACAGATTTATTTGATCGCTCGTCCATAAATAGGTCTGTCCCGGTTTCTCTCATCATGGGTTACGTAATGCTGCAGGGGACCGGTCACCTGGCAGTTAGCGGAAAGTCGCGCCTGTGGAGTTGGGTATACTGTCCCCCGAATTCCATTGGGGCCGCTAAGATGAAGGTGATCACGAGGCTGTGAATTATGGTGACAGTTAACTTATCTCTCAAATAAGGTAACTGTCACCGTATTTCTAAAAACTTGAAGTGCAACTATTTCAATTTGTGGTGCGCAGTATCAAGTATCGGATGTAAATTTAGTTCTATGTTTGCAACCACATTGAGAACTCATCCATAAGG
>Ga0316194_10002024_pt1 | contig 14161 bp, 10 predicted proteins | sample CroRivsedime1_MG_FD_204936 | JGI IMG/M metagenome (GOLD analysis project Ga0316194, IMG submission 204936) | Coastal sediment microbial communities from Maine, United States - Cross River sediment 1 | ecosystem: Environmental > Aquatic > Marine > Coastal > Sediment | place: USA: Maine...
TTAAGCCGTTCAATGGATTCGATGCAAATCTTAATGCCCTCTTCGGGCTGTTTTTCTTTTGGGGTATCGGCCATCCGTTTAATCATTTCGTCCGGGATCTCGATTCCCGGTACGCGGTTTTTCATGTACCGTGCCATTCCGACGGATTTAAAAGGGGTCACGCCTGCCAGGATAGCAACTTTTTCAAGTAGACCCCGGTCTCCTGCCATTTTCATCCAGAGTTCGAACTTATCAAGATCGTATATACACTGGGTTTGTATGAACTCCACTCCGGCCGCAATTTTTTTGGCCAGTCGAGGAACCCGGATTTCAAATGGATCGGCAAACGGATTGGCTGCAGCACCCACGTACATCTGGGGGGGCCGCTTAATGTCGTCTCCTCCCAGAAACTTTCCATCGTCCCGCATATGTCTGACGGTTTGAATCAACTGCATGGAGTCAATATCATGAACGTTTTGACCGGTCGGGCAGTCGCCAAAGCTTTGATGGTCACCGGAAAGGCAAAGAATGTTGTAGATGTCAAACGCTGCCGCTCCAAGGATATCGCTCTGAAGCGCAATTCGATTCCTATCGCGGGTTACCATTTGCAATACCGGTTCAAGCCCCATCAATTTTAGTTGTATGCAGGCTGCCAGACTGGACATGCGGGTAACGGATGTCTGGTTGTCGGTAATATTGATGGCATCCACATGATCCTTGATAAGATTGGCCTTTTCGACAATGACTTCCATGTCACTCCCTCGGGGAGGTCCGCACTCGGAAGTCACGGCCATGTGGCCGGCGGCCAGGATCTTTTCCAGTTTACTTGGTGTCTTTGCTTTCATTGCTGTAAATCCTCCCTGACAACTTTTCTGGGCCCCCCGGCCCTGTCGGTGGACCAATCTTTTAGGGGGCAGAGGGTTTCATAATCATCGAGCCTGTTCAGTGATTTGAGGCGATCGACAATTAATTGCCATGCACAGTCAATTTCCTTGTTAATTTCGCAACTGCCCCGGACCGAACCGCCGCAAGGCCCGTTAAGAACCCGCTTTGCGCAACGTGTGATTGGACAAATTCCGCCTGTAGTTGCCAGAATACACTCCCCGCAAGCCTGACACCTTTCCGTCCACAAGCCGCGTTTTTCAGTGACTCCCATAAAGCAGGTGTTCACTCCGGGATATATGGGTGTGTCATGATATTTTTCGGCCATAAATTGAACCCCGACACCACAGGCAATGGAAACCACAGCATCATACTGATCCATGGAATCACGGATCTCCTCGAGGTATTCGTGGTCACATTGCCGTTCAAGGGTGACTTCATCGATTTTAACTTCCTTTCCCTCATTAAGAAAATACATCCTAAGGGCTGAAGCCAAAACACCGACCTCTTTTTTCCCTCCCGCCTCACAGACGGTGACACACTCGTTACAACCGAGGATAAGAATCTTTTCATGATCTTTGATTTCCTCGATAATTTCTTCGATGGGTTTTTTGTCTGCGACAATCATAGTCCCTCTCTTTCATTGAAGCTTAAATTGTAATGAAGGCATAAATTTATTAAAAACGATGTTGAGTCCAAAATCCCGATGATGTCCAAAGCGCATTTTAATCTTGATGGATTTATGCAGCCCTCTTTTTGGCCAGCTTAATGGGATTGGGCCCCAATTTTCTGATTTTTTCATCCATTTCAACAGCGATCTGTGCGAAACGCGGTCCCTCACTGGATGAGAGGTTATACATTTGAGCCCTTTCTCCACCGATGCCGATGGTGTCCAGAATTTTTTGTGCCTGCTCTACCCGTTTACGGGCCCTGAGATTACCGCTGTTATAATGGCAATCACCTTCCAAGCATCCCACCGCATAGACGCCATCCGCCCCCTTTTCAAAGGAATGAAGGATATGAATGAGGTCTACCTTGCCGGTACATGGAACGAGAATGATTTTAATGTCTGACGGATATTGCAATCTCATGGAACCTGCCAGGTCCGCTGCGGTGTATCCTCAGAAACTGCAGCAAAATGCGATGATGATCGGCTCGAAATCTTCCTTCATAATACCTCCTTTGAGTCAAAAAATATGGATTGGCGAACTCAATCTTTCCACCAAAAAACACCGGTGGAACCCTCGCCGATTTTACAAAACGCCTTCGAGCAACGCGTCCACCTTGCTCAGTATTTGATCGTCTTCATACCAGTTCAGTTCGATGGCCTTGGCCGGACATTCCGCGGCACAGACACCACATCCATGGCACAGCGCAACATCGATTTCGCTAACGCCGTCCTCATTGATTTTTGGTACCTGGTACGGACAAGACCGGACGCATATAAGGCATGACGCACAATGTTCCGACTCGACACGGGCCGTTACGGCCGACAATGTCAACTCAGCTTGGGATAGAAATGTTGTGGCCCTGGACGCAGCGGCAAATGCCTGTGAGATCGATTCATGCAGTAGTTTGGGACTGTGTGCGGTACCGCAGACAAAGATTCCTTCGGTCGCCATGTCCACGGGCCTCAATTTGACATGGGCCTCCATAAAATAACCTTCTGGTGTTCTGGCCAGTTTGACGATGGAGGCAAGCTCTTCGGTGTCTTCGGCCACCATTCCTGCACTGAGTACCAAAAGGTCGGCACTGACTTCGAGAGTGCTGCCAAGGATGTGATCTTTAAAGGTGACCACCACCCCAGACTCAGAGGATTCCACAACCGGGGGATCTTCAGGATCGAACCTGGAAAATATAACACCCAGCTTCCTCGCTTCCGTGTAGTAATCTTCCAGCAATCCGTAAGTCCTAATATCCCGATAAAGTACGAAGACTTGAGCATCCGGCTGTTGCATTTTGATCTTAATTGCGTTTTTGACAGCGGTCTGGCAGCAAATATTTGAACAGTTGGGGTTTTCCTCGTTTCTGGATCCGACGCACTGAATCATCACCACCTGGTTCAGATCTTGAGCGCCCTTCTCTTTTAAGCGTTGGGCCAGCTCCAGCTGAGTCAGTACTCTTTCATCTTGGCCGTATAGGAATTCTTTGGGACGATATTCGGTTGCACCGGTGGCCAGGACAACAACGCCGTGATCGATCTTTCTTTCATACATACCCGGCCCCACCAGGACCTCGGTGGTGAAATTGCCTTTAAATCCGGAGAAACCTACGATGAGAGATCGGGTCAACACCTGGATCTGTGAGTGGGATGTCACTTTTTCAATCAGTTCCGTCAGGTACATTCCGACATCTGCGCCTTCTATGGTGGTTGTCAGACGATTGGCCAATCCCCCCAGTTCTTCTTCTTTTTCAACCAGAACCACCGGAAAACCCTGATCTGCCAGACCCAACGCAGCATTCATTCCAGCAACCCCGCCGCCGATGATCAGCGCCCTTTGAACAACCGAAATCTTTTTTTCATGTAGCGGCTGGAGTGTCGCAGCCCGGGCCGCAGCCATCCTCACCAATTTTTCGGCTTTATCCGATGCTTTTCCCGGCGTATCCGAGTGGACCCAAGAGTCTTGATTCCGGATATTGGCCATTTCAAAAAGGTATTTGTTCAGGCCGCACGCTTGGAGCGTATCCATGAATATCGGTTCGTGGGTTTTAGGGGAGCACGCCGCCACCACGATCCGGTTAAGACGGTGCTCTTTAATGATTTCCTTCATATTTTCCTGGGAATCCTGTGAGCAAGTAAACAAATTTTGTCCGGCGTACTTCACATACGGAAGTGTTTTGGCATATTCTTCAACAACATTGACGTCTACAACACCGGCAATGTTCACACCGCAGTTGCAGACAAATACTCCGATTCGAGGATCCAACCCTGTCAGATCGATTTCATCCGGAATTTCGACACTTAATGTATTGGTATTTCTGGATTTGTTTAAAAATCCTCCGGCGAGACAGGCTGCTGCGCTTGCTTGAGTAACGGAGCTCGGAATATCTTTGGGTTCTTGCAGGACGCCGCAGGCATAGACACCTGGCCTGGACGTTTCCACCGGTGCAAAGGATTCGGTGGCCGCAAAATTATATTTATCCAGATCTACGTTCAATCGACCGGCCAGTTCAGCAGTCGATTCGGCAATCTGGAGGCCCACCGAGAGAACCACCATGTCGAAAACCTCTTCCTGGAGTTCGCCGTCGGTGTCGACATACTGAAGGCGAAGATCATTGTTCTCTCCAATCTCATCGATGGTATGCACCCGGGCATTGATAAATCTGACGCCTGCCTTGTCTTTTGCCCGCAGATAGTATTTTTCATAATCCTTTCCAAAGGTCCGAATATCCATATTAAAAATGGCACAATCAAGATCGCCTTCGGCATGTTCTTTGGCAATCATTGAATCTTTAATGGCATACATACAGCAAACCGAAGAACAATAACCGTTGCCGCACTTGTTGGTATCCCGAGAACCGATGCACTGAAGCCAGGCGATTTTTTTCGGTTCTTTATGATCGGAAGGCCGTACCAAATGGCCCATGGTTGGACCTGAAGCACTGAGAAGACGTTCAAATTCAAGGCTGGTCACCACATTGGGATTGATAGGGTAATGATAGAACTGTTCCAATGTCGAAGGATCAAAGGGTTTGCTCCCCGGGCATAAGATAAGGGATCCGACTTCGATCTCTTTTTCCACGGCAACCTGCTCATGGTCAACAGCCTCGGCCAGACAGGCATCTACACATTGGTAGCACTCGGAACAGATGCCGCAGGCCAGGCACCTGTTCGCCTCTTTACGAACCTGTTCTTCGCTGAAACCAAGCTGCACCTCGTTGAAATTGCTCATTCGTTCTGCAGGATCCAGGTGGGGCATTTTTTCCTTGGAAATGTTTTCGCAACCTTCTGTGGGAACATCCTGTATGCTTTCCCATGACTTTTGTCGGTTTTCATGCAGATCTTCTCCCTGGATAAAGCGATGGATGGAGATAGCGGCCTCTTTTCCAGCGCCGATGGCTTCAACCACTGTTGCCGCACCGGTGACAGCATCGCCCCCGGAAAAAATATCCGGATCATCGGACTGAAAGGTCACCGGATTAACGCGCAGGGTTCCCCAGTCACTGAGGGTGCAGGCACATTCATCGGTGAGACACGCCCAGTCGGATTCCTGCCCAATGGCCGGGATCAATGTATCTATCTCCATGGTAAACTCAGATCCTTCGATGGGTATGGGACGGCGCCTGCCGCTCTCGTCCGGCTCGCCCAGTTCCATTTTTATACATTCGATGGCCTTGACTTTCCCATTTTCTGAAATAACGCGGATGGGATTTGTAAGGGGCATGATTTCGATGCCTTCGTCACGGCACTCTTCAATTTCTTCCTCGCTCGCAGGCATCTCCTCCATACTTCGCCGGTAAATGACAAAAGGATTTGAAGATCCGGTCCTCAACGCGGTTCGTACCGAATCCATGGCGACATTTCCGCCGCCGATAACCGCAACTCGATCACCCAGTGAAATCCGGTTGCCCAGATTGACTTCTCTTAAAAAATCAACCCCGGGATAGACCCCTTCAAAATCTTCACCTTCGATCCCCAGTACCTTGCATTCATGGGAGCCGATACCCAGAAAGATCGCTTTATAGCCCTCCTTTCTGAGCTGGGCAACAGTGATGTCCTTTCCAATTTCAACCCCGGTTTTAAATTTGACGCCCAGGTCTTTAATGACTTGGATTTCTGCATCAATGATGTCCCTGGGAAGGCGATAGGAAGGAATCCCCACGGTAAGCATGCCGCCGAGAACCGGAAACTTTTCAAAGACCGTCACCTGATACCCTTCAATGGCTAAAAAATAGGCACAGGTCAATCCTGCGGGTCCCGCGCCGACGATGGCGATTTTTTCTTTTTTTGCTTCTTTTTTTTCAGGCACATAGTAATTTTCACGGGCCATATCCCAGTCCGCCAGAAATCTGTGCAGATGTTTAATCGCCAGTGGCTGTTCAACTTCAGTCCGTGTGCAGACCTCCTCACAGGGATTGTGACACACGCGGCCGCAGATACCTGGAAACGGATGGTCTTTTTTAAACAGTTCCAGAGCTTCACGATATTTGCCTTCGTTCATGAGGGCAATGAATCCCTGAACACTCACATGGGCAGGACAGGAAGCTCTGCATGGGGATGTTCCCCGTTTGTCAATTGCAAATGCTCCGGGTATCGCCTGGGCATACTGTTTGTAAATCGCCTTTCGCTCAGAAAGGCCCTCGTTATAATCATCGGATACATCGATAGGACATACTTTGATGCAATCTCCGCAACTGGTGCACTTGTCAAGATCGATATATCGCGGTTGTTGCATGATGCGGGCGGTAAAATGTCCGGGTTCACCTTCAATCCCCAACAAATCACTGTTTGTCAAAAGCTCAATGTTTAAATGCCGGCCGACCTCGACCAGTTTGGGCGAGATAATTCACATGGCACAGTCATTGGTGGGAAAGGTCTTGTCGAGTTGGGCCATGAGGCCGCCGATGGCTGAAGACCTTTCTACCAGATACACATAGTAACCGGAATTGGCAAGATCCAGGGCGGACTGCATGCCGGCGATGCCGCTGCCGAGCACCATGACCGAACCGACGGGATCTTTTCCCTGTGTCTTGGTGGCATTGTTTTTCTTCTGACTGTTTGTCTGCTCCATTTTTTCCATCCTTATATTCTTTCAAGTATTTCAGGGAGTTTATTTTCCCATCCAAGAGTTGCGATATGGACGCCGCTAAATCCTTCATTTTTTAATAATGAAACCATTTCTGACGCTATCAGGGTACACTCGCGAACTTTGTCCGAAGATTTTCGAATGCGGTCAACCAGTGAATCAGGAACATAAACATCCTCTACATTCCGCATAATGTAACGGGCCATGCCCAAGGATTTGAGAAGTAATACTGTGGGAATGATTTTTGCTTTCTTGATGTCCACCTTTTTCGTGAAGGGCTCGATGGCGGAAAGATCAAATAACGGTGGAGAAATGAAAAATTGGACCCCTGCCTTAATTTCTTTATTCATTTCTTCAATGACCAGTTCAGGAGATTTTCCTTTGGCGCCGGCATTCACAGTTGATCCAACCAGAAACTCAGGAGCGCCGGAAAGCTCGATTCCGGCCATATCTTTTCCCTCCTGGAGCCCCCTGATAGCCCCAAGGAGTTCCAAAAGATCAATGTCATACACCGATCTTGCCTGAAAGTGGTCTCCATAGCTGGGATCTTCTCCGGTAACCGCCATGACATTGGTGACACCGCATCCAAAAGCTGCCAGAAGATCCGCCTGGAGGGCGATCCGGTTTCGGTCTCTGCAGTTTAGCTGTATCACTGTTTCCATCCCCTTATTTTGCAGAATAACTGCCCCTCCAAGGGAACTCATCCGCATGACGGCATTGCTCATTTCGGGTACCACAAAGGCATCCACATCTCCTTTAACTCTCATGGCATGGGTCACCATTTTGGAGACATCCACCCCTTTTGGGGGTTCCATTTCCGCAAGGACGGCAAATTCCCCTGCATCGAATTTGCGCTTTAATTGCATATGATTACCTCCGATCTTTTCGACAAAAAGCAGCTTAGATTTGCAAAAAACTAAAAGCAAAGAATAATAATTTGTTTTACAAACACGTCGTTCTCTTTTACTGCAGAGCCTCAGAGGACGCAGAGACAAGTGGATTTTCCTTTGCCGTTCAAGGATGCGGACCAAAGGAAAAGGGTGCAGTAGGTTGACTGCAATGTGGGTGTTTTTGTAAGTGGTTAACCTTTGTTAATACTTTTGGCATCAAATTCAATCTTCCTTAATGGGGAGGTCTTTTTGCTCGCCATTCATATGACCCGTAGCGTTCCCCTTTGCGAAGGCCCTGTCAGGGCTCCCACAGGATAGGTCTAATTTATGATAAGCGGGATGTTAAAAACATTTCTCTGCGTCCTCTGTACCCCTGCAGCGAGACCTTTAAAAAACGCCCCTTTGACCATACATGAGCAACAATCGTGCCGGAATATGACAATCCAAAAAAATGACAGACAAACGCAATTATATCAATAGAATAAGTTTCGGATGGTTTGAAGGGCTTAAGTTTTTATGAATTTGATTCTACTTGGCTATTGTGCCAATTTGGCATATGTGATACACGGAAACGAGTTCAGTGCACTATTTGAAACAAACCATGCCGTTTTGGCATGGTTTGTTTTGGAATAGAAACCATTGAAGCAGCAGACCTAAATAAATTTCGCAGGGTAAAATATTCAAGTTTCGCAACCTCAATTTTCAGCAACGCCAATACAGTGTGGCAGGCTGGAAAATTTTTATAAGGTAAAATCATATGAATGCTATGGGTAAAAAGAGAAAATAGATATGGAAAATAAAATCATTGTCATTGATGACGATCTCGACTTTCTTGAAATCTTAAAAGGACATCTTTTGAATTCGGGTTTTAAAAATATTCGAACGGAAGATAACCCGTTAAATGTCGCATCCCTATTTGAAAAAGGTGAAGATTTCGATATTGCCCTGATCGACATGACCATGCCGGACATAGACGGACTCGATCTTCTTGAAATCATAAAAAATATAAGCCCGAGAACAGAGTGTATTATGGTCACCGCCGTTAACGAAGCCCGAATTGCCGTTGAGTGTCTGAAAAAAGGGGCATATGATTATCTCTTGAAGCCGGTGTCTCAGGAAGATCTCGTTTTTTCAATGAATCGGGCATTGGAAAAAAAACGGCTCACGGATATTCTGGATATCGGAAAAAGCCGAACCCTGCCCCGGCTTAAAAATGCCGAACCTTTTAAACCAATTTTTACACGATCTCCAAAAGTGTTAAGAATCTTAAAGGAAGCGGAACTTCACGCCGGAAGTGATGTTCCGCTTTTAATTACAGGTGAGAGCGGTACCGGTAAAGAACTCCTTGCGTGGGCCATTCATGCCGCCAGCCCCAGATCGCGTTTTTCTTTTACACCGGTCAACATGGCCTCGCTCACCGGTAGCCTGTTCGAAGCGGAATTTTTCGGTCACACCAAGGGCGCGTTCACAGGTGCTGAAGACAACCGTAGGGGTTATCTGGAATATAGCCATCGCGGGACCCTATTTCTGGATGAAATCGGCAACCTGGTACCTGAACTTCAGGGTAAGCTGTTGCGTGTTCTACAGGATGGAGAATACTTTAAGTTGGGAACAAGCAATCAGCAAAAAGCAGATGTTCGATTCATCGCAGCCACCAATGAAGACCTGGAAAAGCTCATGGCAAAAAAGACTTTTCGCAAAGATTTATACTACCGCATCAGGGGCGGATGGCTTCATCTGCCGCCATTGAGGGAAAGAAAAGAAGATATTTTACTTTTGGCAGATAAATTTATAAAAGAGTACACGAAAAAAGATTCTGCCTTTGACGAAGAAGCCAGATGCTTGCTCATGGAATATGACTATCCTGGAAATATTCGAGAGCTCAAGTCGATCCTTCAGTCGGCGGTGAACCTGGCACAGGGAAGACCTATTTCATCCGATGTCCTCCCTGCACATTTAAAGCAGCGCAAATTCATATCAAAATGCCTGACCCCTTCGGCATCTGAAAAAATTGCGCCCCTTGCGCAAATTCAAAAATCTCACATTATCGATGTCTATAAACGGACAGGTCGGAACAAATCCGGATCGGCAAGACTTCTTGGCATCGGTTTGAACACCCTTCGAAGAAAACTGAGATCCTATGGAATAGAATAAATGTAAATAAGTATGATTTACGTGCTCTTATTTTTCTGGAATATAAAATCCTATATGGCAGGATATATCGATAAAAAGTTGAGTGTGGATGCTTCCGCAACATACAATGCTTTGAGATGGACGCCGACACCACGTTATCATATACTCCGGCGGTCATTGTTTTTGACTGAAAAAATGAACACCGTTTTCCAAATTACCGGAAGATGTATCGTGAACTTCTCAAATGGTATATTACCTTAAACTATCAATTGGTTGCCGTTTCAGTAAGAAGCAGGGACAGGTCTATCATACCGATCTATGCCAGAGAAATTGCTTTCAAACGGTATATGGATGATTACATCATTTTGACGTCACAGCTTGCGGCAGATGAATTTGAAGACGCGTATGAAATTCTTGAAGATCAACCTCCGGAGCACAGGGATTCATTAAAAGATATTGCCCATTCAAGAATCATGCATGCATTGTGGAATTCGCAGGTATTTAAGTATAAAACATATAACCACAACTTTCTTTCAAAATCATCAGACTAAACGATTTACAATTATTTGCTGTAGTACTTTTGCCCCTCTTTTATTAGGAGCCAATCTGGTACAGCGTTTGAACCCAATAGTATGATGAATCTTGTTCCGAAGATCATCCGTATACGCCTCTTACTGCTCAGGCTGAGATGTAAAGCTACTGGTTTTCAGATCACCCATTGCTTTGGTTAATTCCAATAAAACACCAAGTCCTCTTTTGCTTTCCGTTCCTGAGCAGGCAGAGAAAAACCCGAACGGACCGACGTCTCTACTTTTAGATAAATCCAGACTTGCCCCTACTTCGGTGAGATTTTCCAATAACTTTATGAACTGGGGATCGGAACTCTTTTTGGCTAAGCCGAGCAAAGCAACAAGACCGTCTCCGATCTGGTCGATATCTTCGGCAGTATAAGCTGTAGCGATCTTGGCCCGAATGTCATACGTGGCTTTAATTATTCGAAAAACCCCCTTTTCTTCTAAACCATTCAGATACTCGATGAGTTGAGGAACCATCAGCCGAAGCACTGGTTCTAAGGTGGTAACAAAGTCGATAATATTTTCCAGTTGATCCAAAGAATAAATAATGTGCTTGACACTTCTGAGCATCCGCTTGGACAGGACTGTCAGATCTTCCAACTGGAAAGAAGATTCAACGCCTTCCAACTCTTTAATTAACGATTTGGAAACCGGTTGGGACATAGCCAACAAGTCATCTTTAAATTCTTTCATACTTAAAGCAGATTCAGCCAGAGGATCAATCCGGCTCTCAATGCGATCAAGTCGCTCTAGAATCAATTCTTCATTAGTCATGATGCCTCCTTTTTAGTAACTCTGACGCATCTTGCCAGCCATGTTGAATTGGGGTTCAAGTGGTAATTCAAAACCTTTCAACATGAGGTTCCAGTAGACCCACTTGAACATCATCTTCCCTAAATAGTTCGCTTGGCTTTCACCTAGAAGAGAAAAAGGGCCCATGCCGGGGAAAGGGAATTTTCCTTGAAGGGGCTCTGTATCATAACTGAAATCGATCAAATAAGCCATACCATGGCTTGAGACTATAAATCACGTTGAGTGCCCATCATAGTCGGGTCTTGGCTCTTGACCCTCTATTTCGAGGAGGATGTTCTCTACAACAATGTCTGATTCGTAGTGTGCAACCGCACCGGATTTGGAGGTGGGCACATTGGTGGCATCACCGATCACATAGATATTGTCAAAGTCTGAGGCCTTCAATGTGCCATTATCGGTATTGACAAAACCCATGGGATCACCGAGACCGCTGTCTGAGATCACCTTTGCACCGGAGTGCAGCGGGATGGAAATAAGGAGGTCGTAGGGAACCGTGTCACCCGTCACAGATTCGATGGTCTTATTGCTGACATTCACATTGTCAATAGACCAGTTGGGAGTGATCTTAATGTTCTTTTGTTCGCAGACATCTCCCAGGACCTTTGACGCCACAGGCTTTGTGAAAGCGCCATCTAACGGCGTAACCAATTCTATCTCGATATTGTCTCGAGCACCATTGTCTTTGAAGAACCAGTCCGCGAGATAGACAAATTCCAGAGGCGCAACAGGGCATTTGATCGGCATATCAGCTATATTGACGACAATCCTTCCCTCTTTAAAGTATTTCCATCTCTTGTAGAGAGCTACAGCACCTTCCAAGGTGTAGTAGTCATGAACGTCGCCTCTCCAGTCATCCATCATGCCGTCTGTTTCTTCCGGTACGACCCTGCAACCTGTTGCGATAACCAACCAATCGTAATCGTACTGCCCTCCTTTGGTCTTGACCTGCTTTTTCTCATGGTCGACGTTGACGACCTCATCGACAACGAATTCGACTCCAGGCGGAATGAAATCGGCTTTAGGCTTGACACATTCCTCAGGCCTATAAATCCCAAAAGGGATAAACAACCAGCCAGGCTGATAATGATGCATCGGATCCTTGTCGATGATAGTAATCTGCCATCCCTCACCAATTAGCTCTTTGTGTAACTTTGCGGCGACCATTGTCCCACCGGCGCCTGAACCTAAAATAACAATTTTTTTCATACAAACCTCCTCAAAGTATATTTCTTTTTAATCGAACCCCAAATCATCGCGAATGCCAGACAACATCGGTAAGGCTAAATTAAATTATCGAAATTTTGTTTCCAACAGATTTGCAATGGAAATGGAGTCTAATTCTTTGTAAAGTGCGATAGTAGCTTTTTGCCAGCCCAGCCGAACCACGCAATCATCACTCTTTAGGCACGTTTCGGGTTCACTGATGCAGTCAACAAGTTCAGCCTGCCCCTCAAACAGCCGTGCGATATCTCCCAGGGTAATTTTTTCCGGTTTTTTTGCCAGTAAGTGACCACCTTTAGGCCCGCGGATGCTGTTGACAAACTTGGCTTTTTTAAGAGGACGGATGATCTGCTCAAGATATTTAACGGAAATATTCTGTCGAATTGAAATCTCGCTCATTTGGACAGCACCTTCATCCTGATGTTGGGCCAAATCAAGCAACAATCGCGTTCCATAGCGGGTTTTTTTCGTAAGTTTCATATACCTAAAAATTATAGTTGCAATATAGATTAGGTTAATATATATTATTTTAGTATGATATAATGTTAAAATAAATGTATTGTCAAGCAAAAACTTTCCAATTGATCACATTGAAATTTTAAATCTAAATAAATATCAATTGTTTAAAAGTATTTATTGTGTTTTAAAGTTTTTTGTTATAAATAAATATGAACACAAATTTCATTGTTATCAATCGACAAAATTTTTAATGAAGGGCTATTTCTGAAACGTTTTGTGATGCATCTAAGGCTCACTCCGGACGATTCCAGAACTCGTCCTTTTCACCCAAACAGTTGGAATCACATTTCTTTCACTTTGCCAAGATTAATAGAATAAAAACGTTTCCATGAACGCTCAAAAAGATTCTCATTTGGACAACCGTCCGTTGAAGATAAAAAACATATTTATTGGCGAGTCAAATGACAAAAGAAACAACAAAAAATGCACAGGCGACCGATCTTGAAAGATGGGTGAATTTACAATTAATTGAAAGCATTCCTTTGGGGATTGCCATCATTGATCCGGATTACAATCTGGTTTATGCCAACGATGCTTTTGAACAGCTTTTTGGTGCCTGGAACAACCGAAAATGTTATAACGCTTATAAAAACAAAGATGAAATGTGTGACTACTGCGAAAGCGCGATGACCTTTCAAGACGGGCTTTCCCGCGTAAACGAAGAATCGGGTTATGATATAAATGATCGTTATATAAGCTATTTGCAGCATGCCACTCCCCTCGTGGACGAAGATGGTAATTTCCCCTATATCGTACATATATTCACCAACATTACCGAAGCAACTCAGATTCGAGATGAATATCAGATTATTTTTGACCAGGTTCCGTGCAATATTCTTTTAATTGACAGGAACTTCCGCATCGTAAAGGCAAATAAACAGCTCAGGGATTGGCTCGGTAATCCGGAAGGCAAATACTGTTTCGAAACGCTCAAAGGATTGAAACACAAATGTAGCGAATGTACAGCCCGACAAACCTTTGAAGACGGCAAAATACACACCGGGTATCACGCTTGGAAATCCAACAAAGGAAAAACTTCCCATTTACATGTAATCACCGTACCGCTAAAGCGGACGGACGGCAGTTTTGATGTCGTATTGGAGATGGCTGTTGACGTTACGGAAACGATGAAACTGCAGGATGGATTGAAATTTGCGCATACGTATCTGAATACCATCATTTCAACGTCTATGGACGGCATCTTAGCGGTGAATGAAAAGGGGAAAGTGACTATTTTGAACCCAGCAGCCCGAAAATTTTTTAAAATCAAGGATAACCAAGTGGTTTCGAGAGAAAATTTTACCGCCATGCTCCCTAAAGATTTTTTGGCCAAGGTGTTCGAGCAGCGCGAACATGTTTATCTTCCGGAAGCGGAGGTTAAAACCATTGATGGTAAGACTTT